>CERT01158597.1_pt1 | contig 12587 bp, 17 predicted proteins | sample 530691 | NCBI WGS metagenome assembly CERT01 (sample SAMEA2620861, study PRJEB7988) | marine metagenome | biome: marine biome (ENVO:00000447); feature: surface water layer (ENVO:00002042); material: "saline water (ENVO:00002010), including plankton (ENVO:xxxxxxxx)" | depth 5 m
ATAACCTGCTTCTATAAATGCATTGATAGCTTTTATTCTATCAATAATTTTAGATGTGTGCGGCTCATGTAAATTAGCAATTTTTTGCGGCATCAAACTAAATCTAATACGAATTTTCTGTTTAGGATCAAACGTAGTTAATATAGGATTAACGCGTTTAGTAGCAAAACTACCCATGGCAATGGGGTGATCTCTGAAGAACTCAAAGATCTTTTCCCATTCATGGTGCTTTGCATGTAATGCAAAATCCTCATTACAACTTATATCATATGTTGTATAAGTTGCATGAGTTTGATTAGGTTTATCTACAGCAGTGAAAAATGCATGATTATTAATCGCAGTTAATATATCACCAGTGTTGCTAGCTATAGTTAAACCTTCTGGCTTGCTACGTTTCATATAACAATATGAACAATTATACAAGCAACCGTGGCCGAAGCTAGGAGAAATAAAATCGGTAGACCTAAATGAAGGTCTAATAATCATTGATTTTCTAACTATTTCTTTTAGCATACTACATAATTATCTTTAACTTTACCTTTAGTAAAAGGAGTAGGTAAGTGTGGATTATAAAATAATACTTGACCTCTTTTACCATATTCAAGAAAACTTTCACTTAGATGACTCATATAAATAGCAACTATGTAAAGTTTAGGATTATGCTTAAGATCTTTTTCTAAGTAATCATTACCATCAGTAATAAGTAAAGCAGGTCTACCTGTTTTAAGAGATTGTCTAATACATTGACTTAAATTAGTACCACCATCTATTTTAGCAGTAAATATCTCTTCAGGTGGTATTTTAAATAATTCACCTTTACAAGCAAATATCCAAGTATCCTTAACTAATTTAGAAGCATACATTTGAAATGCAACCATTCTAGCAATAGTCCTAAGTTCTACACGTTTGTTTGCTAAATTAACTCTAGTGCCCATTGAACCAGAGTCATCTATAAAAAGATCAAAATTTAAAATATATCTATTTTCTTTAACAGAAAGATCATCTAATAATGCTACATGAGCAAAATTCTCAATATTAGCTATATCTTCTAGATCGTCCGATTCAAAAATAGATTCTTCTACGGTATATCTTTTACCACCTACATTACTAACAGCTTTATCAATTATATGATTAACTACTTTACTTAATTCAGAAGCATTAACTTTAATCTTTTTTAGAAGACTAGGATCATCTAATATTTTAGCTTGCTCTAAAGTTTTACCAAAAGATTTACCACAGCCGAAATTGGCTGCGGTATCTTGTAAATCCTGTATAGCTTTTTTAGCTTTGTTAATAGCAGATTTAGCTGCTTTGTCTAACTCTTCAGATGCAGATCCATTAGTTACCTTTTGATTCTCTTCGTCTATATAATCAGGATCTTGTTTCCTTAAATAATTAAACAAAGCTTCCATAATTGCTTTAGAAGCAATGTGACTATATCCCATATTTTCATTAGTAACCATAGATAAAATATGATTGTCACATTTACGTAAGAAATGATGAAACCAATACATACTAGGTTTTACTACAACTTTCTTATCTTTATTGTAATAATTTTTAAAACCATCTAGTATCATTTCTTGTGTAATATTTACACTAGCATATGCACTAAGATCATATGTATTTAAAATACTATTAGCAGTAAGTGAATCTATATTAGGATGTATAATACAACTTCTTTGATCTACACTTCCAAAATCTATTTCTTGATTGTTATAGTATTGAGATCTATATCCGTAATATTTACTCTGCATGGCTATATGTATTAGTATTTGATACTATATTATTAGACATTTTTTTAAACTCTTTCTTTAAATCGTCTTGATCATAATTAAAGTCTATATTGTCTATAACGTTATCTAATTCTTCTTGCAATTCTTCAGCTTTACGTCTATGATTAGTAATATCATGCATTTCTTGCAATTCTTCACAAAGTTGCTTCATATATAATTTAGTATATACATCATCACCGCCTTCAAATACACCTATAAGATTTTGTATTTGTGTTCTTACAGAGTTTTCTCGAGTACTCTCAAGTTTACTTGAAACAACACTAATTCTATCAGGAGCTATTAAACTACAACATTTCATAATAGCTTCTGTATCTTCTAAAGCATATATTAATTTGATAGCGTTAACCATTTTAGGTATATAACTAGCAGTTCTATCAGATATTTTATCATAAACAGCTTTGATAAATCTTTTAGTTTTATGTATATCTACTTTCTCTGTCATATTTTTTATATCTTTAGCAGTAGGTATAGATATTTCTAATTCAGTTGTTGTACCTTTAAATGTTTTAAATATTGTATCAACACCTACTCTATCTACATTAAGTGTTAATACAAAACGATCCCAGAAAGGATTGTCTTCTTCACTACCATTTATTTGATTACATGATCCAACAAAACTTTGCCATTTACATTTTTTAACTTCATCACCGTAAAATATAGCTTTCTCCCGCATAACAGATAACATAGTGTTTCTAATTGCAGAATTACCTTTGTCAACCTCATTAATCATAACAAATTCAGCATCAGCAATAGGCGCATCAATTTTATATTCTTTATTTTCTAATAAAGATTTCATATTAACACGGCCCTTTATTTCTGATGTCTTGGTACCTTCATCTAATTCTATAACAAATGTGTTATTTCTAACAGCATTTCTATCGTAGTTATACTTAGATGCAGCATAGTCTAATAATGCTTGAGTTTTACCAGTACCAGGTTCTCCTAATAATAAAACAGGTAATTGTAATGCTTCACCTAAAGCTAATGCATTAAATACCTCTTCTTTTCCTATTAATTTTGTTTTTATTCTTCTATTTTCCATAAATCTTTTAATAATTTAAAATCGTTGTTATTATATCTAAAAATCTCTTTTTCCATATTTGGTTTAGCCATTAATTCACTGTTATCTAGATTAACTTTTAACTCTTTTTCCCAATGAGCTTTTAATCTAGGGTCACGGTGAACTACTCTATAGATATTAGTGCCAGGCTTAAATCTATGTTTATATACTAAACTAAATTTAGAGTAATCTCCCTTTAAAAATTTCTTATAATCTTCCATGTGTCTGCCAGATACACTAAAAACTATCATTAAATGATCTGTAACGTCTTGTATAATTTCTGCATTAAAACGTTTTATACCATATAATTCTTGAAATCGTGGATGTTTTTTAAGTTTACTAATAAATTTATCAAATTGTATAGTAAATCTTGGTTTATATAACGCATATATTGCGTTTTCATGTTGTATGTCGTGTCGTAGATCTCCTACATATAAATTAATAAGCCCAAAACGTCTTCTAGATCTTAAAACTTCAGAAGGTAGCATTGGGCTTAAAAAGCGTGTACTATATGTTTTTGTCATTCAAATATATCCATTAATACTTCGCCATTTGCTTCTTGAACTTCTTTTGTATATCTCCAATCACGTGTTTTTTGATAATACTCAAGTTCATCTACTAATTCATCAAATCCTTTAAGTTTATTTATACCTTTAGGTAAATAACCACCGTGTTTACCTATGAATAAATCTTTCTCACTACATACATAAACAAGAGGGAATTCGTTTAAATTAGAATCTACTACTATAAACCTAAAAGGTTCTATAGTCCAAGCTTCAGGATCTTTTATTTCCGAAATATGAAACAACCAATATCGTATAGCATCGTTATAAAAACTACACTGACGAAAATAACCGTAGCGAATATAAGATTGTATAAAATTAGAAATACCTTTACTGGTAGTTTTAATATCGATCGGGATAATTCGTTTCTCATTATGATCTACTAATACTTTATCTAGTATACTTTTGCATTCAAAATCTTTATATTTCCAGGTAATAGACAATTGATTTATATCATCTATTAGAGGATTTGAAGGCAAATCTACTAAATATTTTTTAGTAAACTCATTATTTAACAACATTTCTTTCATACCTGAAGCAGATAAATGTTCCATAGGGGATAATATAGTTTTACCTTTACTATCTCTTATAAATTTAATATACTTTTGTATATCATCTGCTTCAAACTTTTTAATTACAGCTTCAAATTTAATTTTAAAACCAGATGCTTTGTATGCCATTTGTCTTATTTCGTCTTCTATATAAGAATCTTCAGCACATTCTTTATCTACAGCAGCTAGTTTATATGTAATATAATGTCTTACAAATTCACCCATCATTCCGCCAGGAGGGTCTATTGTTGCAACAGCATATCTATTATTAAATTCTTCAGGTTCTGTTAGCATGCAATCTAACGCACTACCTTTTCTAAGTGCTTCACTTTCCTCATCTCGAGGATCTTCTATGTATTTTTTATAAGCTCTAGGGCTCTTACCTAAAAGGTTTAAACCTGAGATACTTATTCTATGATTATATAAATCTTTCATTATATTATTGTTATATTAAATACTAATTTACGCTCATCAGATGGTATATATGTAACTTGTCCTGAACTACGAACTATTTGTATACTATCATCAGGTATTTTACCTAGTTCTACGCATGTATCCAATAACCATTTTGTCCATGGCCATTGATTATCACAATCCCAATTTTGAACTTGTAATGGTTTATACATATCTACCCAGACTCTTAAATATTCACCATCTTGTAATTTAATTACAGGTAAATCTTCTATAAATTGTCTTAGATATTCATGCATCCATTTTGTTATTTTTGCTCTAGCAGTATAATGTAGTGTACCATCATACATACGTTGACCATTAATAGTCCAATATTTAGGAGTTCCTGCAGAAATAGGATTAGACAGAACTCTATTTTTACTTTGATCTATCAGATAACCTTGTTTATCATATTTATATATACCATTTTTAATACCATCAGTATATTTTTTAGCTATATTAGGTTTAGATAAATCTTTTCTTTTATAATATTTAGCTCTACGTCTTTTTGAAATAGGTACTTTATCTATATAATTAGGAATTACTATTTTCCATACTTTACTCATTTGTTAATTTTTTTATTAATTCATGTGCTATATTTAATCCATGCTTTTTCATTACATCAGTAAAATCTTTACAATTAAACTCTTCCATAGAAATAAAAATCATTTGACTTCCAGGTATTTTTTTATGTAATGATTCAGCACCGAATATTCCAGCAGGATCATTGTCAAATAAGATATAAATATTTTTATATTTTTTAATAATACATTCTAAAACTTCTAAATCTAAATGAGTTGTTTCAGCTTGTGGCGCAATTGCTTCATAGCCTAATTCCCACAAAGCCATAACATCTTTTAAAGATTTAGTTATAATTAATGTATCTTTTTCATATCTTAATTGATCATAACCCTGAACAGTATTCATTTTAGCATTTGATAACCATTTATATACACCTTTAGGTTGTAAAGGTCTATATACTTTTACTTTATCCCCAAATTTATAACAATATATAGGACTATTATTATTATATTTAAACAATAGTTGTTTGTTTAAAAATACAAATTTAGCACTATATACATTAAAATGTTTTAAAGTATTTACTGATATACCATAATTATTCCAATATTTTATATCTAAATCAGTAAATTGTTGAGGTTTAAATTGTATAAGACATTTTTTATCTATAATCTCCGCTTTAAAATCTTTATAGGATACTTTTCTTTTATTATTCTTACCTGCCAGGCATAATCCTAATTTATCATTTATATCTAATAAAGCATTATAGAAATTACAATTGTTCATTAGCATTACTAAGTCAAAACAAGTGCCTTGACTACCATTGAAATCTTTGAACCTAAGTTCTTGATATTCAGAGTAATACACATTAAATGAAGGTACATTATCATCTCTAAACGGGCTATTATACATACGACCTATTCTAAAATCGAATCCTAAATAATGTCTCATTATTTCTTCTTCTGATGTTTCTTTAAGGATGTTTTCCTTAGAGAGTTTCTTATACTCTATTATTTTATTTGAATCGTATTTCATAATTTATAATAAATAAAGATAAAGGAGGAAGGATCACATATGATCATTTATAAACTAATTGTAATTTGAATCACCGAATTATTAATTAATTTAATTGTTGTTTATCAGTCACATATATGATCCCACGTAATTACACCCAAAGTATAACCGCCATTATTAAATTAAATTAAATTACAACCTCCTTATCTTTACTTAATTACCACAACTAAAATGGTAAGTCTGCTTCGTCAGTACTATTAACCTGAGATTCTACAGCTGCTGTAGATTTCTCCATTTTATCATACTTAGGATTAATCTTTAAACCGCTTGGATCTTTAGCCATATCCTCAACAAAAGGCGCAAAATTAGGCAAAGAGCAATAGTCATTATAACTATATACAACTTTAAGTCTTAATTTTTTACCTGTGAATGTATTAGGAGCTAATAGTCTAACAATACTATCAACTAGCTCTCCAAAGTTATTACCTTGAACAACAAACTGATTGTCTGGTATAAATTTAGTAGCAATATGCTTTATTCTAACAAGCATTTGATTTATTCTTCTAGTAACACACTCATCTACAGACTCACCTGGTTTAGGAGTTACTCTTGCTGGATCTACATCCCACTCCATGTGTTTTAACTCAGAACCATTAGCGTCTTTGAATAAGAATCCTAGATAGTCACTACCATTACTAGCAGTATATCTTCCAACACTTACTAATTCACAATTATCATTTATTCCTACAGGTATTGTAGATTTTAAAGCTACTTCTTGTACTTGTGTACTTTGATCGATTTTATACATTTTTTATTATTTTAATTATTAAACTTAACCCCAAATATCTATGGCGTCTTCTTCATTTTCTTCTTGTTCTTGCTTATTTAAACTTGTTGCAAGAGCTTCTGTTGAATTTGGATAATCATCTCCAGATTCTTCAGTTACTGGTACTTCTTCCTCTTTTTCTTCCCATTCATGGTCAGTTGTCTCTTCAACTGTTTCTGCTGTTTTTATTACTTTATAGAATGTCATGCCAGGATATTCATCAAAAGTTAGATTAGCCTCGGCAACATATACTTCAGTGTCACCCGTTCCAGGAAGTTCTAAATAAGATCTTATGTCTCTACTATGTGGAAGATTTTTGATATAACCTTGTTTATTTACAGCTACACCATCACCATCAGTTGCATTATATACAACTACAGACTCTTCATTACTTTCAGGATAACCAAATCCTATTTTATTATTAGCAGCGTCTATTTTTAATCTAGACATAAGTGCAGGAGATAATCTCATTATACCTTCATCTCCTAGTTTGATGACTAAATTGTCACCGAATTGATTTAATCTTTCTATTCTCTTTCCAATTAATTTCATTTTTAATTATTTATTATATTCATTTACTTTATTAATAACATCTTTAATGTCATTAGGTATCTTTAAGTCTGTAAACATACCTCTAGGACTTTTTGCAGTAGTAGTGCCATCAGATTGAGTTATAAAATTATAACTAGTTTTACCTTCAGCATCTAGACCTACATCAGTAAATAATACTACAGTAAACATACCTTCCATAGTAATTACATTATCAACTAATTTACCGACAGTTTTGAATTTTAATCTTCTATTGCCTTGTAAATCAAGTGATTGCTCTGCGTGACCTATCATAACAAATGTAATACCTTCACGCAGATTTTTGCCAGCATTTGCTACTTCCCATGCATGTAAACCAATGTCAGTAAACTTATCAAAGCCACGTTCATTTGCTCTACGCATGTATTCATTTGCCATTAGATATTGAAAGTCATCTATAACTACAGTAGTTACATCAGGCATATTATCATTTATATGCTTTAGTGTAGCAACTATAGTAGAATGATTGTCACTTTCTATATAATTACCTTTAGGATTCTCTTTAGATAATTTAGTATAGTTAGTTCTCCAACCTCTAAAAGGCATTGGTTTTTTTGCAACATTAATTATAAATGTTTTAGTAGGGTCTAAGTTTTCTAAACTAGTGGATTTCCCCGAACCACTCTCACCGATTATTAAAATTTCTTGTGCCATTGTTTATTTTTTATTCGTAAAAATCATAAAAATCATCATGATAATCTTGACGATCTTCATCTTTAATATTATATTTTTGGTTTATTTTTTCCTCAATTTGAGACATAGCATATGCACCTATAACGATGCCTGTAAATAATACTATAACTAAAACTAGGATTTCCATTTTTTATCAAATTTTTTCATATTTTCCATAAATTTTTTATGTGATTTTTTGTTTTCTATGCTTGAAATTATAGTGCTTAGTACTATATATATAAAAGTTAATATAAGTACGCCCCATAATATAGCAATAAATGTTTCGTTCATTTTTTTAATTATTTAAATCTAACTCGCCAGGTTTATAAAATTCGTCAACAGCATTATATTTTAAATTATCTAACATACTTAATATTAAACCACTTTCACCATCTCTATTTTTAATCAAATGCCAATAAATCATTGCTTGTTGACTATTCATAGGATTCATAATTGGTAAATTGTTTGGTCCGTATGTTTGTAAATTTAACATAAAAGGTTTGTGACTAATTAATACATAATCAGAACCATGAAATACAGCATCACTACCAAATATATCTTTCTTCATAGGATAATGAAGTAAAGGATTTGATAATCTTTCTGATGATTCTAGATTCCTATTTAATTGACTAAGTACAATTATAATACATTTCATTTGTTTTTTAACTGCCATAAACATTTTATATAAATGAGCTAATATTTCACGCTCACTATTACCTTGTCTACCTTTAGTTAATAAAGTATGATCTAATATAATAACAGTACCTAATTCAGGATTATTATGCATTCTTTCTCTATGAAATCCTAATATAGTTTCATAAATTTGTTCTACCGTGCCAGGGGAATCAACATAATTTATATCGTAATTACTAGAAATTTCTTGTGCAGCAGATTCTACAGCAGTAAAATCATCATCAGATAATGATTCTTTACTTGAATATAAATCTCCTACAGTTTTCTTTAGTTTAGCAGAAATCTTTCTACCAACTTGTTTCATTGCTATCATCTCAAAGTTAAATGAAAGTACAGCAAAATTTTCATCAGGATTACTATCAAACAAACTAGTTTCTAGTTCATTAGCAATAGATGATTTACCTGATCCAGACATACCACCTATTGTTATGATAGTATTCCAATCTAACCCACCCATACAATAATTGTTTAATTTACTCCATCTAGTTCTTAGAGATTTATCATCTCCATCTTTTCTAGATTTAATATATTCTACAATTTCATCAGCGGCATGAGTAATTGGTCTATATTTTAGACCTCTATATAAGTTTTCCGCCATAATCTATATCGTTGTTGTTATCATCCATATTCATTTTTTCTAAAACATCTCTCCATGTTTCTTCTTTTAGAAAGTTACGCATAGTTTTTATATATGCCATATCACCACCTTTCTTTTTCTCTTCTAGATAAAATAATAAACATTTTTGTAAATTGCTAGCACTAATTTTTTTATCTTTTAGTGTTTGTATAAATAGTTCTTTACATTGTTTTTTATTTTCACGTAAACTAGATTTAAAGCCATTAGTTCTAATTGTTGTAACTGGATAAGTTTCATGAAATAAATTAAATTCATCTTTATATATATCATCAATAAGATCAAACATCTCATCATCATCTGATAATATATTCTCAGCTTTAACATCAGCATAACTATCTACTAAGTCTTTTATATATGATATACATTTCATAGTAGGTGTTATGTTTTGTAGTTTACCACCATTAGGTGCTTCTAAATATCCACGGTCTATAAGAGATCTAACATGTATAATATCGTCTCTGTTTTTTTTAAAATATGTTTCTAATAGATTAACTTTATTATATGCATAGCAATATAGTACACAATATTGAGTTAAATTTAACTCGTCTTTATCTAATAATTCTATAAAAGGTGTACCTATTGCTATCATTTGCCTCGTTTTATGTCGTTTTGTAATTCCATTTGTAACTCAGCCATTGCTTCAAACTCTTCTACACTCATTGTGTCATTTAAAAAAGCAACATGTTTTCTATCGCAATCTTCAAGATGTTCTTGTTGATGCTCTAGAAAAATTTGTTTAGATCTTTTATAAGGTTTATACTCTACACCATTTACTATAATGGATGTAGAGGTTTCTTTAATTTTGTCTTTAATTTTTGCCATATTTAAGGTTTTATTTGATCAATACTATCTACCCATTGTGTTTGGTAGTCCTTTTTAGTACGTTTGCGGACCCATTTTAATTCTTGAGATCCTTTAACATACATATTTATATATATAGCTACTTTACCTTCCATTAGACGTAACGTTCTACCAGTTCTTTGTACGTTATCTAACGCCTTAGAACTACCAGCACAACATATACCTAACGAACATTCAGGGACATTAAAGCCAGCATTTAATGCTTTTACTGATGATATAACTCTCTTTTTCGTACGACCATCATCAAAAGTTTTAAGCGCAGCTTTTCTTTCTTTGGCGGTCATTTTAGAATGAAATGTTACACATTCATCTCCTAAAACTTCTTGTAACTCTTCTGCAAATATAATACTTTCACTGAAAACTAAAGTCTTTCTGTCAGAAAATTTATCAATAATTTCTTTAGTTAATTTAATTTTATTAACCGCATTAAAACAAATTTTCTTACGTTTTTGCATCATTACATAGAATATATTAGCCCATTTACGTTTATCAGGATCATTCTTATCATTTCTGTATTTTGTAGCATTCTCAAATGCATTAAATATACCACCTAGATTAGCTTGTGCTGCAGTAAATAATTTATTTGCTTTGTTGTAATCAATCATTTCTTGAGGCGTAAATTCAACAGCTAAATTATATACTTTATAAGGAGAAACTAATCCTAAACTAAGCGCTTTATTTATATCTGTTGTTCTTACTATTGGTGCTATACTTTTTAAATACTTACGATACTCATCATTTTCTGGTGCCGTAGCTGTTAAACAATAAAGCTGGTACCATTGGTTGTTTTCATAGAACTTTCTATATTCAGGAGATAATGTAGTATGTACCTCATCAACTACAATAATATCCCAATAGTGACTTGTTAATTTATAAGCTGATTGTATACACATAAATTGTACTCGTGATAATAAATGTGTTACATTCCAATTTTTAAACTCATCAAGCCATTCTCTATCTCTAAGATTTTCAGTTGGTACAATAACTAATGCAGATCTATCAGGATCATCTTCTAATAAATTTATTATTGCTAATAAACCCATACGAGTTTTACCTAAACCTGTTGCTGCTATAGATGTACCTCTACAACCTTTTGATTTCCATGCTTTTAAATGTTCTTGTTGTTCTATATCTTTTTTCCTATTTAATTTATCTCCCATTTTTCTATTTTTTTATATTTTACTACTATGTGTATATAATCTTTTTCTCTTTTTATAGGTAAAGCTAGCGGATAATGATCTTTTTCCATCATATCTACTAATCCTTCCGCGATTCCCTCTATGTTAGAAGATTTAACAGCTGAAAATGATTGTACGTTATTAAACACTTTTATTTTGCTCTAGCGCTATAATTAATAACATAAGATAACCTGTTAGATCTTGTAAAGAATCTTCTGTTTTATCGTATATTCCTTTATTTTTTAATCTATATATTTTATCATCTATTCTACAACATATACCAAATTGTTTTGCAGTCAATGTTTGTTTGTTTTGTTCTGTTGCGAATATTGCTTCTCCTTGTGTGGCAGAGTCACCATATGCTTCATTCTTTTCAAGCAATAAATTAGTCAGCTTCTCGCCAACTTGTTTAATTAAATAAGATGTCTTCATCATTTATTCTTTATGGATTAAGTTAGTAATTAGAACTCGCCCAGGCGTGGTGGGGTATTAAGTACACTTGTGTCATAATACACACTTTACGCTCACTGGGGTCTGTTCTCTGTTATTATTTACTCCATTTATCAGTTACAGAATAGTCGACAATCATGTCTACAGATTTACATATTTCTGCACCTGCTTCCATCATTAAAGATTGTTGTATGTTTACCCACTCATCTATAAAATCTTCTTTAACTTCACAACCTATTTCATCATGTACTTGTGTAACTAAACGTACTTTATCATGTAGATTGTCTTTGTTAATCTTTTTGAGTAGTAACGACAACGCTAATTTAATCATATCAGCACCGCTACCCTGTATTGGAGTATTCTTAGAAGCTCGTTCTATTTCACCGAGTCTTTGGAATTTATGTTTTCTATCAAGAGTACTTAAATTTTTATGATCCTCAAACCATCTAATTCTTCTAAAAGGTTTAAATGTTTTAATATGACCATATTTCTTGCCATAGTTACCTAATGCAGTAAGAAAAGATTTAATTTTAGGCAAAGCATTAAAGTATTTATCAATAAATTCTTTTGCTTTCTCTTCTGGTATGTCTAATGTATCAGCTAATTTAAAATAACTCATACCATATGCTAACCCAAAGTTTATAGTCTTAGCTACATCCCTATAAGATTTACCTTTTAAGAATTTAGGTTTACTTTTAACTTTAGATATATCTACATCAAATACCATAGAAG
>CERT01069776.1_pt1 | contig 12555 bp, 9 predicted proteins | sample 530691 | NCBI WGS metagenome assembly CERT01 (sample SAMEA2620861, study PRJEB7988) | marine metagenome | biome: marine biome (ENVO:00000447); feature: surface water layer (ENVO:00002042); material: "saline water (ENVO:00002010), including plankton (ENVO:xxxxxxxx)" | depth 5 m
AGGAGCAGGAGGTGGTGATCGTAAAAAGGGAGCCGCGAAGATGTACAAAATGATGAAACAATTAGAAAACAAGGTGGCGTAATGGCGTACGAAACAACTGAAGTAATACAAAGAGAAAGTCCAGAAGTAGAAGCTTATAAACTATCTCTTATGGAAATGGCTAAAGAGTTAGCTAGTAAAGCTCCTAAAGGTGGTATACCAGATTTTGAAATAGCAGGAATGGATCCTGCTCAAACAAAAGCTTATAATCAAATATTAGATAATGTAGGTAACTACACAACTTCTTTAGATAAAGGTATTGCTAGTTTAGATGATGCCGATGTAGCTTTTAAAGCAAGTCAGGGTGATTTTGATCCTAATACTATTACTGACTTTATGAATCCTTACGCACCCAATGTTATTGATGTTTATACGAAAGAAGCTTTAAAACAAAATGCTATGTTACAAAATCAATTAGGTTTAGGGTCTGCTTCCCAAAACGCATTTGGTGGTGGTCGTCAAGCTATTGTAGGTGCTCAAATGGCAGGAGATGTAGCTGACAGAACCAGTAAAGCTACTGCTGACTTACTATATAGAGGTTATGGTGATGCAAGTAAAATGGCTCTTGGTGCATTCGAGGGAGCTAGAGGTAGAGATCTCGCGGCAGGAAAAGCAATGGCAGGATTAGGTAATCAGTTTGCAGGGATTGCAGGACTAACACAAGACTTAGGGTTTAAAGATGCAGGAATGTTGTACGACATGGGTACAAAACAACAAGCTCAAAAACAAGCTGAGTTAGACGTAGCAAGGAAAAATGTAATAAAAGACCAACAAGAGCCTTATCAACGTTTAGCTTTTTTGAGTGATATTTATCAAGGTGCTCCTAGTTCTACTATGCAGTATACTACAGCTCCTGCCGACCCAGGACCTTCCTTTTTAAATCAATTAGTAGGTGGTGGTATAACTGGAGCTAGCATATATAATGCAGGAAAAAATATTTTTACCTAAGGGGCATAAATGGCAGGACTAGATGAAATTTTAAAACTTCAACAACCGACAACACAAGCTTCTGATGGTACTGGGATTACTTCTGGTCTTACAGAATTAGCTGAAGGTTTTGAACAATTTAACCAAGAAGTAGATAATGCTGAAGACCCTAAACAAATAATGGATTTAATTAGGGGTGACTCAGCAACAGTTGACCAACGTCGTGCTGAATTAGCAGGATATGTAGGTGAAACTGATGCAAGCAAAACACCTGAATCTGTTTTAACTATTGTACAGCCTTTGTTTGAAGCAATGGAGGTTGCACAGAATCCAAGTACTATGCAAGAAGAAGCCATGCCCATGGAACAAGATGCTTCTTTACAAGGTGGGATTGTACAATCTCCAGGAATGGAAGAAGCTATTTCTAGAATAAACATGGGAGAACAACCTAGAAATTTTTATATGGGTGGAATGAATGAACTGTTCGCGGCTCAACAAAGAGGTTTAGATGCCCGAGCAAATCCTAACATGTATACAGCAAGTGTTGCTGAGTATTCTCCTTATCTTCAAAATTATCCTTCTACACAATTAGTAGATATGGATAAAGTAATGAATCTTGGTAGACAATACATGGTGGAAGGTACTCAATATTTAAATCAGCCGAGAGATATGAACACTATTTTAGCCGAGCAACAAAAATTTTTAGCTCCTTACATTAAAAAACCTAGAACAATAGATCAAATTATGGCTCAAAGGGAAGCATTAGGTTTAGGTGATGATGTAAAGAAACAAGCCAATATTCAAAATGCTTTAGCTTTAGCTAGATTTGGAGCAGGAGTTGCTAGCGAAGGTGGTGAAGGTTTAGGTGGTTTATTACAAGCTTTAACTGCTCAGGCTCCTGGACTTACAAAAGACCTTGGACAAGTATCTGCTATGATGGCTGAAGCAGAAAGAAAAGAAAAAGAAGGTGCTTTAGCTATAGCTACTCAAGAAAAACTTGCTAAAGAGCAACAAGATTTACAAATAGCTTTTAACGCAATAAATCAATATAACGCAGAAAATAAAAATTTTGAGCAGTTTAGAAACGAATTGTTTAAAACAGGAGTATCTAATGCTTTACAAATGGAAAACGTTAATGTTGGTGCAATAAATCAAGCTACAAGAGAAGTATGGAATGCTAATAACAATATTGGTACTATGACAGAACTTACCTATGTAGTTCCAGTAAGTTCTGGTGGTGACGGTGTTCCTTTTAGAGTTAAGAAAACTGCTAGTGGTGTAGTAAAGTTTGATGGTAGTCCTGTTCCAGATAACGCTATAATGATTAATACTCAAAGTTATACAGATATGAACAATGGTAAAGCGAACTTCAGCAAAGCAAAAGCTAAAAACGCTTTAATCCCTAATGCAATTTATAATTCTATTTATGGTGTAGATACAGATAACGATGGAGTTAAAGACCAACTTTATGATGGTTCTCCATTAGCTAATGCTGTTTCAGGATTTCAACAAGTTCCTGCTTACTTTACTGGAGATGGTTATTACTGGGATGTTCCTGTTTTAAATGCAGAAGGTCAATTTGTATTGCAAAAGAAAAATTTACCAAGAGGTTCTAGAATAAACGACGAAACTACTTTATTAAGTACAAGTAAAGATAATGCAGGAAGAACGTTTACTACTTTCAAAGCAGGACCTAATGCAGGACAAACTCTTATGACTAGTTATCCTATTTTAGGTGATGCAATACAAATAGATACTGACGGTGATGGAACTCCTGATAAAATTGTAAATGAATTAAATTTAGATCCTAGTTATTTAATTACTCCTCCTAAGTATGACACAAACGGTCAGTTTGTGAGTGGTGATCCATTAGCTGTACCTATTGCTAATACTGGTAGACCGATAAGTACAATACCAGTTGAAGAGTTAAAACAACTACAAAGAAGATTTGCAGGAAATATTGAAGTACTAAATAAAACTGCTGATATACTAGCTGTAATTCCTCAATCTGTTGGTTTTGGAACTAATGTTGCAAGTTTGGCAACAAATGTTATTGCTCCGTTTGATCCAACCACAAATAAAGAATGGACGCAATGGTTAGGAACTGAAAGAGGAAAACAAGAAATGATTTTGTTTTCTAAATCTCTTGCTCGTGCATTGGCATTAAGTGATAGATATGCTTGGGCGGAACAAGAGTTTATTATAAACTTAGCAGAAAATCCTAACTATTGGTTTGATAACCCTGATGCTTCTAGGCAACGTTTTCAAACTCTTGTAAAAAATATTGTTAATGATGTTAACTTCATAGCAGGAGAGTTAGCAGGACCAAACTCTAATTTTCAACCTCATAAATTATCACCAATGCCGAGTGGTACTAAAAATGATCCTATAGATTTTATGGGTCAAGGTCAAATAAATTATTTACAAGTATTACAAGCACAAGGAAATATAGATTGGAATCAAGCAAACGGTGGTCAAGGAGTTTATGTAAGAATTCCTAAACAACAAGGATTACAACTAGGATTGACACCAGGAATGTTCAAAAACAAAAATTTCCTTTTAGGTAAAGTAGGTGTAAATAAAAAAGGAAAATTAACTTTTACAAACTAGGATAGTTTTAACTATGACAACAATAGAAATTCAACCCCCTACTCAAAAACAGATTGAAGAGTACAAAAATTTAAACATGCCAACTACTTCAGGGTTAGATTTAGTAGAAACAAACCAACCTTTACCTTTAGCAGATATAAATTTAGGAGTGAGTAAAACTCCTATGTCCGATAATTATGGAACATTATACAATATGTTGTATCAACCTTTTGCAGGAGCAAACGATATACTTACAAAATTACCTGATGAACTTATAAACGTAGGTGCTGAAATTGGAGAAAAGTTAGGTTTTGTAAGAGAAAACGAAACAAGTAGAAACTACTTAAATAGATTGTTCAATAGTAATGATTACGAAACTAAAAAAGTTCTTATTCCATACATATTAAGTTATGGTCAAGGTGAAAAGGTAGATCCTTCAGGTGGTGTAGCTAAAACATTACGAGGAATAGGAGAAGGTACTGCTTTAACTCTTCCTATAACTGGAGGGTTTTTAAGAAAAGGTGCAGATGCTTTAAGGGCTCCCTTGGAATATGCTAGTCAAGCTGTTGGAACTAAAATGGGTCCGACTTTTCAAAGAATATATCAAGATTTAGTTCGTTCTTATGGTAAAAATCCTGTTTTCATGACTGCTATTGATAGTTTGTTTGGTGGTTTGTCAGGTGGTGGAGCAGAAGTAGGTGGACAATTAGAAAAAGATTTATATGGTACAGACACAGGAATAGGAGCTACTGCAGGAGCTATGACTCCTACGCTTGCTGTTCCCGGATTGATCATGGGTAGCTATAATATGGCTAGAAAAAGCTTTGTAGGAAAAGGGTTTGGTTTCATGAAAAACTGGATCACTGGAAAAGCTAAAAAAGATGCAGAAATACAAGCTACAGATGAAGTACAAACACAAATTAAAAAAGCGTATGATACAGGAGATGGTTTAGTAAATGCACAAAGAGCAGAAGAAATAGCTACTGACTTAGCCCCTTATGCAGATGAAGAAATAATTTTTACTCCTGCAGAAATGACATTGGATGCACCATTAACAGCAGAACAAAAAAATATATTAGGATCTGCAGATCCTGATTTTATAAGAGCTAACCAAGCAAGAATAGCAAATATAATAAATGCTGTTAGAGGTTTTATGAAAGCTAAATTTGATTATTCTCCTACAGTAAATAATGTAGAGTCTGCTCCCACTATGGTTATGAATGTATCAAAAAATAAACTTGAAACTATAGCTAACAACTGGCAAAAGGGAAGTGATAAATGGTCAGATAAGTTAGAAGACATTACAACCAGTGGATTTAATACTCTTGATAACAAAGCTCAAGTAGGAACTACTATAGCCAAAAGAGTAGACGACGCTAAAAAGAATGCTTTAAAAAATTTAGAAGATTTAGCCACAACTCTTGGAATTAATAATTCTGATGAAATAGCTAGTGCTAGCCAGATGGAATCAGCACAAACTCAACTATCAGCAATGTTGCCACAAAATGTTGAAGATAGTTTGTCTTATAAAGGGTTGCCTAAAATTATAACTGAATTTTTAAAAAGACCTAAAGATAAAATTACTTTTCAAGATTGGAAAATATATAAAGAACAAATAAGCAATGAAATTGGAAAAGCTTTAGCAGTAAAAGATAAAACTGGTGCTAGAATGTTAATTAGTTTTTCTAAAATAATAGATGATTTTGGTGGTGCTTTCGCTAACACAAAACCTAATTTTGAAACTTTCAATAAAGCTTATAATGAGCAGTATACAATACCTTTTTCCAACGGAAGAATTCAACAAGTTTTATCTAAAGATGCAGGATCAAGTGACACTAGTCCTATTTATTTATTAGATGGTGAAGCTCAAGCAAATGCTTTTATTGGTAGTGTGAAAGCGATTAAACAGTTTAATGAAATTTTTCCTGAAACAGGTCTTGGATCAGATGCAATTACTCGTACAGATTTAAAAAATGTTATTATTGATGATTTAGTTTCTAAATCTATGAGTGGAAAAGCAGGAGAAAGGTTTTTAGATCCTGGAAAAGTACAACAATATATTAATAAAAACTCAGAGTGGTTAAAAGAATTTGGTATTTGGAGTGATTTAAGCCAACAAGGTTCAGCTCTACAATATGCTTTTACAAGAAAAGATTTGTTACATCAAAGAGCAAAAACAGTTTCTAATAGTCGTTTGTGGAAAGCAGTTATGAAAGCAAACGATACAGACAAACCTCAAAAATTATTAAACTCAGCTTTTGATGATTTAAGTATTTTAAGAGATTTAAAACAAATCGCTATAAGCACTGCTAAAAAAGAAAATGATCCTGGAGTTTTAAAGGCTTTCAATCAATCTGTAATGGAAACATTGTTGAAAAAAGCTCCAAGTGCTATGGAAAGTCCTGCAAAATTTAAACAATGGGTAAATGAAAACTCAAATATTTTAGACACAGCTTTTAGTAAAGGTCACACAAATAATATGTTTGTTATAGCTGATGCTTTTGAAAGAGCTTTACTCACAGGCATGGAAGAAGGTCCTGGTCTAGGTGCAAGGGATTTTATGGCTAAAGTACAACAAAAGCTAGGTTCAAGTTTTACGGCTATTCAATCAAGGTTCTATGCACAAGCTGAAGGAAGAATTAGCCCAAGAACAGCTTTAATCTTTTTGTTAGGCAGAGCATATAGAGCAAACGCTCAAGCAAAAGCAGATGCGATATTTGAAAATGCAATGATGGATCCAGAGTTTGCTAAAATGTTATTACAAGAATCAGATAGAGCTTTTACCATAAAACCTGAATTAGATAGAAAACTTGGTGCTTACTTTTTCAATATGGGTATACCTTATTTTTATGATACTCCTGAACAAAGGAATATGATTATTCCGCTTGATGATGTTAAAGGTCCACCTGAGCCAGACATTATTACTATTCCAGGAAATGTGCAAAGTGATTTAACGGAGCCAGAACCTTTACCCCAAGCTCAACCTATACCTAACGTAAGTCAATTAGCTATGAATACAACTGCTCCTTCTCCTGCGAACACAAACGTTAATACATCTGTATCTGAGCTATTCCCATTTGACCCTACTTCCCAAGCCATAGAAAATAGAAGAGGATCAGGTGGTATAACTAATCTTATAGGTTAGTTATGGATCCAGTGAGTGCTTTAGCTGTTGCAAGTTCAGCTTTTTCTATCATAAAGAAAGGTTTCCAAGCAGGGAGAGATGTTGAATCTATGTATGGTGACATTGGTAAATGGATGGGAGCAATATCAGATGTTAATCATGCAGAAAAAATGGCAAAGAATCCACCTATATTTAAAAAATTATTTAATGGCTCTTCAGTAGAACAAGAAGCTATGGACGCATTCGCGGCTAAGAAAAAAGCTGAGGCAATGGAAGATGAACTACGCACTTGGATAAACATGGTTCATGGACCAAACGCATGGAGTGATCTACTTAAAATGCAAGTAAAAATTCGTAAAGAACGTCAGGAACAACTGTACGCTCAACAGGAGTTAAGACAAAATATATTGAATGTAACTGGAGTTATAGTAGGCTCTTTAGTATTTGTTGGGGCTATAATAGCCATCATCTATTTGGTCATGCAAAGACCTACTTAGCTTTCTTATTTTTTAAACTTTTTCTAATACCTTTAGCGATATTTTTAAGGTGCTTGGCTCTTTGTTTTTCTGTTTTATTCGCCCAAGCTTTTTTTGTAGCTTCTGATTGATTAGCCCATCTGCTTTTTACTCTTACGTTTTTATATCCAAGTTTAATATAATGTTTTCTAATTTTTTCTGCATCAGCACGCTCTGCACGTTCCCTAGCTTCATTTGCTGTTATATTTTCATTGAGCATATAACAGTCTGAATAAACTCTTGGTTTATGTTTTACAAAGTCAATAGTTTCTAATTGTTCTGCTAAAGGAGTATTATATAGTAACGTTTCTTGGTAATCTAAATCTATATTTTCTATTCCAAGTTTTTCAAACAACCAGTTTTGATACCACCTTTTTTTCCTAAGAATATTTCGTTTTTTCTTTTTCTCTTCTTCTTCTAAATTATCCATTCCTTATAGCCCTCAGCTAATATTTGGCTACTGATATCAATTTTATTTCTTAATGCCACTAAAATCTTTTCATCTATTGTTTTTTCTGCAATAATGTCTATATATGTAACTTTGTTGGTTTGACCTATTCTGTGAGCTCTATCTTCACTTTGTAGTCTAACTTCTAAATCATAACCATTACTGTAATATATTATAGTATGAGCTTGAGTTAAAGTTAAACCAAAACCTCCAGTTCTAGGCTGACCAACAAAAAACCTTAACTCACTTTGGGGGTCTTGAAATGTTTCTACAATCTTTTGTCGCTCGTCGTTGGGAGTGGCTCCGTAATAAGACGCAACAGTATTGGAACCATATATGTCAGAAAGCTTCGCAGATATACTCTCGATATCGTAAGTAAAGTTAGCCCATATAATTACTTTGCCATCTGTTTCTTCTAGTGCTGACATTAACTCAGGTAGTTTATTGTTTGTTAGATAAATGGTTTTACCATCATCTAACTTAGCAAAACCTGAGCACACTTGTTGTAATCTTATAATTTGTGTCAATATAGTGGAAGCACTAATCATACCTTCTGTTTCTACAAAAGCAAGAGCAGATTTTTTCATTTGAACATATATAGCTTTTTGTTTATCTGTAAGTTCAACTATTCTTTTTTGGTAGACTTTATCAGGTAACTGTAAACATTGTTCTTTTCTAACCCTATAGCTAAACTTTTCAATTAACCCATTCAACTCGCTCAGGTTCTGATATCCTACTATTTGGTTAAAACTATGTGAACCTAATGTTCTCCTAACCATTTTAGCATATCTATTTTGGAAAGTCCAAAACGAAGAGTGACCAAGTATATGATCTTCTAAAAACTCACATTGTGTAAACAAATCTAAAGGTGATTTAGTTACTGGTGATCCTGTGAGTATCCTTCTGTAAGGTGCTTTCTTAGAAAGTTTTATTAAGTTTTTTGTTCTGCTTGCAGTTCTAGATTTTATAGTAGTACTTTCATCTACTGCTAACATTGCTCTATGTGTAAACAAAAACTTATCTGCTTGTTCAAAACCTCTTTTGGTTGATAAAGCTTCAACATTCATTATAAAAAGCACAAGGTTATCTGTTACTTTTTTTAATATCTGTAACTCTTTTTGTTTCTTTTGTGTTTTTTCTGGTGACCATACAACTATATCCCTTTCTATGTGTTCAGGGATATGTTCTGGTAATTCTTTACGTTCCCAGTTTCTGTAGACACCTTTAGGTGCAATGATCAAAGCTGAATCTATTTCACCATTATCATATAGCATTGCTATGTTATCAATAAGTACTTTAGATTTTCCAGTACCCATATCCATAAAGTAAGCATAGTATCGTTTTTTCCATGAACGTTCTAACGCTTCAATCTGGTGATCATAAGGTTTATATTTAAATTTATATCGCATTGCTCTCACTTTCTTTTAGAGCGTATATAAAAATACTATATTTATATGTTATCATTTACCAGTAATTTTTTATCACTTTTATATATAGAGGTAAAAACGATAAAACAATGTTTTCTGTTTTTCGTATATTATAATATACAATATATAATATCTTCCACTTTCGGGGCTTTCTGGGAAATAATGGGAGAAAAAATAAATGTACTATTTTTTAAAATTACGTTTATAATGTAAAGTACACCTGAATTAAAGCATGTGGAGAAAGGCGTGACTGTTTACATAATACAAGAAATGCGTGGCAGAGATATAACAGATGCTACACAGTTTGGAGACGTAGAGATATTGTTAACAAGCGATAAGCAGACTACTTTTTCTACTCAGCCCACTATCAGAAAAATGGGTAGAAAGCTAGAAAAGTTTACAGATAACGATTATTTACTGTTAGCAGGAGATCCAGTAGCCATTGCTCTTGCTTCTGCTATAGCTTCTAGACATAACAATGGTAGGTTCAAGTTGCTGAAATGGGATAGGCAACAAGAAAAATATTATCCCTTACAAGCAGATTTAAATTGGAAACCAGGAGGTTTATAATGGACTTTGAATCAACAGCTGAGAACTTAAAAACTGTAGATGAAAGTGGTTTGAGCCAAGTAAGTAAACTCGCCAAACAACAGTTGCAGTTAGAAAACTCAATATCAGAATTAGAATTACAATTAAAGGAAGCTAAGATTAACTTGCGTGAAATTTCACAAGAAAAGCTACCCTCAGCTATGGCTGAGCATAGTATACAAGAGTTAAAATTAGATGATGGTTCTACTATACAAGTGAAACCATTCTATAGAGCTTCCATTACAAAAGATAAACAAGATGAAGCTTTTAAATGGTTGGTGGACAACGGTTTCGGTGATCTTATAAAAAATGTTGTATCAACAAGTTTTGTAAGAGGACAAGAAGAAAAAGCTGAAAAGTTTGTTGAAGAACTTTCCCAACGTGATATGTCAGTTAGCACTAAAAAATGGGTTGAGCCTATGACATTAAAAGGTTGGGTTAGAGAGCAAGTAGAGTCTGGTGCAGAGTTGCCCCAAGACTTGCTCGGTGTATACATCGGTGAAGAAACTAAAATTAAGAGGTGAAAGATATGAATAAACCGAATACTAATGTTGCTAATGCAACAAATACTCAAGTTGCTAGTGCAACACAATTTGAAGAAATGGCAGGAGCAGGATTCAGTGAAATAACTGCTGAAGACCTTGCCATTCCTTTTCTAAGAATACTAGATTCTAGTAGTCCCCAAACTAAAAAGCGTGAAGGTGCTTATGTTGAAGGTGCTGAAGCAGGAGACTTCTTCAATACAGTATTAAGTGAAAGGTATAGTGGCACAGATGGTATTAGAGTTATACCATGCCATTACAACACTAGATATGTTGAATGGATACCTATTGCAAAAGGAGGTGGCTTTGTAGAAAGTTATTTGCCAAGCGACCCAATAGTAGAAACTGCTGTAAGAGATAAAGATAGTAGCAAAGATATGTTACCAAATGGAAATGAGTTAACTAGAACAGCTCAGTTTTATGTAATTTTCTTACATCCTGAACTTGGTCCACAACGAGCCTTAATTACTATGACAAGTTCACAGTTGAAAAAAGCTAGGAAGTGGTTGAGCCAATCACAATCACTTACTCGTAAAGGCAAGAATGGTATTTATACAATGCCACTTATGTCTCAAATATATAAGTTAACTACTGTTCCAGAATCAAATGAAAAAGGTAGTTGGTTTGGTTGGGAGGTAGTTCGCGAAAGGGAAATTGACCTTTCAAACAGCGATGAAAATTCTATTTTCAAAATGGCAGTAGAATTTGCTAACTCTGCTAAAGCAGGAGAAGTAGAAGCTAAAGATGTTGACTCTTCAAAGGAAAACGACGATAGCATAATGTAGAGTTCAACGTAGAGGTTGATCGTAATTAGTTCCTCTACGTTGCGAGAGCCATAGTTTTTCTGATAACTTTGGGCTATGGCTCTCACTTTTAAAGGAGAAAGTATGTCTTTAGCACAAGAATTTTTTAACTTATTCAAAGGTAGTGATATTGCTCATGGTACTTTTGTTGTAAAATCAAACAGACAAAATGATGCTAAAAAGCAAGGTTACGCTAAGATAATAAGAGAACCTACTACTTTAGAAATGTGGGAAGAGCATTTAAAGGGTGGTACTGGATTAGGAATAATACCTATTCGTAGTGATAATACTTGTCAATGGGGTGCTATTGATATTGATAAGTATGATATAGATCATAAACAAATTGTTAATTCACTCAAAGAAGCTAAAGTTCCTGCTGTTGTTGGTAGGACTAAAAGTGGTGGAGCTCATATATGGTTGTTTTTAAATGAGCCTATAGAAGCAAGTGAACTACAAAGAGTTATGACGGAACTATCTTCAGCACTTGGTTTTTCAGGCAGTGAAATATTTCCAAAACAATCTGAAATATTATTAGATAGAGGAGACACTGGAAATTTTTTAAATATGCCCTACCATTCAGGTAAGAACAGCACTCGCTATGGTTTTAGTCCATACAATGGTGAAGCTTTATCTCCCGAACAGTTTATAGAACATTGTAAAAAATTTATCATTTCACCAAAAGAGTTAAGTAAACTTGATTTATCTTTTGGGACAAGTAAAGATGTTTTAGCAGATGGTCCCCCATGTTTACAGAGACTTATATCAATGAACTTTCCTCAAGGTTCACGCAACAATGGTTTGTTTAATTTAGGAGTATATGCTCGTTTATTTGATGAAGAAAATTGGGAAACGCTTGTACAAAAATATAACATGGATTACCTAACTCCTCCACTTAGCCACTCAGAAGTTGGAGCAGTAATAAGACAATTGAAAAAGAAAGAATATTTTTACAAATGTGATGACCAACCCATTAAACCTTTTTGTGATAAAGAGTTATGCAAAGGTAGAAAGTATGGGGTTGGTCCTGCTTCTACTCGTAATGATTTAAGTAGCTTAACTAAAATAGATGGTGATCCACCTATTTGGATATTGAATGTAGATGGAGAACGTGTAGAGTTAACAACTGGAGGATTAACTACTCAAACACAGTTTCAAAAAGAATGTGTTTCACAAATAAATAAGTTTCCAGTTTCAGTAAACCAAAGAGCATGGCAGACTAGAATACAAACGTTGTTAGATAATGTAACAATTATTGAAGTACCACCTGATGCTACTTTTCGTGGTGAGTTTGAAGATTTACTTCATGCGTTTGCATGTGAAAGAGCAAGGGGTGAAGAGCGTGAGGATATCTTGCAAGGAGTAGCTGTATGGTTAGATGGCAGAGTTTATTTCCAAGTAAAAGATATAAAAAAGCATTTGTCCGTAAATGATTTTAACCATTATACTTCTAACAAAATAACACTAAGACTTCAACAGCTTGAAGCAGAAAAAAAGTTTTGGCGAGTTAGAGGTAAAGGTGTACATGTATGGTCAATGCCACAAGAGCATTTTGA
>CERT01014378.1_pt1 | contig 12508 bp, 16 predicted proteins | sample 530691 | NCBI WGS metagenome assembly CERT01 (sample SAMEA2620861, study PRJEB7988) | marine metagenome | biome: marine biome (ENVO:00000447); feature: surface water layer (ENVO:00002042); material: "saline water (ENVO:00002010), including plankton (ENVO:xxxxxxxx)" | depth 5 m
TTTTAAAGGTGAGCCTGTATTTGAAATACAGAAAGCAGATCCAGAGTTCTATAAAAGCATATTCGACACCTTTGCAGACGAAATGGAAGGTGGTAGAGATGCAAGACCAGTAATTCTTAGAGATTACTACACAGATACTTTTTATAACGGTGTTTTTGACAAAGGAAAAGAACAGTTTACTGATGATTTTCCGCTTACACCTACACAAAAAGGATCCCTGGAAGGGTTTATGCGTACACATAACCGCCCTATGCCAGATTTTGTTCCAGATGCACAGGTTGTTTTTGACCCTTCATCTGGTAAAGGTATTCAAATGGAAACAGCTCCATACTACGTCAATTTGTTTAGGCGTTCTCAATACATGCTAGCTGCAGAACAAGAACTGCCTGAAATTAAATATGGAGAATCAGAAAACTTTAATAAATATGTTCCGTTAACTTACAAGCTTACCCAACAGATCCTCGGGGGCGGTGTAACAGAAACTGAACATTTTATTAATTGGCTTGCGTACATCTATCAAAAGAAACGTAAGACTATGACCGCATGGATACTTACAGGTGTCCCTGGGACAGGTAAGGGCTTGTTTGTCCACAAAATACTTAAACCCCTATTTGGAGAACAACAAGTTCCCATGCGGTCGCTAGAAAACATAGAAGAACAGTTTAATTTATATATGCGTATGGCCTTGTTTTTAGTTGTTGATGAATTTCGTATGGGAGATTCCGGCAATATAGGACGTATGGCAGATAAACTTAAACATCAAATTACAGAACCAACGCTCACTGTACGTGCTATGCGTGCAAACCAAGTTGAGCTGCCTAGTTTTTGTAACTTCTTATTTCTTACAAACAGAGCTGACGCCGTCAAAATAGAAGACGGTGACAGACGTTATAACGTAGCTCCCAGGCAAGAACGTAAGTTAGAAAAAACTTTTCCTGAGTTACTTACACGTTTAGATGATCTAGATAAAGAACTGTATTTGTTTGCAGGTCTTTTAGAAAAGTTCCAAATTGATGAAAGAATGGCTCATACAGCGTTAGATAATGATGCTAAGAAAGACATGAAACTAATCAGCATGTCAGTCCTTGAAGAATTTGCTAATGCAATTAAACAAAATAACCTGGAGTACTTTGTAGAAATATTAGATATACCACTTACAAACACATTTGACGCCGGTGGTATAAGTACAGCACAAAGATACATTAAAAATTGGATTGCTACTTCAGAGCAAGAAACTATTATACCTATGCAGCATTTAAAATTAGTGTATGATGTATTAACAGATAACAAGAAAGTGTTATCTATAAGAGACTTTACTAAAGCAATGAGTAGGTTGAGTATCACAACAACCCGTAAAAGAATGGGGGAAGGTGAAAACAGATCAGCTCCTAGAGGTGTACTACTTACTTGGGTTTTAGATAAAGAAGTAAAAGAGTCTTTATTAGAAGAACATTTTGATAAAAAAGACATGGAACTTACTAGGAACGCAGCGACACACTAAATATGTCTAAGCTTGTACAAGACAAGCGTCCAGATCTAGAAGATGTAATAGCAACGGACGCCCCAAAGGAGTTGGGACTCATACCAGCCTGGTCACACTCGACTTTAAAAACCTTTGAGACATGCGCTTATCGTAGCTATATAGCTAAAGTAAAACGCATACAAGAAGACTTTGGGCCTGCTGCTAAACGTGGTAGTGAAATACATGAAAAAGCTGAGCATTATGTAGAAGGCACGCTTGGCGAATTACCACCAGAATTAAAAAAATTTGAACAGCAATTCAAAGAACTAAAAGAATTATACGCTCAAGCTAAAGTAGAGTTAGAAGGTGAATGGGGTTTTACTGTAGATTGGGAACCTTGCGGTTGGTTAGAACCTGTTACTTGGGGACGCATTAAATTAGATGCAATTGTTCACGAAACAGATACTTCCGCTCGTGTTATTGATTATAAAACAGGTAAAAAATTTGGTAATGAGATAAGCCATTCACAGCAAGCTTTAACTTATGCTATCGGGACTTTCTTTAGGTATCCAGAGCTACAACACGTACAAACAGAGTTGTGGTATCTAGATCAAAATGAAACAACCGTACAAGCTTATACCAGGGACGAAGCAATGTTGTTCATGCCTAAACTCCATCAGCGAGCTGTGGCTATGACAACTGCGACTAGTTTTCCTCCGAACCCATCTAACTACAATTGTAAATGGTGTTCGTATAAAGAAGGCGAAGACCCCGTTTGTCAACATGGTATGAAATAAAGTATAATAAAATGATAAATACAGTAATAAATACAGTACTAAATAATAAATACAGGATTAAATATGAAATTAAATTCAGCGCCCGCGTACGCCCATCAAACTGAAACCACCAATTTTATTCTCAATACCCCTAGATGTTTAATTACATCTGACCCCGGCACAGGTAAAACACGTTCTGTGTTAGACGCTATTGTTCAAACCGATAGTGTTACTTTAGTAATAGCTCCGTTATCTATACTTGAAGCAGCTTGGGTAGATGACATCAAAAAGTTTCAACCTACACTTACTTATGGAGTAGCTTATGCTAAGAACCGTCAAAAAATATTCGATAACCAAGACCTTGATATGGTCATCACTAACTTTGAGGCTGTCAACTTTCTATTTAAAAATCCACACTTACTTGAAAGATTCAATACATTGGTGGTTGATGAATTCACAGCCTTTAAAAACAAAGATTCAAAACGATCCAAAAATCTTAGAAAGATTGTGTCACATTTTGATACCCGTATCTTCATGTCTGGTACTCCTAATACCAACACTATTCTGGATGTCTGGCACCCCACACTGTGTGTAGATGACGGTAAACGTTTAGGAGAACGCTTTTATTCCTTCAGACATCAAGTATGTACACCTAAATTTAACGGCTTTGCTAATGAGTGGGTTGACAAACCAGGTATAGAAGAGACCGTGGCCCATCAACTCAGTGATATTAACATCCGTTATGCATTAGAAGACTGTATTGATTTGCCTGATAATATTACTCGAGTAATGCATACAGATCTTACACCTGCCGTACAACGCATGTACAAGACTCTAGCTGAAGAATCTGTTTTATACACCAAACAAGGCACAATTAACGCTGTAAACGCTGGAGCACGAGTTAAGAAGCTCCTACAGCTTGTTTCAGGTGCAGTGTATGACGAGCAAGGTGACGTTAAATACATACACCAGCATCGTTATGATCTCATTATGGACTTAGTAGAAGTCCGCAAGCATAGTTTAGTTGCATTTAATTGGCGTCATGAGCGTGATGCTTTAGTCGAAATAGCAGAGAAAAAAGGTTTTACTTACGCTGTTATTGATGGCGAAACTGATGCACATAAACGTGTTGATATTGTACAACGGTTCCAAGCAGGACAAATAAAAGTACTGTTTGCACACCCACAATCCGCCAGCCACGGGTTAACGTTAACTAAAGCTACTACATGCATATGGTGTAGCCCTACGTACAATGCAGAACATTTTCAGCAATTTAACAGACGTATTCATAGGTCTGGTCAAGTTAATAAAACAGAGACTATATTAATTGCTGCACGGAATACCTGGGAAGAATCAGTGTATGAAAAGCTTAACAGTAAGTTAGGCAAAATGGAGAACCTTCTCCACATTTTAAATCAATTAAACAATCAGGAGGGTTGTTATGGAAAAGAATCTGAATGAGCTAATGGACGAATTAGCTTCTGTTCGTAGTGAAATTAAAACGCTACAAGAACAGGAAAAAGTCCTAAAGCTACGTCAAAACGATCTCGATAGTGAAATCATTCGTCAAATGGAAGAGCACGGTCTCGACCAGGTTGCGAATGATGTATGTACAATCTCGAAAAAAGTAGAGACTGTACCTACTGTAGAAGACTGGGACGTGTTGCATCAACACATACTCGACACTAGTCGGTTTGAGTTGTTGCAGAAACGTATGTCTGCTACTTCCTATAGAGAGGCTTTACAACTGGACGGATCCGTTCCAGGTGTTAAGTCTACGGAGCTTACCAAGATTAATTATCGAAGTAAGTAAACATTAACCATGAAAGAAGGAAGGTGAACGATGGCTGACGAAAAAAGCACATCTGTATCCCTAGTCTCTAAAAACGTGCCAACGCATGTCAAAGAGGCTTCGGGCCTTGGGAACGAAAATGTTTCCACCGAACACCTACAGACCCCTAGGGTAAAACTACTTCAGCAAATGAATAGCGAAGTTGATGAAAATCACGACGCTTACGTTGAAGGCGCTAAACCCGGTGATCTGTTGAACACTGTAACCAACGAAATCTACGGTAAAGAAATATACGTTATTAACGTACATTTCACCGAAGACTTTGTCGTTTGGAGAAAGCGTGAAAAAGGTGGCGGTCTTGTAGCTAGTTGCAAATCAAAAACTGAAGCTGATGAACTTATCTCACAACAGGACGGTAGTGCAGATGATTTCGAGGTTATACAAACCCAGTCTCATTTATTGATACGCAAGGATGCAGAGACAGGAGAAATAGATACGACTCCGTTTCTAATGGACTTTGCATCTTCTAAGTTGAGAGTATCTCGTGAATGGAACACGCAGATTGCTCAGCTTGGTGGCGACAGATTTTCTTCGCTTTGGAAAGTTTCTGCTGTGGCAACACAGAATAGAGCTGGACAAAAGTTTCAAAACCTTAGTGTTATGAAAGAGGGATGGGTCACAGACGATGACTACGAACTTGCGAAAAAAGTCTACAAGGGCGTTTCAGGCAACACAGGAGCCTAAATAACTGTGTGCGTACATGGTGCGACAGTATATGTCGCATCGTGTACGTATTTTTTATGTTATGCTAAAGCCGTGAATGAGACCGGCTTTATTAATAAAATAAACAAATCTCTTTCCACTAACATATATAAGTGGAAGATAAACGACCCTTACCATGGGGGCGTGCCTGACTGTTACTATTCTGGCCCTGCTGGAATGTGCTTTGTAGAGTATAAATACAAACCTAAATTACCAGCTAGAGATACATCAAAAATAAACTTTGGGTTATCTAAACAACAAGAACTTTGGCTTACAAACCAGGTAAAAAACCAGGTGTCCGTGTACGTAATAGCTGGGTGTGAAGATAAAGCAGTACATTTAGCCACTGATTTCGCCAAAGTAAATCTTTATACTAAAGAATCATTTTTAAAAGAAGCAGTAGATTTCGCACAAATAAAAGATCTGCTGCATGTACGTTTAGGAGAAACGGATGAAAGAAATTGATATGGTCAATAGTCCACCACACTATAATGATGGTGATATTGAATGCATAGATGCAATTGAAGCATCAATGACACAACAAGCATTTAGAGGCTATTTGAAAGGAAATATGCTAAAGTATATTTGGAGATACGAAAATAAAGGAGGCAAACAAGACCTTGATAAAGCAAATTGGTATCTCACAAAACTCAGAAGGTCTTTTGTTGAAGAATAAATGTACGAGTATAGTTGCAAAGTTACAAGAGTGGTTGATGGCGATACGGTCGACGTTACTTTGGACCTTGGGTTTAACATTCTGCATAAGTGTCGTGTTCGTTTATATGGTATTGATACTCCCGAGTCACGTACTCGTGACAAGGATGAAAAGGCTCGCGGGTTATTAGCCAAACAATTTATTCTTGACGCTTTAGAAGAAAGCGAAATTACAATTATTCAAACTAAACTAAAAGACTCCAAAGGTAAATTCGGTCGTGTGCTTGGTGATTTAATGATTGATGGCATAAGCATCAATGGTGCTTTATGTGAAAACAATCTAGCAGTTCCTTACTACGGCCAGAGTAAAGCCGATGTAGAAGCTTCGCACTTAGTAAACAGACAAAAACTTATAGATAGCGGAATTTTTACGCCTGTTGTCTCTTCTTCCTAGCTGTTTTTGTACGTGCAAAAGACCGGTTGTGGCTTCTATGCCGCACTACTGTATTCCCTGAAGAATTATTCATAGGATTGCCATCTTTGTGGTGTATGTCTTTATCATCACCTTTTTTTACTGTGCCATTACGTAACGCAGCCCGCCTGGCTTTGTTACGCATAGCTCTTCTTTTTTTCTGGGCTGTAGTGCCCTGGTATTTATCGTACTCGTTACGGTAATTTCTAGCCACTTATTTGTCCTTAGCTTTGCCGATATTTAAAGCTAAAACATCAATGACTTTATATAGTTTTGCTAGGAGTTTATCTCCTTTTGGGGTTGGAGTTATTGCTGCTACCAATGAAGCGATAGCAATAATAGCTGTAACCCACATAAATATATTTATATAAAGCATAACATCGTACCTCCTGCCTACATTATTCCATAAATGTAAAGACTCTCAAAGGTTTTGACTTACCTTTTACAGGCATAGGATCTAACTCTTGTAAGTAATAGCCACACAAAGATTCTGTCCGTTCACCTATTAGTATGTCTTTACCTGCTTCTTTTGTTGCTGATTCTAAGCGTGCACCACAGTTTACCGCATCTCCAATTGCTGTGTAATCGAACCGTGATTCACTGCCCATGTTTCCTATTACAGCCTCACCTGTGTTTACACCGATTCCGATCGCAATAGGGGGAAGTCCTTCAGCTTGCAGTTCATCATTCAACTCTTTCATGTTTTTAACTATATCTCGCGCACAATCACACCCAATTTTAGCGTGATTAAGTAGATCTAACGGAGCGTTAAATATAGCCATCATGGCATCTCCAATGTACTTATCTACCATCCCCCCGTGCTTTTGTACTGCTTTTTGTTGTGCTGTTAGGGCTTTATTCATTACGTACGTTACTTGTTCAGGTTCTAATTTCTCAGACATAGAGGTAAAACCTCTGACATCTGTGAATAAAAACGTAGCTTCTTTCTTTTCACCACCTAACTTAAGTATATCTGGGTCATCTTGCAGACGTTTTACCTGTCTGGGATCTAAGTAATGTTCAAATTGTTTCTTAATCTGCTGGCGAAGGAGTGATTGTTCTCTAAAATTAAGCCAAAACTGCTGCCCTAATATAAGCACTAGTGATATAGCACTATAAGTAGTGTCTATAAGTAAGGCTTTTTGAGTTACAAAATACCATTCAAGTGCTCCTGTACTTACAAGAAGACCTCCAGCTCCTAGCGCCATGTACGCGTACGTACATTTACGCCCGAGCAGGAGACCTAATGTACACAAAACTAAAAATATAAGTAGCTCGTATACAAGCCTATCTGCAGGTATTTGTGGGCTGTTAGGTAATAATAAACTCTCCGCCAGGGCTGCTTGTACGTGATGAGGGTTTAATAGACCGTCGGGCGTGGCTATTTGAGGCATAACACCCGCTGCTGTAACTCCAATAAATACAAACTTTCCCTCTACCTGGGGGTCTTGTAACGTAGTTTTAGGCGTATCAACCCAAGAAATCCACTTTCTGCCGTATTTATCTGTAGGTATTACACCTAACGCAGGTATCCGAACCGCTTGTATACCACTTTCGTATGTTTTTATTTGGTATGTTCCTTCCCCGGTTAGAACTTTTAGTACTTGTGTAGCAAATGAAGCAACCCAACCCCTGGGAGTTTGTACAATAAGAGGGACTCGTCTAACTAAGTTATCCACATCTGTTGGGGCTGATACAATACCTTGATAAGCCGCTTCTTCTAGCTGGTTTACGTTAGCTAAATGCCCTGACAATGTAATCATATCTACAGGGTTATCCCCAAGAACTACAGTTCCGTCAGTAGATGGATAGATTCGGTTTTCATATTCAGGTATTGCCAGTACGTTTGTGCCCTGCTGCAGACTCATTGCGAACTCAGCGTCACCACCAAAACGATCTGCTTGTGGAAACATAATCACCCAACCCACGCCTAACGCTCCACGTTCGATTAGGTTAAGTTGTATTTCAGCTAGTCGTTTTCTAGGAAAAGGCCATCCTCCTTCTTCACTAATATCATTTTCAGTGATATCTAATATTACAAAGTGGCCGCTGGGAGTTTGTTCTTGTACAAGTGCATCAAAGGTTTTAAGGCGAAGTATCTCTAAAGCTTTATAATCAAATATAAGTGGCAGTGATAATACTGCTACTGTAACTGCCCCTATCAACCACTTATTCATTGCTGTGTAATACTTATGGTTTTATTGCAATTACTTGTGCAGTTAAACGTAACTGAATATGACTGATTGGTAGAACCTTTTTGAATAACATTTACATCGTAGTCGTCTGTATAGAACTTTATATTAGAAGTATGTGCCCCATTTCCTTGTTGTGTTAAGTTCAATTCACCATCATCTGCATACCAGAATACATCTGCATCTTTGTTTCCAGATCCTTTTTGTATGATTCTAGTAGAGTTATTGTCAGCTCCGTTAGCGTTATACACGTATATATTATGATCTCCAGTACCTTCTTGAGTGCTCCAAATATCTGAATTATCAGCAAAAGTAAGGAATTTTGCGTACATGTCATTCCCCGTCTGTTCTATCTTGTACACGTTATTTATACCTGTGCCTAAAATTAAAGCATCATTGTCATTCCCAGTTTGTATTATCGTTGAATCATTATCATCTTGGTCCATATCTATAACTGCGTAATTGTCATCTCCATCAACTGTAATAGTCCAACTTTGACTATCGTGATTAGACCAAACAGATTGAGCGTAAGCTACATTAGAACTGCCATCTGTAGTAACGCTTATAGTTGCGTTATCACAAGTATGTGTATTAACTAAAGAGTTATCAAAACTCCCTAATCCACAATAAACCCCAGTAGTATTACCCGTTCCTACTTGCTTTACTGTAATACTGGAACCAGATCCTTTTGTTTGTACAGTGATGAGATTATCACCTCCGTGCGCGTACGCACTAAGGAGACTGGTTAATAATAATAGTGTTATCGCCCGCACCATTTATTTCTACCTCCATTATCATTCCTGCTGAATTAATATTTACATACGATGAAGCTTCTTTATCAATACCTATATCAAACGTGTTTTCACCCTGGTGTACTAAATAAACATGATCTCCTTCTACAAATGAATACGTTTGATACAAAGGATCATACCCAGGTGTTATACCTTGTATTTCAACTCCATTTAGTTCGCCCCCAGATGTTTCTTTCTTTTTAGAACCTGCTTCAACTATATCTAATAGGTCTACTAAAAAATCAAAACTTAACAAATCTATATCTAAACGGCTTATTTCTTCCTCTTCTTCAAGGTAATCTTTATCTAAGTCAGGCGCATCTTCAAAAAAATCTTTATCTAGTTCTGTTTTTGACCCACTTTCTTGTTCTGCTATTGCTTCTTGTACCTCGGGAGGCTTGTTTACAATAAGCATATTATCAATAAGTCCTAATGTAAGATTGCCTAAAACAACTGCTTTAGTGGGTTCAGATTCAAAAGTAGACACCATAGTAGCTTGAAAAGGTTTGTTTAGTATTTCTACCCCAGACCACGTAGTTACTGTTATTTCTCCTGAAGATTTACCATTAGCATCTGGGAGTAAAATAACTAACGAACGTCCAAGCTCATCTACGGTTGTAGTAAAGTCAGTACCACGGATTGCGATCGTAGCACTTGGTGTACGTATTGAAATATTTTCTTTGTTTATCCTACCTAAAGCTCCTGTAATAAAACGAGCTGTGCCTGAAGCCATATCTAAAGCTAATTTAGATTTACTAGGGTCGGGATCGTAAATGTAGTTATCAATAACTACTTTAGAGTGTTCGGTAAGTTTTAGGACAGAAGAATCTAGGAACTGTATTGCCATGCGGCCATTACCAGTTCGTACGTCGTCATAGGAAAATATATCAAGAGCAAGTTCAGCAATTAATTTATCGCTGTCCTCGTTTCTTAAAATCTCTCCGTTCCCACGAAACTCAGAGATCTCCCCAATCTCACTCGCGTTAGTAGTAGTCCCTATAAACAATAAGATCAGCAGCCAGAAGCGCATTGATCTATATCTATTGTTCCGTTAGATGTAGTAGAAATAAGATTTGCTACATTAGTACTTGTAGTATCTGTCTGATCTATATCTACATTATTACTACTTCCAGTCAAAGCCACAGTTATTGCGTGATCGTCTTTTCCAGATTGAATTGTATCAATGTCATTAGAATTACCTGAAACAGTCCAATTGTTAATACAACCAATTACATTACACTTAACATTTACATCGTTAGATGTTCCAGTAATTACAAAATCCTGGTTACCTCCTGTAGCTGTTGACGCGTCTCCTTGCGTAAATGTAAGCACGTTAGAGTCTCCTGTTGCTTCAAAATCAAAATCTGAACTAGCAGAATCTCCTGTTGCACCGACAGCAAACGTACCTGTGTTGCTATCTCCTGTTGCTTTATATGTCCAGCTTGAAGAATTACCTTGAGCAATTGCCATTGCTAAAGTGTTACTGTCTCCAATCTGGTCTAGATCAACCGTCATGCTTGTACCACTTAAAGTTGCTCTAGTCTGGGAAGTACCGACTGTATTTGTCGCTCCAATCTGGTCAATAGTTAAAGTTAATCCTGTACCAGTTTGAGTTATATAGATATCATTATTTCCAGCAGAAACACTAGCCGAAACAAGTAATATAAGGGTACTAGTTAGTACCTTCTTCAAATTCATTATCGTCCTCCTCCACTAGTGTATCATAATTAAAGTCCCATAGCCTTTTTTCTATGCCTTCCATAACAAGCCCATACACGGCAGCTTCTATTGCTACTCTAACCGCATATCCCGTAGGCTCATTGGCAGTGCTACCTGACTCAATTTCCACCAGTTCGGTACCCAATTCTATAAACCTAAAGACATCAACTCCTGCTCCAGTAGATAAAATTGTTTTAGTTGTTGTTACATTAAGTATTACTTCTCCAGTTTGTACTAAAACCGCACGAAGTGTTACAGTAACTACATCTTCTCTGTATTGATTTTTACTACCAATACCTAGATATCTAGCTCCGCTACCTCCAGTACGTATGTTTGTGTCATAGGCAACAATACCTCCCTCTAAAAGCATACCGGCATAAAGCAAAGGCTTAAGTGTATTACCTTCTTCTCCGCTATATGTTTTTCTAGTATTGACTATAAGCTGTCGTTCTCTACTAAGATTATCTAATCCTGATCTTTCTACTACTACAAACCATTTACCTTGACCTGCGTCTCGTAAAGCTTCAATAAGTATATGTACTGCCCCTTGTGTTACAGCAGTACTAAAACTAGCAATATTATCTTTTGACTTCCTTTGGCCTGTAAGATCCTGAAAGTCATAAACTGCTACAACAGCTTGGCTATTAGGGGCTGGTAAAGTAGTAAGTTGAGTGGTTGCACTCGGAACAATTTTAGGTCCTTCTGGACAGATAAGACCTTGAACACAATTAGTTTGGTTCTGAAAACCTATACTAGCACAGCCAGTAAGGAATATTAATAAACTTAAAAGCAGGATCTTCATGCTTTAACATTAGCCCCCACCATCATCGCAGTCTACCCAACATCCTCCAAAACTACCTATAGGAATAACAATTTCTGTAGTAGAGATAAGTACACCATCGAACCATTCCTCTATCGTAAGAGTAATAGTAACTCCATCATTAACCCAACGCAGAATGTTTCCTTCTAAACTTATTTCACCTGCAATAGGGTTTTCTGAAGTTGGAATATTCCCGTAGTTAAATAAAGATTCTGATATATCTTTAGCTAAAGTAGAATAAATACGTGATTGTAGATTTCTAATAAACTTGGCAAGAACCGTATTTTCAGCTTCTCTTTCTGCTTCTTCTAAAGCATCTTGTACATCCTGGCGTATTTTTTCTTTACGCGTACGTTCTTGTTCATCAATAGTAAGGTAATGTGCGGATTGATTTATACCGCTAAAACTAGGATTGCCAAACTTGTGTACTAGCTCATCGGCATTAAGTTGAGATGCAAAAATACCACCTAATAAAAATATTCCAATAGCACAGATAATGTATAGAAGTCTTTGCTTCTCCGCTTCTCTTTTCCTGAAAGCTAACTCGGCATTACTCGGTCTACCGCGTTTCTTTTTAATCTTTCCTTTGGTCATCTCTATCTGCTTTTGCTATTTTATCTGTATCTATTAAGTTAGGTACTCCTAAAATTGTTTTAATCATTGTATCTTGACGTATGATTTCATTGTCAAGACTGCGTACTCTGTCTATTAAGGCTACTAGTATAACGTGCTGTGCGTCAAGTTTTGTGCCAAGACGCTGCTCCATCTGTTCTATTTGTTCAGCTACTTTATCGTCTACAACGTCTAGTTTTGATTCCATTCCATCTACAATTCGTATTACTAGTTTGTAAATAAACCAACCTAGACCACCAGCCGCAGCTATAGGGAAGCCAACTTCGTTAATAAACTTAATGGCTTCTTCCATAGGATCACATATTTATAGGTTTAGCTCTTTTCTTCGCTTGCCTAAGATTGTCGCCCATTAATATACGACGTTTTACAAACGCACGCTTGTCCTGGGGAAGTTTGTCAATAGAACGCTGTTGTCGTTTAGACACTTTGCTCTTT
>CERT01069762.1_pt1 | contig 12486 bp, 9 predicted proteins | sample 530691 | NCBI WGS metagenome assembly CERT01 (sample SAMEA2620861, study PRJEB7988) | marine metagenome | biome: marine biome (ENVO:00000447); feature: surface water layer (ENVO:00002042); material: "saline water (ENVO:00002010), including plankton (ENVO:xxxxxxxx)" | depth 5 m
GTTAATTTGAAAGAGAATCTAAAAGTACGAAGAGTGACTCCATTAAATAATAATTCCTTATTTGGATTTAAAATTGCACCATTTGCTCTTGCAAGAAGTTGATCTCTTGTTACACTAACACCAGGTAGAGCATTTAGAGCTTGTGCGGCAAAAGAGTTAGTTACTACTTTTTGTAATGTCTCATCTTTTATAAGACCACCAATAGTTTTTCCAGAATTTGCAAATGCTTCTTCTACCTGTTTAATAGGATCTTTTGCACTACCAGATTCTATTGTTTGTAGTGCAAGTCCAGCAGCTGCTGATGTAATAGGGTCCATACTACCATCAGTGAATTTAACTGAATTTGCATCTTGAATATTTGATGGAATTGGTAAAATAATAAATCCAAGAGAGTCTTCTATGTTTGCACTGGAGTCGAGAGCATTATCTGATCGAGATCTTATAAGTTTACTCGTATTCCCAATTGGTTTATACTTCATTAGACCAATTTTTATGTAGTCTGTGTCATCTTCTATAAGTGCTGAAGGATATTTAAATATTGCACCTTTAGATGGAAATCCTGTTTTCTCTGATTTTGCTTTTATTGTGTCAATAGGTTGTATTGATGCAGGTGTATTTGTATCTTCTTCTTCCTTTTCTTCACTAGCTAATTCTGCAGTTTCATCAATTCCAACAGTACCTTCTGCATCAGCGATAGGTATTCCATCAGAATCTACTGGCGTAATACCTTCTATTGTATTTAAAAAGGTTGCCTCTCCATTTACGGTTTGAGTCTCTGCAAACTGCAATAATCCTGTTGTATATGCTGGTTGTTTTCCTGAATTATACTTACCATAATCTTTTTCTAAATCAGCACCTGCGTTACCACTGCTTTGCATTTTTCCATCACTATCCAAGTATCCAACTAATAAAAATGTTTTATTAGAATTATCTCTATGTGTAAATGGAATACCTAATTCATTTTTAGCACCAAATGCTTCAGATTCTACAAATCTTGGATCATCTTTTGGAACCTCAATATAATGTGCTCCTCTATGGTTGGCACTCTTTGTGGGTCTTACCTCACCCGTTTCAGTATTTCTCTCATAATTTGTCATGAAAATACTATAAAGTTTGGTGTCTCCAAGTTTTCTTGGACGACCATAATTTCCTGCTTTATTAGTTCTTGCTTCCCAAGGCATTTTTAAGACCTTTTTAGTTATTTAGGGCTTGAAACGGCAAAGATTGTAAAGTGATAAATTCTTCTTCAGTTGCCTCATAAATTTGTCCTAATATTTCATCCCATGTATATTGCCTTGGTTCTCCCCAATGATAATTAACTCCACGAAATCCCCAATTGAAAACATCTATAACTTCAACTAGAGGATGGCGATCATATGTAATGTTTGGTGTTTTTGCGCGATATCTAAAGGTATAATATTTTCCAGATTCTGGTGGGAAACTTGTATCAAGTAAATCTACTATCTCTCTCATTAAAAAATTAGGATCTGAGATACGTTGTAATTTACTTAGTTCTGGTTCTATTCTGTTCATTATTTAATACCCAGTTCTTTCTCTGTCATCACTTTAAACTCATATCCTCTATCAAGACACCATTCTCTTGCTGCCTTCCACTTTGCTTGATTCTTGGCATATTCATACGCTTCATAGATATAACCTCTGGTTTGTTTTTTAGGTTTGGGTGGAGGAGAACATTGCCTTAAAGGTTTTACTTCAATGATTGATTTTCTTATCTTGCCATTTGTATCTTTATATTTTATATAAAAATCTGGAAAGTATCTGTGAACTCTTCTATCAACAGGTGACCTATAAGGAATAGCAATTTCTTCACTTCCCCACTGAAGGACATTTTCATTCTTATCACAATAAACCATGAACTTACGTTCCCATAGTGATCTATAAACTATGTTTCTATGATCACCCTTATACTTTCTAGGAAAAGAAGGTGAATATTTTCCCTTATATGACATCTAAATAGTTAATAATAAAAGTCCTAAAAATATTTAGATGGCAAACGTACCAGGCATTACTAATCTGAAAATGGGTGGAGGTGTTCCGTCAGAATTATTCGGAAATCTATCACAAAGTAATTTTTACGAGGTTTATATTACAACTGATTGGTCTAGTGAAGAAGGGATGAAAAAGTTCCTTAAAAATTCTGATGTTCAAAAATCATATAATCTCGATGAAAATTTTGTAACTAGAAATTTAGGTTTGCTTTGTTCTGATGCAGTTTTACCTGCAAGTGCATTTGCAACTTCTGAGGTTAAAGACAACTTCATGGGTGTTAATCAAGAATTTGCACATACGAGATTATATACTGATATTGACTTAACATTTTATGTTGATAATGATTATAGATCACTTGGATTCTTTGAAGCATGGATGAATTACATTGCTGGCGGTGGACAAAGATCCTTAACAAGTTTTGAATCTGGATATTATAGAAGATTAAATTATCCAGATTTTTATAAACATAATGGCATTTACATTAGAAAGTTTGAAAGAGACTATAAAGAATCTGACAAAAATAAGTATAAAAATATAATTTATAGATTAAGAAATGCTTTTCCAAAATCTATGAATAGTATCCCCATCTCATACGGTGGTGCTGAAATTGTAAAAGTTAATGTAACTTTCACTTATGATTATTACTCTGTGGTTAGAGGATCAGATTATGAGTTGACTGAACTTGGATCTTTCTCAGATCCTGACTCTATATTAAGTAGAGCAGCTGAAGTTGTTGCTCCTGTTGATGACCTAGTAGACTACGCAAGGTCGCTCATATAGACTAAATAATCACACTGAACATATTATAAGTCATTATGCCTTTACCAAAGATTAATACTCCAACTTATGAGTTGGTGATTCCCTCTAGCAAAAAGAAAGTCAAATATCGTCCATTTCTTGTACGAGAAGAGAAGATTTTAGTCATGGCATTAGAATCTGAAGATATGACTCAGATTACAAATGCTGTTGTGGATACTATAACAAATTGTATTCAGACTAGGGGTGTGAAGGTTAGTGATTTGTCAACTTTTGATATTGAATATATCTTTTTAAATATCAGATCAAAATCTGTTGGAGAAACAATTGAAGTAAATATTACTTGTCCTGATGATGGAGAAACACAAGCACAGGTTAGTATTGAAGTTGATGATATCAAAATTCAAACTGATAAAAAGCACACCAATATTATTACTTTAGATGATAATCTTAAAATGCGTTTGAAATATCCTGCTTTAGAGCAGTTTATTGAAAGTAATTTTGAGTATAATACTGATGAAAGTGATGTGGATAAATCTTTAGATATGATTATTTCATGTGTAGATATTATCTATAATGAAGAAGAAAGTTGGGCAGCATCTGATTCTTCTAAAAAAGAAATGAAAGAGTTTATTGAACAAATGAATACCAAACAGTTTAAGGAGATTGAAACTTTCTTTGCAACTATGCCCAAGTTGTCTCATAAGATTAAAGTTAAGAATCCTAAAACAGGTGTGGAAAGTGATGTAATTCTTGAGGGACTAGCAAGTTTTTTCAGTTGAGTATGGCTCACACTTCGTTAGAGTCATACTATCATAATAATTTTGCCTTGATGCATCATCATAAATATTCTTTAACAGAACTGGATAATTTAATTCCTTGGGAGAAGGAAATTTATATTACTTTACTTTCAAACCATCTAGAAAAGCAGCGTTTAGAACATCAGCAGCAACATGGCATTTAGTGGTCAGTTTTTTAAAGCACCAGGGATATCAGATAAACCAAAGATGGGGAAGAAAACAGTTTCTTCTTCGATATTTGGCGGTGCATTTAAACCAAAACTAAAAACAACCAGTGTATCTGCATCTAATTTTTCTTCTGTAAATAAAACTCCAAAGGTCACTGAGAATATTGTAGAAGAATCGAAAGAATATATGTCGTCCAGCATATTGCTGGATCTAATGCCAGAGATTGACAAAAAAGTCAACGAAAGGTTTAAAGGATTTAAACAATTATTGAAGAATGTTGCTTTTGGTGATGATTCTATAAAAGATGATTTTGTAAGAGAAGTTAGTAGTAAAGAAAAAATTGGTCCAGTTCAGCAACCAACAGAAAGATCAACACCAACAGCACCAAGTAATCGTACTATAAAGGCTGGTTATAATCTTTTTAGAGGACCTAATGTAGATCCAAAGTATCTACCTAAGAAACCACAAGGATTAGAAAAAACTTTAATAGAAACTAATAGTATTCTTGTAGAGATACAACAACAATTGGCAATTGATTTTGCTAGTCGAATTAATGAAAGAGAAGACTCTTTAAAAGCATTTAGAAAGCAATCAGAAAATGATCGTAGATCTGCAGGAGAAAAATCAGTAGAGAGTGTAAAGGGATTTGGTAAAACTGTGAGCAATCTTACAGCTCCTATTATCAAACCATTTAAAAATATATTTGATAGGTTACTTCAGTTTTTTGGTGCTATCGGTGCTGGTTTCCTTGCTAATGCTGCATTCAAGTGGTTATCAAAAGAAGAAAATAGAGAAAAAATTACAAATATATTTAATTTTATAACTGATAATTGGAAAATATTTGCAGGCATATTAGTTGGTGGTTTAGCATTAAATGCTGTTCGTAAACTTGCACGCCTAGCAAGAGGTGTTAGAGCAATATTACAAGCAGCAAGAATATTGCCAAGAAGATCAGGACCAGGACCAGGAGCAGGTAGTGGGGGAACCGATCGAAGAGGCGGGTTCTTTAAAAACAATACCGGTCAAAGAAGAGGATTTACTACAACTAGATCTCAGTTTAGAAGAATGGCACCGAAACGCGGTGGTGGCGGTATAGCAATGACCCCAGTGGCACAATATAATACACAAAAAACTGTATTGGGTAAAGCATTACAAAGTGTTGATGTAGGATTTAAAAAGGCTGGCAGTAATGCAATGAAGGCAATTGGAATGGGTCCTGGTGCTAAAGGTATTGGTGCAATGTTGAAACCAATATTTAAAAGTGTCCCATTTATTGGTGGTTTGATTAACTTTGGTATTGCTCTTGCTCTCGGAGAACCAATAGGTAGAGCAGCAGCAAAAGGAGTTGGATCTGCTTTAGGGGCAGCTTTAGGTAGTTTTCCACCATTAGTTCCTTTTGGTGGTCCTATATGGGGAGGAATATTAGGTGATATACTTGCAACATCAATTTATGATAATGTAACTAAACCAAAAGATTTAAACGAACCAGAGAAGATGACTTTAGGTGGAAAGTTAAAAGGACCTTCTCATAGTGGTGGTGGAATTCCAATGGGTGGAAATCAGGAAGCTGAAGGTGGAGAATATGTTGTTAAAAAAACAGAAACTATGAGATTTGAACCGATACTTGATGATATTAACTATAGTGGCGGAAAATTATATAAAGATTTTGCAGAGGGTGCCAAACAACAATCCATATTAACCAGAATGCAATTTAAAACTGCTGAAAGGGTGGGAGAACTTTATGAAGAATTTGATAAGTTTTTAGACTCCAAAAAGAATGAAAAATTATTATCAGAATTAGGTGGAGGATCAGGTGGCACTGGTGGAGGTTTAGGACCTTCACCACAAATGTCTGTTCCAATGGAAACTAACGGAGGTTTTAAAGTAATTCAAACACCTACTAGAGACCTGAGTAAAGCAAAAAATAAAAATAGTAAAATAAATACAATAAACTTACCACCTGTGGTAATGAATTCTGGTTCAAGTAATATACCAACATTACCAGGACCACAAGAAAGTGAAAGAACTATTCCAGCAGTTTTAACATACGATCCTGCTAATGAATATCTTGATGTTGCGATTGAATCTTATGATATTGTTGGCGTTAGTTTTGGAGGTTAATTAAATGGAAAAAATTAACTTACAATCTAATAAATTGAAACTTAATGCTCAGAACATTAAGACTCTTTTGGTGTTTTCAAATAAAAAATTAGATAAATTAAGAAAAGAAAAAAATCTTAAAGTAGAGAATCAGTCCTATAATAAAAAAATACGTGCTGAAGAAAAAAGAATAGAAACACCAAAACTTCCTAGTCCGTTAAAAACTATTGGTTCGGTGATAACAAAAGGACCACTAAGTTTCTTTGATAGAGTAATGCAATTTGCTGGTGTGCTTTTACTTGGATTTTTAGTTAATAGATTGCCTAAAATTATTGCAGGAGTACAAAAGTTTTTTGATGATAATCCATGGTTAGGAAAAACATTAAAGTTTACTATTGATTTGATAGGAAAAGGTTTTAATGGTATTATTTCCTTGGTTCAATTTTTCACTCAAGAAAAACAGGATAATACAAAAAAAGATATTAAAGAATTAGAAACTGAATTAAAAAATTTGGGTGGAGAGTTAGATACTGATATTTCAGGATTAGATGTTGATATTCCAGATTTGGATGAAGAAACAGATAGAAGATCTGATGATCCATTCGTTTATCCAAGTGGGGAGACTTTAAATATAGGAGATACTGTTGGTGGATCTGACTTTACACCACCTGCACCAGCACCAGTAGAACCTCCTAAGAAGTTTTCCTCAGGTGGAAAATTGAAAAAAACTGGATTTAAAAATACTGGTGTTTCTGCCGATAGAAGTATTAAAAAGAAAAAATCAAGTAGTAAGATTTCTTCTTTCTCCACATTTAGAAAAAATATGAGTGCTATTCGCATAGTACAGAAGCAGGAAGAAGAAAATCAAAAAATGCTTGAGTCTATTGTAGAAAAACTTAAAGGTGATGTAAGTGATCCATTTAAAGTTGACAAAATTCATACACCAAAGATAGATGAAAAACATTCGGAAACTAAGGGTTCACCACCATCACAACGTGTACTACCAGCAGTACCTTATGATACAGATTATCTAAAAACAAAACGAACACCATATGCAGATCTTCCTGATACAACCATAGTTGGTCGAGTAGGATCAACGGGTGCAAGCACTGGACCACATATACATATTGAGACTGGTGATGGATATACTGGTGGTGGGGAACAAATTCCACAAGATGTTTTAAATAAGATTATAGTTGGTGGAAAACCATTATCTCAACATCCTGTGACATCTCCTATTGGATATAGAGGACATCCTGTATTTGGTGGAGTTAAATTCCACAAAGGAATTGATTATGGAATATCTCAGGGAACTCCTATTCAACTTCATAAAGATCTAAAATTGGTAGAATATGATCATGGTTACAATTCTGGATATGGAAATTCAATTGTTCTTGAAGATAAAAATGGAAATAGATATCTGATAGGACACTTACATTCTGGTCCAGAGAAAAGACCTAGTTCTAATGTAGCATCTGTTCAAGAAACAAAGGGGATGGGTGGTATGATTAGTACAATAGGTGAAGATCTTGATGAACAAAGTGAGAGTTATTATGTCATCCAACCAGTGATTATTAAATCAAATACACCATCTTTACTTCCTTTAGCATAAAATGTCAATATCAACAAAGACTTCAAATAGAGTAATACAAATCGCTAAGGATGATAGGAGGGTAGATGTATCTGATGCGATGATTCATTTTAGATATTATGAAAGTTTATTTTCTCCATATGTAAGTGCTACTTTTGAATATGTAGATACAGGTACAATTGAAGCATCTAGTGAAGATGATACTCAGGGAAGATTGGGAACTTTAATTAGTTCACTACCACTGAGAGGAAATGAAAAAGTTAATTTCAAATTTGAGTCTTCTATTGGAGATTTGGATTTTCTGACTACTCCTTTAATTGTTGATGGTGCTGTTATTTTGGGAAAAGAATCTACTAAAGAATCTGGATCAGTAAGATTAATTTCTGATTTGTATAGAAAAAATCAAACTACGTTTGTTGTTGAAAAATACTACGGAAATATTTCTACTTCAGTATCTAAAATTATTAAAGAAAAGTTGGGAGTTGATGATACAAGTAGAGTACATGTCGATCCAACATCAAGACCATGGAACTTTACAGGTTCTAATACAAAACCATTTGATCTTCTACTAGAAATGGCATCAAAATCGTCACCACCTAAAGGTGATCCTGGATATTTTTTCTATGAGACAAAAAGTGGAGTTCATTTCAAATCTATCGATAGTTTAGTTTCTCAAGATCCAAAGTTTACATATACTTATGATGGAGTATTTAAATCTGATCTTAAAGATGGATTAAACTCTTTTAATATTTTACAATCACCAAATAAAAGAGATCAATCAATATCTAAATCTTTAAGAGCAGGAATGTACTCTGCTAAATTTAGATTCATGTATGAAGATACTCAGGAGTGTATAGAACAAGAATATACACTCGATGAGAAGAATGAGAGTACTTTAGGTAAAGATGTTGAAGTTGATCCTGGATTGAAAGAAAATCCGAGTAGAACCTATACTATGGTTATTCCAACTGGAATGATGGATACTAAAGTTGGAAATGAAAAGAATAATGATCCAAAAGATTATCTTGCTAGGTCTGTAATGAGATACAATCTCTTATTTGTCCAGGCAATGAATATTGTTGTTCCATGCAATCCAGAATTGGAGGCAGGGGATGTTATACAGTGTAATCTTGAAAAAATTACGGTTGATGATAAAAGATTGGGGAGTGCAGATGAAAATGAATCTGGAAAATATTTAATTTTAAATTTATGTCATTATTTTGATAATAAAAATTCTTATACATATTTGACATTGGTTAGAGATACTTATGGGGAAGGAGGAGTTGCTGCATAATGGCAAGTAATACTGGGGCAAAATATCAACAGCGTCTTGGTGCGAGATGGGTTGGTCAGGTAGTAGTAAATCAGACAGAGAATCAAACCTCTAATAGTGGTGTTGGTATCCGAGTTAGAACAAGAATATTATTCTGTTCACTTCCAAATGGTGAAGGAACACATTCACCAGATTTACCAAAGGATAATGATTTGCCATTGGTCACAGTTCAAATGCCACCTACAGCAGGATATGGAAATAGACTGGATACTGGTCTTGTTGGTGGTGAGACTGTAACGGGTTATTTTATGAATGGCGATCTGCAAGTTCCTGTAATTGATGGAGTTTTAGTTAGAACAGATTCTAGCAATCAAATAACAGCACAGGAAGCAGAGGCAGCAGGAACTTCCAGAGGATTGAGAGTAAATCCATTTTCTCAAAATAAAGAATTGACATCTCCAACAAATAGAACAGGTGGAGTACCACCAAGCACTCCAGCAAAACCATCTAGTGCGGATACAGGACTTAAACCATTAAGTTCATATTTAACGTCTACAAATAATGAATAAAAATAAGATGGATGCAGAGTTAAAAAAATATATTATAAAGTATATGATCGAAAACCAATGGAAACATCCACATTCTAGTGGTTTAAATATTCAAAATAGTCACCCACACTTATATCCATATAAAAACATTCATCCCCTTTACTTTAGTGAAGATACAGGACTTAATCCATTAAGTTCATATTTAACGTAATAAATAAAAATAAAATTATATTTTAATGGCAAACACTTGGATAGGGAAACCGCAGAAAGATATAGATAATCGATTAAGTGAGATTAATTCACTTATTCTGAGGAGTGATTCTGGCGAAGCTCCTTTATCTGATGATAGTCGAAAATCATTAAATGATGAAATACTTCAAATAGCAGAAGCAAACAGAGTTTCGCAAGAATGTACCAACAGAAATGCAGATGTTGGTTGGATGAGGGAAAATATTGAAGAATGCAAAACATATTTAAATACTGAGTCATACGCTTATTGGAAAGAAGCAATAAAAACAGAGTTTAATGGTCCAAATCCTTGTGGAACAACGACTATTGCTACCATTTCCAAATCTCTTCAAAAAGTATTTGACTTTTTGAAAGGTGTTAAGAAATATTATGGAGAATTTGTTCAACCTGCATTAAATACTATTGTAGGATTGAAGGATACCATCCAAAATGCAACTGATCTCATAGCAGGTGTTATGAGAACTCTTATTCAGAGAGTTAGAAATTTTATTGTTACTAAAATAAAAGAAGTTTTATCTGCAGCATTAGCTGAGTTGCTTCCAAATATTGGAAAACAAATTCAAAATGTAGTTACAGCTCAAATTATAGATCTTATATTCTGTAAATTTGGTGAGATGATTTCTGGTTTAGGTAATTTAATTGCTGGATTCTTAACTGAATTGATCGGAAATATGATAAATGCACCTTTCTGTGCTGCTCGTCAATTCACAAATTCACTTCTGAATAATATAGCAAATAGATTAGATAAATCTCTTAAACCTATTTTTAATCAGATTAACAAAGTTGTTAGTGGTGTAGGAAAAATTGCTGATTCGGTCTTTGGAGCAATTGATTTTATTCTTGGATTTGAAAGTTTCCTCTGCAGCAGTGGTCCAGAGTGTCCAGAGAATAAAGACTTTAGAGCTACTATTTGGGGAGGACCACAAAAGAAAGCTGCTGATAGATTTAATAATTTCTTAGATGGATTGAATTTAAGTGCAGGTGAATCCTCGGATCTATTGAATAGATTTGATCGTTGGATTGGAGATTTTCCAATCTTCCAAGAAGGTGAAGAAATTGATCCATTTGTTGACAATTTCATTGATCAACTTGATACAAATTGTAATAGTGGTCTTTATAAATGTGGACCACCACAAGTTCAAATATTTGGAGGTGGGGGTGCAGGTGCCGCAGGTAAGGCAATTGTGAATGAACTAGGACAACTTATAGGTGTTGATATTACAAATAAGGGTAGTGGATACACCGAATCACCTTTTATCACATTTATAGACAACTGTGGAAAAGGTGAAAATGCATCAGGATATTTAGAATTGGAAGATCCTGATGATGACGATGATGATGGAGATATTGATCCAGTCACTCTGAAAAAAAATAAAAAGGGTGGAGATGACGATGATGATGATACAGAACGTAAACGACGTCTTCCTTTTGAGGATGATGGGGTGAGAGGAGAATGTGTATTAAAAGGAAAAGTTTATCATGAATTTGATAATAAAACTAATAAGACTATAGAACCTGGTGTTGTTTCTCTTGGTACTGGTGATATTAAGGAAGTAAAATTTAGAGGTGAAGATGCAGAGAGTGGATTAAAGATAACACCTGACAATCTTAGGAAAGATGCAAAGCATTATCGTATAAGATTCAAAAAACCATATGATAAGGATAATTACAAAATTGAATTTAATAATATTTCTAAACTTCCAGCTGCTATACAAAGAACTTTATTAGGTGAAATAGATGATGATGACGTGGTAGAAAGGGTTAAATTTAAGATCATTCAAAAATCTGACGCTAAGATTGATTTCTTCCTTACTGCTCCTGGATTACCTAAGGAAACAATAAAAGTTAGTGGAAAACAAAGAGATAATCAACAGTTTGTTAATTTATTTAAAAATGTACTTTACACTGTCACTTCAACTGCAAAAACAAAGATTTTAAAATATAAGAGTGGTGAGAATATACGTAATGTATTTCCAATTACTATTGCAAAACCTGGTACAAAAGGAAGAGGTAAAGATTCTAGCATCGATAGTGTCAGTAGTAAAAAAATTGTTTTCTTAGATGAGGATGGTGATGATCCCAATGCAACACTTAAAATTGGTGCTACGGATCCTACCATATTCAGTGCCGAATTTGCGGGTAGTGAAGATAAAGGCAATCTTAGACTCGTAGTGAGAGGGTATGGTAATGTTAAATTAACTTTAGACTATGATGATGATCCCAAGTCTGCTGGTCTGGCAGTTGGAGTGTTAGAAATTGATGGAAAGAAATTTAGGCAGGAGAAAGAAACTGGAAGTTCTACTAGAACTATTAAGATTGCAAGACCAGACAGTCTTGTAAAAGATACTGGAAAAACCAAAAAAGGAGAAGCTGACATAGCAGTTCTTTCAACTTCTAAAATTGTTTTTGAAGACACTCAGGGTTTGGAATCTGATAGGGACTTTAATGATCTTGTTGTAACAACAAAAGATGGCATCTTTACAGATTCTGCTGGAGAAGTTAAATTCCAAGTTACAAAAAATACAGAGGAAAAAACGGGAGATAGGTATGTTGTAGGGATTGCAAACAAACAAAAAAATGGTTTTGATGTTTGGTTTGGAAATCAAAGAACTAAAAGAACGCTATCTGGAAGTAATGAATATTCAACTACTTTCGCTAGAGAATTTACTTTTACAACCTATGGTGAGAGAGAAGGTTGTGTTCCTGGTGGTGTTGGTATTAATACATACATACCGATTAATGTAGGAACTGGTTACACCGGTACACCAGGAGATCCAGAACTAGATATATGTGAAGATGATTCTGATTGTCCTGCTTGTAAAGTTTGTGTTGATGGAGATTGTGTACCAAAATCATGTACAGATAATAAGGACTGTGGTCCAGGATGTATTTGTGTGGATGGAGAATGTAAACCAGAACCAGAAGGAAAACCTTGCAGTGATGATGAGGATTGTCCTGAAGGACAGATTTGTGTAGATGGAGAGTGTAAGA
>CERT01066192.1_pt1 | contig 12417 bp, 19 predicted proteins | sample 530691 | NCBI WGS metagenome assembly CERT01 (sample SAMEA2620861, study PRJEB7988) | marine metagenome | biome: marine biome (ENVO:00000447); feature: surface water layer (ENVO:00002042); material: "saline water (ENVO:00002010), including plankton (ENVO:xxxxxxxx)" | depth 5 m
AATGACAACATTATATCCATATGTAACCGATTTTTATAAAATAGACATAATTATAGTCTTAATTATAGTTTATTTTTTCTATTGCTACAACTAAAGTTTAAATGTTAATTTTTTTCTCTTATTAAACTTAGTTTTAGTTCTTTTTGTTAAAAAATCATGATATCTTTTTGCTAAATTATAATGTCTTTTCTTATTTTTTTTAATAACTCTAAGTCTTACCATAAGAATCATAGCAACCTGTTTAATTCTTTTATGATTGTATTTCCCAGATTTATAAAGTCTTTCTAATTTACGTATCGTTTTTTTGGTATCATCATATGTTTTGTATTTTATAGATATAGTATCTTTTGGATTCTTATCTATATATACATCAAAAGATTTTTTAGGGTTTCTAGGATTAAAAAGAAATTGTTTTTTACCAAAATTAACAATTATAAACATTCTTATTTATAATTAATAAAAAATATTTATTTTACATAAATGAGTGAATTTAGTCATTTCATATTCGATAATTTTTCTTCGGCTAGAGTAATAACAGTTCTTGTTCACACTTACATAGCCACATTGATCTATGAAATAATTAATCCAGTTATATTTACATTTATAGACCCAGATGAAAAATTAAAAAATTACAAAATAAAATTATCCAAGAATAAATCTATAAATGCTGGTAGAGTAGTATCAGATCTTATAACTATAGTATTAATATTCTCCGTATTGTTTTATTTACATAAACAAAAAAAATAATATGTAATGTATAATATATAATGTATGGTTCCTTAAAAAGGAAAAATAAAAGAGTTAATTATTTATCTTACCACCCATTTGGTCCAAATTATGAAAATATTATAAAGGAACAGGATGTAAAAAATATTAATAATGAGGAACCCACGATGGCTTTAGCAGAAGACACCTCTCCGTTAAAATTAGCTGATAATAATCCTCAAACAGACGCGGTTATTAAATCAAATGTTGGGAATGAGAAACCTATCGTATTAAAACCCAAGGTAAATAATAAAGATAGTGAGAATTTACCTAATAAATCTTATAAAAACGATTCTTTATTTTGCATTGAAAACATGTTATTATTATTAATTTTTTCTATGTTCGTTTATTGTTTATATGTATATTTTACTGAATCTAAGGGGAGATCTTCTTTTGGTGCCAGGGAGTGTGCATCATATGATATATCTAGAGCATATGATATGGTAAAATAAAAGTAAAATATTTCTAAAAAATAATCAACTTAAAACACACACTTCATAATAAATTATACATTTAATATGAAGCGACTGTTTTTTCAAGAGGCTTACAACCAGGCTCTTAAGTCTGAAATGAATTTTAATCATGGTGCTGTTTTAATACATCGGGGGAAAATTATAGGACGTGGATATAACACATATTATAACACTAATTCTAATAAGAAACGTTCATTACATGCAGAAGTTAGTGCCATCCTAGACGGGCTTAAAAAAATTAAGGCCGAGGATTTGAAACGTTGTGAACTTGTTATAATTAGGGTTAATTCACAGGGTGAATGTCTAAATTCAAAACCGTGTCAAAATTGTACTAATTTTATCTTAAAACATTCTATTAAGAAGGTATATTACTCTTAAATCAATAAATCAATCAATAAATCAATAAATCAATAAATCAATATACTCCTCCATTCGGGTTCGAACCGAAGACCTCGCGGTTAACAGCCGCACGCTCTAACCAGCTGAGCTATGGAGGAATGTATTAATTAAACTTTTTAGGGATTAAATTTTTATTTAACTGTTTAGGCTGTTTTAATTAGGTGTTCTATTGTTTTAGTTATGTATTTTTAATCTGATTTCTACTCCTGGGTTTCCTCGCCCTCAACCTCTTCTTCATCCTCGGAATCTACGATAGAATATCCAGAAAGCTTATTACTCTTAAAAATCTTTGCCTGTAGAAGCTTAAACCCTACACCAAACTGAGTCTTGCCAACAAACCAAACACCTGTAGACTGAATAAGACAAACAGCCTCCGAACCCCTTGGGATAGAACTTAGATCAATATTTCCATCCTCATCTACAACATTAATAGGATTCTTATTCTCATCATAAACAGCAAACTGAGGAACTCCGTTTACAAATGGAAGCTTTACCTTTAGATTAGATGGCCACTTTGAGTCCTTAGGGAACTTTTCAGCAGACTTATAAAACTCGCCTACAAGTTCTTCACTTAGCTTCTTTCCAAACCAAGTTGTATCTTCCATAGCACAAGTCTTTGCCTTATTGTCAATGGAGCGAATATTCTCAGTAAATTGGCGAAGCTGAGGATTTTGAGTTTCATCATTTGCTAGAGCAATTGAGATGTGATACTTAACTGCTTCTCCGTTTTGCGGCTTAGATTGATCGATTCCAAAAGGGATGCGAACACGAGATGTCTGAAGAATAAACGCCCCACTATTCTGGTCTGTTTCATAATTAATAAGAACACTCTGTCCGCCTAGCTTATTTTGCCTAGGCGCTAGAAACTTAATAGAAGCATCATCAAATTCGCTGGGTAGTACAATCGTATGGGACATGTTTATTAGATAATATAGTATGTATATTCTCTTTAAGTTCATTAAGCGTAAAAATGTTAATTTAAATTATTTTTTAGTATTGTATTCAGATATGATAGCAATTTGGATTTTTTTGAATGTCTTATTTATAGTATTTATAGTAGAATTTTTTACATATGTACGTAAAAATAGACAAGTTAAGAATACAAAAGAAGATAAAACACACAGTAATTATGATCTTAATTTAAATGAATCTAAAGAAATCCTGTTAGATAAATATTCTACAGTAAAAGATGTACAAATAGAACTTTTACCAGGTAAATTTCTTATAAAAACCTCTAATAACGTATTTATTAAAATAAAAGACCGTGTTGTTATACCAGAAATAAATTTATTATATGATATCAATGAAAAATTTACATTGGATGTTATAAATGTAAATGGAGAAAAAATAAATTATTTTTATAAAAAAATATAATGTATAATTAAAATGGTAAGATACGCAGATAAATTTATGGCTCTAAATAATAGAAATAAAGCCGCTGTGACTCTTGGAATGTTAGCCGGCGCTGCCGTAGTAGTGTTTTTGTTGATGAAACTCGTTGGAATGCTTAGAAAAGAAAGTTCGTTTAAGAGTACCCCATCTAAGATGCCAGTAATGACTCGTAGGATGCCAGTAATGAATCGCCGCCGCCCAGTGATGGAACCTTCTATGGCTAGAACACGTCGTCGCATGCATGAACCTTCCATGGCTAGAACGCGTCGTCGTCGCCAAGGACTCATGTAGACGTATTTAAATTAAAATAAAATCATATATTACAATATATAATGGCTATCAGGAAAATGAAAATGAAAATGAAAATGACCCCAAAACAAATAAATCAATTACTTGGTTTTTTGGTAGTTTTAGGACTTATTTTATTACTGTTAAACTGTATGTATAATAAAGGTAAAGAAAGTAGTTATTGTGAAGCATCGACTGCAGATGATAAAATTTCAGACTTACAAAGACAGGCTGCTATACAGCTTGAACAGACTAAATTTTTAACTGCTAACATGTTAAAGTCCTAAATATTACAAAAAAATACAAATACTAAAATAAAATAATATAAATGTATAGGATATAAATACTAAATTACATTCTATACATTTATGGAACCCAATGTATTTGAAGAAGAAATTCTAGATGAGATTGCAGAGTATGATACAGAAACCATAGAGCAGATCGAAGAAGAACGTTGCTTGAATATAATCGATGAGTTTAAAAGAGAAATAATCAAAGAACCAGAGTTTTATTCAATTGACAATATTTCATCATTTGAAATTTATAACTTAACTCGCATGGATCATAAATTTACAGAAAACACATTGACAGAACAACAATTGATTCTTTTTGACAAGATGTTTCTATCTATATACGACTATTCAACTACAGCCTCGAATTATAATTTCATAGCTAAAAAGATTTTTACAAGAATTTACATTATTTGATAAATCTTTCATATTTCTTAGATTCCCTGCTTATCGTAGTTGTACTTACACCCGTTTTATTGTAAAGATATGATAGACTATAAGTATTATAAAAAGGATCTTTTTTAGAAGCTTTTTTAGAAATAGCATATACAATTCCATATATACCATTATCCCCTGGGGGAGGCATGCCTGCATTTTTTATAGATCTTTTAACAAGGTCTAACTCTCTTATTAAAAAAGGTGTTAATTGTAAATCTATATCACGTTTTAATCTAATATTTGTATATTGGTCGTATTTTGTATTAATAAATATTTGTTTTAGCTTAGGAAGTTCAGATGATATAATACCAACGTCCACCCCAAGTTGTCTAGACAATCTTTCAATTGTAATTTTTAGACCATTATATATTATCACGCTATATATAATAAGAGCTGCTAAAGATTTTTTTTTATCACCTCTTATATTATCGGTTTTTATTATCATTAAAAACCACATTTCGATAATTTCCTGTTTTATCTTATCAAAAATTTCAGGATTATACATATATTCAGACTCTAATGAATCTATTTTATTTAGGATGTATGTTAAATCCTGTTGTAATTTTTTTTCTTCAGGGCTTGTATTAACCCATGTATTTATACGTGATAAATCTCTATTTGTACCATCTGGTGATATAAAACTTCCTAATTTTCCAGTGTTTAAATTTTGCTTAAAGGTTTTGTAAGGGTTTATAGATTCATCTAACACTGTTCCACATATTTCACATACTTCTGTGTTATTTCTAATAACTTTAGAGTTACTTTTGCATACTCTACAAAAATCTTCAAGTCTTTCTTGTAAAGGTTCATCTTCTCCCCTTTTTATTAAACCATGTTTTTCTATACAATTTAATAAAAATATTCTTTTTAATTTATCGTCTGTTATTTTATTTACATGTAATTTTAATAATTGTGCCGTGATTTCTTTAGACATATTTAATATATATTAATATAATTTATTATATTTTTATATAATAAGTAAACATGTCTCAGTTAATATACGAAGCTATAAGCGTAGGAGTTATGACAGTTTTATTTGGTAATGTGATTGCGTGTGTATTAGATTTTGCTATACTTTCTCCCAAATTAAAACTAAAATTACCTTTAAGGTCTACCAGGGATAATTTTTATCAAATGGGTATACTTTTATTTTTAACGGGTGTATCTATACACCTTTTCTGTGAATTCATGGGATTAAATAGGTGGTATTGTAGAGAAGGTTTTGCCTGTAAAAGATAAACACATTAAATGTATTTATTAAGATAGTATTAATAAAGAACCCTCGCGGGGGATCGAACCCCGAACCTTAGGATTAGAAGTCCTACGCGCTATCCAATTGCGCCACGAGGGCTCTTTATTAATACTTTATTTAAAAGGTAAAGTGATACGGAACGTGAATATTATTTACACATTTGTCTCTTATAAACTCAGGACATAAACTATTAATCAATTCCTGATCTTTATATTTACAACCCATACGTAAAAAATTTATATACATATTTGAATATACCATACACTTATTTTCTCCTAACGTTTTTACATTAAAACTGTAATACATTAGTATTATATAATTATACACCTGGGGGTAATATTTTTTACACACTCTTTTTTTGATTAAATTTATATCTACTTCTTGACAACACGCCTCTTCACTGGAGCCTTTGGGGCAGCAGGCTTTGGGTCTTCCTTTACAACAGCCTCATCCGCTACCACAGCGGGCTTATGAGCTGGTGTCTCTGGTTCCTTAGTCTCAGAAGACTTCTTATCCTTCTCAGATGGGGGATAATGAGGCTTTAGATAACGCTGAATATTAAAAAATGTTACAGGCTGATCTGGATCCCTGAGAAGAGTCTTTAGCTTCTTAGCCTCTGGTGTAGTATCTAGTAGAATAAAACGACGATTATTGGGATCCTGTAGATTATTATCCTTGATGTAATTATTGATTGCAGTTGTTACTTCCTGACGAGAATGCTCACTGTTGTCCTTAAATCCTAGGAATGAACACAGCTCATTTGAAATTGCAACAGGGCGCTGTAGAGCAGAAACCTTCTTAGGGGCATTTGGATCTACTTCAGTTACGCGCTTTGGGCGCTTACCGGACTTCATAGCCTTGTTTACATCTTTCTGTAGAGCCTTAAGACGAACATTCATAGTCTTAAGAGTTTCTGTTAGGCTATTAAAATCCTTCAATAGAAGGTCAAACTTATCGGTCGGGGTTAGAGGCTCAGTCTGTTCGAGAGTGGTCATTTTTATAATTGGATATTCGTACATTCCTTTATATAGGTTTAAAGAAACAATTATATAATATATAAAATGGATAATATTTTAACAGATTTATCTAGATTTTTTAGAGACAATAATAAAAAGGGTAATTGTATAAAATTTACCTTTGGAAAGTACACAGATGAGTTTGGTTTTGATGCAAAACTATTTAATAAAGTTAATTATGATAAAATTAAATCTTCGTTTGATTCTTATAATAATTGGAAAAAAACCCTAGAGGAAGTTATGTTTGAAGGAGATGAGGCTCCAATGAAAATTGTTGACAGTATTATAATTAAGAATAATGGATCATATGATATATTAGTTACCGCTGAAACTATGGAAAAAGTAGAAATTGCTGATTCTAACTTGGAAGAAATTAATTTATATACATACGAATGGAAACGACATGATTTTCTTTTAAAGAATTACAAGTATTCAATCGGAGATTCTATTCAAAAATTAGAAATCTATACAACCGATAATAATGTATCCAGTGATTATTTAGCACATTCAAGTCTGTTGAAGATTAAAGACATTATGAACATATGTAACAATGGAAAAAAACTTGAAGATACCATGGAAATTTTACAAAAAAAATAACAATTTAAAAGAATAAATGTATAACTGATTAAAATATTAATGTTTAAATTTTTCAACGAGAATAACCAAGAGATTACAACTGAAGATGTTTTTTCTATTATAAACGTAACACCTATAAACATTTTATTTTATCAAAAAGCTTTTATCCATAAAAGTGTCTTAAGATTCTTAGCTAAACACGAAGAAGAATCTTTAAGGGTTTCGTATGAAAGATACGAATTCCTTGGAGACTCGGTTCTTAATCTTGTTGTCGCTAATTTTATTTTTCATAAATACCCTGATAAAGATGAGGGATTTCTAACTAGAATTAGAACTAAACTAGTAAACGGTAAAACACTTGCATACCTTGCTAGACAGATAAATTTAAATAGATTTCTTATTATCAGTAAGAATGTTGAAAATATCGGCGGTAGAGACAATGATAGATTCTTGGAAGATATATTCGAGGCTTTTATATGTTCTATTAATCTCGATCTTGGTTTTAAGTATGCTGAAAAATTTATTTTAGAAACTATAACCAAATATATTAATTTTGAATGTTTAGAAGAAGATAATAATTATAAAGATATTCTACTGAGAAGATGTCAGCAAAGTATCCAAGTAAATCCAGAATATGAACTAGTAGAAACTTCTGGACCGGCTCATAAAAAAGTATTTACATCTGTAGTCTTGATAAATGGAAAAAAGTATTGTCAGGGGACTAATAAAACAAAAAAAGAGTCTGAACAAATAGCGTCCAAATTGACTCTTGAATTTTTAGATAAAGAAGGACTTTTTATTGTAGGTTCTCCAGTAATTTAATTAGAAGCCCCCGTACTACCAAATCCCCCAGAACCCCTATCGGTTGTATCATTAACAGTTTCTATCTGAAACTTAGGAAGAATTCCATCAAAAGCTACAATTTGAAAATAACAACAACCTTCTTGAAATAAAACATCTGTTTCCCCAATATTATCAACTACCGCAATTACATTACCTCGGTAATTTTTATCTATAATTCCAACAGAGTTTGCTAGTCTTACATTAGTTTTCGAAATAGAACTTCTAGGAAGAACCATATATCCGTGGTTAGGATTTGTTTTAATATTAAGATTTATCTTAAAAGAATTAGATTTAGCTGGTATAAGAACTGATTTTTGCATTGGGATGTCCAAACCAACATCTTCGTTTTTTCTAGCTTTTTCATATGTTGGATGACTTTCCCAGTGATGAGAATCTTCGGGGTCTATTTTCAGGAATAGAGGCATACAATTTGTAGGTTAATATATCTTTTATTTTTAAGTTAATTTAAAGTTAAAAGATATAATAATAATATAATGTTAAGAAATTGTATTAAAAACATCAATAGGAATAAAAGATTGATTTCAGTTGTTCTTCCTAGTTATGAAGAATTTAATCTTTTACCGGTTCCAGTGTCAAATGAAAATAAAAAATGTATTCCCGAACAAGAATATAATGGTTTAATTGATCTTGATGATAAAATTAAATATGTAAATCTTGACACATATGGACCACCAGGTTTTGTTAAACTAGTTGATTGTATGCCAAGATATATTCCTGAAAGTTGTAAACATTTGATGTGTGATCACGCTATTGTTCAAGCTGCAAGAGTTTCGTTTAATCAGGGTATTAAAACACCTGAAAAAGATAAAAGTTTAATTGATTTTCTTGTTAGACATAAACATACATCACCCTTTGAGATGGTAAAATTTAAATTTCATATTAAATGTCCAATTTTTGTACAGAGACAATGGATTCGTCATAGAACTGCAAATGTTAATGAAATTTCCGGAAGATACTCTGTTATTAAAGGAGAATTTTACTGTCCTAGGAGTATATATGATCAGGGGAAGTTGAATAAACAAATGTCTGGGAATGAAATTACAGATCAACAAATTAAATATAAATTCGAGGAGTATATGACAAATTCTTATAAACAATATGGACTTTATAGAGATCTACTGAAGGCTGGAGTATCTAGGGAAATTGCAAGAATTGGTCTTCCTCAAAATATGTACACCGAATTTTATTGGTGTATTGACCTACATAATTTATTGAATTTTATCAGACTTAGGTCTGCAGAAAATGCACAATCTGAAATAAAGGAATATTCGGATGCTATGAAGGAAATTATTACAGATCTTTGTCCAAATACACTTGAAGCATTTAATAAGTATTCAAATACAACACTTACTTAAATTTGACATAAACTTTTTACATATATTTTTTTTATCTACTACTTCTTCATTACACAGATTTAATCCATCTAAAATAACACTTTGAAATTGTTCATCACTTGTAGAGTTATTCGCTTCCGTATATACATTGTTTTTAGATTCTCTTTTAGATGTTTGAAATTCTATATCGGAGTTTATTTGAAATTGTAAAACCTTTAATTTTAATATCATTCGTTTTAAGAATTTTTTTTGATAATCATAATAGTTTTCGAGTATATTATTAAATAATTTAGTTTTTTGTAATAAAACTTCATTGTCATGTGTTTTTTCAAATACTAATTGATTTATATTTATTCCTTTGTGTGTTTTAGAATACACCTCATCGTCTTCTATTGAATATTTTTGTTTAGAAATGTAATGTTTTATAGACGTAATTATATTTATAATTGTATTATGTATCTTTTCTGTTTCTTCAAAATTATATTCTTTTTTATTTAAATCGTCAAACGGTGTAGGTTTAAAAAATATATTATTACCAAAAATATTATCAAGTTTTATATCTTTAAGAGAATGTATTATTTTAATGTACAGTTTATAATACATACCATACATCCTAGATAAAAACTCATTAAATAAACTGGTGTAATTTTTAATGTCTTCGTATGTTAATTCTATCTGAAAAAATAAAACATCTAAGGACATTAAATGCGTATCATGTTTTAAAACTTCTTGAAGGTATTCTTTATAAAGATCTTCTAAATTTGTACATTTGTCATTTATGTCTTTTATTAAAGCATATATGTCATTTTTACAATCTTCAATATATAGAAAATCTTCGTTGTTATTCATTTCATTAATTTATACATTTATTTTAATAAAATAATTGCAACATGGACAGTAAGTCTGAAACTACTGTTAGGGAATACATCCCATGGGAAAAACATCATGAAAATATATTTATAGATTGGGCCGACAAGGCTTCCTGCTATAAATGGCTTCATGCAAGTTCTAACATAAAATATTCTAAAAAACGTAATATGTATACAATACCTGTTATAGTTTTATCAACTTTGACAGGTACAGCAAACTTTGCAATTGAAAGGGTTCCACTTAAGTACAGATCTGAATGTTCTATAATAATAGGAAGTGTTAATATATTAGCCGGTATAATAACAACAGTGTCACAGTTTTTTAAAATAAATGAACTATCTGAAGCTCATGCTATGAGTTCTATTTCCTGGGATAAATTCCACAGAAGTATTAGAATAGAATTATTAAAATCACCTGAAGAAAGAGTGGATGTCACCTATTTTATGAAAACATGTCGAGACGAATTTGATCGTCTTATGGAAACATGTCCTCATATCGATAGTGACATACTAGATAAATTTAAAACTCAATTAACAGCAGGCGATGACAAAAAAGAAGTTGCTAGAAAACTTAAAAATTTCAATAGACTAATAAAACCTGATATCTTTAATGAATTAACCAGTATACGAGATGTCGTTTATAAACAGGATCAACTTAAAATAGACATCCTAGAAAAGGAAAAAATAGAAAACGAAGAGAATGAAAAAAGTAAACACAATATTAAGGTTACAATGGTCACAAATTTTATAGATTCCTTTACAAAAAAATATTCAAGAAGACCTTCTGTTGATGAAATTTTATCAAATTTAGTTGATGTATCTGCATATGATTTAAGAGTTATAATGTCTGAACTTGGTTATAGTTAAATATTGTAAAATAAAATAGAAAATAATAGTAAATATAATTGGTATGTCTGAATATGCCCATTTAGATAATAAAGTAAAAAATTTACATAGACATACGGCAATAAATACAGAACAGCTTAAATTGTTAAACTCTAAAGTACATTATATATCATCTTCAGGTAATACTAAAACTTCACAGAGTGTAAAAGAACTAAATACATGGAAAAATAATGTTAATGTCTTGCTCAATGGAGTTGTACCAGGTGAAGTATCTAAATCCAAAATATTAATAGCAGACGAATATAAAGATCTTACAGGATTTAATAATTTACAATGCGATCAATTAACAATAGGAACTGCTGTATTCACACCTTCAAATTTAAATCAAGGACCTCATGGTCCTCAAGGTATACAAGGTCCTCAAGGTATACAAGGTCTAACGGGTGCCACAGGTCCTGTTGGCCCAACCGGTCCTCAAGGTCCTGCGGGAGGTCCTCAAGGTCCTGCGGGTCCTGCGGGTCCTACGGGTCCTGCGGGTCCTACGGGTCCTACAGGTCCTCAAGGTCCGGCGGGTGAAGATGGTGATGATGGCGCTACAGGCGCTACAGGTGCTACTGGTCCAGCGGGTCCTACAGGTCCTCAAGGTCCTGTGGGTCCTACAGGTCCTCAAGGTCCGGTAGGTGATGATGGTGATGATGGCGCTACAGGTGCTACTGGTCCAGCGGGTCCTCAAGGTCCTCAAGGTCCTGCGGGTCCTCAAGGTCCTCAAGGTCCTGCGGGTCCTACTGGAGCTACCGGACCAACGGGTCCAGCTGGTCCTACTGGTTCTCAGGGTCCACCTGGTATAACAGGGGATGACGGAGCTACCGGACCACAAGGTCCAGTCGGTGCTACAGGTGCTACAGGTCCTCAAGGTCCTACGGGTGCTACAGGTGATGATGGTAATGACGGTGCTACGGGTCCAGCGGGTCCGGCAGGTCCTACTGGTGCTACAGGTCCTACTGGTGCTACAGGTCCAGAGGGTCCAGAAGGTCCGACTGGTCCAACAGGCCCTTCCGGACCAAGTGGTCCTCAAGGTCCTCCTGGTATAACAGGAGATGACGGAGCTACTGGGGCTACTGGAGCTACAGGTCCTGCTGGTCCGACTGGTCCTACTGGCCCAACGGGTCCAGCTGGTGCCGATGGTAATGATGGTGCGACAGGGGCTACTGGGGCTACTGGAGCTACCGGTCCGGCGGGTCCGGAGGGTCCTACTGGTCCTACAGGTCCAACAGGTCCAGCGGGCTCCGATGGTAATGATGGTGCTACGGGTGCTACAGGTCCTGCTGGTCCAGCGGGTCCTACAGGTCCTACAGGTCCGACAGGTCCGACAGGTCCGGCGGGTACAAATGGCGCTGATGGTGCTACGGGTGCTACAGGTCCAGCGGGTCCTACGGGTCCGGCTGGTGCTGACGGTAACGATGGGGCTACGGGTGCTACAGGTCCTGCGGGTCCAGCGGGTCCTACGGGTCCTACAGGTCCTACTGGTCCAACGGGTGCGGCCGGTGCTGATGGTGACGATGGCGCTACGGGTGCTACAGGTCCAGCAGGTCCAACGGGTCCAGCCGGTGCTGAC
>CERT01068398.1_pt1 | contig 12355 bp, 2 predicted proteins | sample 530691 | NCBI WGS metagenome assembly CERT01 (sample SAMEA2620861, study PRJEB7988) | marine metagenome | biome: marine biome (ENVO:00000447); feature: surface water layer (ENVO:00002042); material: "saline water (ENVO:00002010), including plankton (ENVO:xxxxxxxx)" | depth 5 m
ATGATCCATCATTATTTAAATCAGTTAAAGCTGTTTCACCTTTTTCTGCTTCAAGATTTGCTTCATCTCTAGGAACTGGTTTAAGAGTATTATTAATAGTTCCTCCAGATGGAAAAAATGGAATATCACCATTAGAACCTGAAGGAGTATATTGAGGAAATGTATTTAAACTATAATTACGTTGCACACCAGTTTTAAATCCACCGTGTTGCATAGATTTAACAATTTTACCATTTGAAACTGAATACCCTGGAGGTAATTTATTTATTTTAACTCTTGCCATATTATATAAATTCTATTTCTGCACCTGCAGCCATTAATTCTTGTATTGTACTTTCATCTAAATCTATTGTTGTATCAATATCATCATATTGTCTATTTCTTAATTGTTGTGTTCTTCCACCATCTTGCAATACTTGTTGCCTAATATTAGTAGGTACAGTATCTACTGGTAATACCCCAGGTCCTTGTGGTGTTGTTTGATCAAATTGATTTTTAAGTCTATCTAAAACGTCATAAGGAATATGATTATTTGTTCCTGGATCAAAAGGTATTGCAAAATTTGGATCATATTGTAACATCATATCATTCAACATCATATTTCTTGGACTAAAAGGATCTATAGGATCATACTCATTACCATCTTGAAATTTTAAATTTAAACCTGCTCCAATAAATGGTGAACCTGTATCTACATTATATCCACCTTTTATACTAACAGGTCCATACCCTCCTTGTAATCCAAGATTAACACCTGAGTTACTATCATACTCTCCATAACCACCAATATTGGCTCCCTGATATTCTGCATTACCCATTATAATAGGAGAACCAGTATATCCAGCTGTTAACTTTCCTTTATAAAAAGCTTCTGGACTTATATTACCTTCTGTAGCATTTATTAAATTTGTTTGTGCTCCAGCTTCTCCACTTAAGTTTAAACCTAAACCACTTCTTCCTGTATAACCAACATGACTTTTAAGACCACCTTGTAATAAAGCATTATCTAAATCAGTACCTTCAACCCCAACAAAAGCTGAAGCTCCTGAATCTAAATAAGGATTACCAGCACAACCACCACCTTTACACCCACCAGCATTTATAAAATTATAATCAGCTTCAAGTCCTCCACCTTGTTGAAATCCTCTAAATCCAAAACCTTGAAATAATTGATTGTATCCTTGCTTTTGTCTTTCTGGATCACTAGATTGCAAATTGTCATCCATTTCTCTAAACTGATCATCTTTTCTTAATGTTTCATATCCTAGATCTATAGCAGATTCAACACCTGGTTCAATAACTCCATAATATGCACCTAACATAGGTAGCACAGAACCTGAACCACTTAGACCTCTTAAGTTACGTGGATTTCTTAAAAAATTTGTTGCTACATCTTTACTCCATCCTAGTCCTTTAGTGAGATAGTCAAAACCTTTCCACCAAGCATAAGTTTCAGCTGCAGTATTTATAACTGGAATTGGACTTCCAGAATCTATTGCATCTGCAATTGCCATACCTCCTTCTTCAATTGCATATGCTGGAAATTTAAGAGGATTATAATACCACTCAGCAAGATCTGCAATAGTATTAAGAGTTCCATCACCAAGTATATTTTCAGTTCCAAGTCCAAGTATATTGTCTTTACTGGTTAAACTTACTAAATCTAATAAACCAAAACTTCTATCTCTTAATGCATCTGTAGTTAAAGGAGGTCTAATATTTAATTTATTTGCAAGCTTTCTTCTTTCATCATCTATTTCATCTTGTGTTGAACTCCAATAATAATTGCCATCATCATCTTGTTCCCATGCACCACTTAATTGACATTCACCATTAGGTAATCTTATATAACCAGGAGGACATACGCCATGATCTTCTTCTGGATACTCAGGATTTGTAAACATATTAATTACAGGTAATTGATCCCAATTTGATATAGGGTCCTGTATCCAAGGACTTAATTCTGGATTTATATTAAAATGTTCTTGAACTCTTTTGTCACTTTCTTGCACATCATAATAACTATCACTAAGTGGATATTCATCACTTCCAAGTAATGATTCTGAATTAGAATTAGAAAAGTTTGGTATATTTCTATTGGATACAACAATTGTATTATCCATAAGTGCATTTGTATCACTTACATTATATCCAACAATTTCAGATTTTAGTTGATCTTTTTTAAATTTTTCTAATGTTATTTTATCTTGTGGACTAATATCTATTGTTGGATTAGTTGTAGGTACTAAATTAATTTGTTTTTGAAATTTATTTTTTTCTTCTTTTGACATTTCATTCCATCCTTCTGGATATTTTTCTAAATAAAATTGTTCAGCTTCTCCCATTGGATTTTCATACCATACATATCCAGGAAAATCATCACTATATACTGTACCTTCATATATAGTATCACCTGGTAGTGCATTTAATTCTGGATAAACTCTATTTAAAGAATCTAATTGTTCAGTAGAAGTATAATAAAAAGGATCATCATACCAACCACTATTTGTACCACCACCATTTTGATATATAAATCTATTTAATTCAGCACCATATTTACCTTGTCTTGATCTTACACGTTTATTTTGAAATCTTGCTCCAGTATTAATATCTGTATCTCCTCTATTATCTTCATCACTTGCAACAGTAAATTGATTATCAGCTAAAAGATTTCTTCGCATTCCTTTAAGTCTTTCTCTTTCTTTTTTCTGTTCTAGTATTCTATTTAAAGGCTTAGCAATATTAACTATACCAGTAGAAATTTTATCAAATGTTTGCACACCTTTACTATCCATAAATCTTCTACCTTTATTATAAGCATCTGTTGCCCATTGTCTTGTTGTTCTTTTTCCTCCAGGTGTATTATTTACGTCTTGATCATTATTGTTTGTATCATCATCAATATTGTTATTGTTGTTATTGTTGTTATTATTATTGTTGTTATTATTGTTATTACCTCCTGGTCCAGGTTGTATTTGAGGCTCATAATCAAGAGAGTGATCAACATCTCCATATCCCCAGCCTCCCCAAGCTCCTCGTGTATAATCTCTTTCTTGTTCTAAATAAGGTTCTACTTGATCTGGTGGATTTTCTGTTTGGCTTGTATATAATTCTCCTGCAGTTTGATAATGACTTATAGGTTGTTGAACATCCATTTGACCTCTTGGATTTCTTCTTTTATATTCATAATTTTTAACTCCATATTCATTAAGATTTTCAGATCCTATTTGAGCTTTAGGAATAAATCTTTTTAATACATTTTCAGCAGCACCACCTTGTCTTTGTTCTGGAAGATTATATTGTGAATAAGGAACATCATCTGTAGCAGTAAACATAGGATTATCTAATTCATCTAAACCTTCAAATCTTTCTTGATTATATCTAGTACCATCTGAGCCTTCTATAGCACCTTCAGGATTTTTTATTAATTTATTTTCTAACCAAAAAGGATCATCTTGAAATTCTTGACTACTTGGATCAATATCTTTTATTCTAAATCCTAATGCATCTGCATCAGGATTTAAAGATTCTATTAAATCACCCTTTCCTTGTGTTCCTTCTTCAATATCCCACTCTCCTGTTTCTTCATTATAATTTCTTTTACCAAACAACTGTGGAGTTAATTGATGTCTTTGATCTAACATTTGACCAGTATAGTATATATTTTTTTCATCTTCAGTCATTAAATTTCCTGTCTCAGGATTAACAAACATATCTTCATCTGTAGTATTTGTCCATGATTTTCTTTCATAACTTGCTGGATCAGTATCAATATAATTTTCTTTTTTAAAACTATCTACTGTACCAGCTACTGCAGCAAATAAATCAAGAAATCCTGTATCACCTACACCTGCAAATCTTGATGTATAAGGTTCTGCACGAGGAACATTTTCACTTTTAGGTGTTGTGTACTGTTCATTAGATACATTTTTTGCACTAAATCCTGGATACTTTTTATAAAAATCTTCACTACCCCACACTTCAGATTGATCTTCTCCATTACCTTCTTGATATTCAGGTATAAAATCAGTTAAACCTCCATGTTTATATACAGGAGCCATACCTTCCATTCCTTGAGGAGGCATAGGGGGCATCATTTGTTCAGGTGGTTGTTGCATAGCTTGAGGTACATTTATAGCTCCTTCTGGAGATTGTGGTTCAACACCAGGTATTGGTGCTTCAATTGCATTTGCAGTTGGAACAGGTTCATCTGTTAAAGCTTCCTCAATATTTTCTGCTTGCATTGCATAAGAAGCACTATCATCTGTTACAGGACCTCCTTCTTGATAACTATCACAAGTCATTCCTGATTTACACTTAAAATAATTTTTCCAACAATATCCTACACCAGCTTCTTTATTGTTGCAATCTTGCATTCTTTTAGATACATCAAAAAGAGCACAGCCATCGCAACCAGTGCTACCATCAGATTCTCTATAATTATTATTTTGTATAGCTGCATTTTCATTAGCTGCTTGTAAATTAGGTATTTCACAAGCAGAAGGACAAGCTTTAGAAGCTCCTCCTTTTTGATAACTGTATGTTGCTTTATTAGCCATTTAAAAAAATCTATTATATATTATAATATACTAAATAATAAGGACATAATCTAATGATTATAACTTTCTCATATGATCATAAACATGTCTACCTTTCTTTTTAGCATCTGTATAATATAATCTATTTATTTTATCAATATATTTTTTAACTGTTTTTTCATCAGATGTACCATCAAATTTTCCATCTATGTATTCATTATATATTCTAATTTGTGTATTTAAATCAAAAGATCCTCCAGGAATATTTTGTTTTATTGCACCACCTTTTTTTATTTTTGGAGTTCCAATCCCATATACATTACCTGTTCCTATTTTATTTTGTATTGGATCAAGTTCTGGAGCTTCAATATTACTTCCTGCTGAAGGTTGCAATAAAAAATTACCAATATCTTTCCAAAATCCTGATGATTCATATTCACCTTGAACATCTACTTTTCCTGGTTGATTTACATCTGCTACATCTAAACTATAAACATCAATAAGAGGATAATAATTTGAAACTCTTTTTGAATAACTTTCTTTTTGTGGATTCCACGTTTGAGCTAAATAATCTCTTACATAATTTTGATCAGACTTTTGTTCTGGTGTAAGAGATTTTGTTCTACTATTATATCTATGTGCAATTATTGCTTGAGTTGCTATTGCAGCTTTTTGAGGATCCATTAAATCTCCTTGATTTGTTATATCTAGTATTTTAAGTAATTCTTTTTCTTTATCATCTAAACTAACATCCCATTTTATTTGTGTCCAACCAACACTATCTCTTGGACCTTTTGCACTAAGTTTTTTCTTATTTCCTTTATAATTTATTTCTAAATCACCAATCTGACCCCAACTATAATATTTTCTAATAACATCAGGATTAGTATCAGTATAACCAGATGCTTTACCTATACCAAGACCCATGTTAACAATTTCAGGATTTATATTACCCATACCACTTTCTACACCATATATACCAAAAGTAGTTGGAATAAGCATATCATAAACATCACTAGGAACTCCTGATTGTACTTTTACAAGTGCATCTAAAATTTGTTTTTTATTATTAACTATTGCATTTAAATAAGGTTCTGTATGTTTTTGAAATTCCATATCCTCATGAGAAGCATAAGAATTATAATCTAAATTGCTTTCTTGAATTTTATTTTTATCTATAGAAATATTTACAGGATGATACTTTATACTTTCAGCACTTCTCATAACACCTTGACCTTCTCTCCATACTTGATCTTCTGAATCAAAATACCATCCGCCTTGATTTTTTCCTATTTCTCCAGTTTCTGGATGTTCTGGATTTTCTACTTCTCCTTTAAATGAAAGTTTTCCATCTTGATAAACAAATGTATTTTTATCTTTAAACTCAGGTAAAACATATACTTTAGTTCCTTTTTGTATTGTACCAAGTAATTCATTTAAATCACCACACTTCATATTAATACATCCATATGATTGTCTATTATCATCTGTAGCGTGAGAATACAATCCTTTTTTTCTTTCTTGTTTTTCTTCCCAGTTAACAGTATTAGGTATACCGTGCAAACTCATTGATATATTTTCACCTTCTCCCATTCTATCATGTGTAAGATTAAAAGATGGAACATTTCTTTTTTGACCTGTTTCGTCCCAATAACCTGAATCTGGATCTACATTAGATATAGTAAATATTCCAGCTCCTGTTTGCATGTTACCTGCACTCCAATCATATGTCCATAATTTTTTACCATTTTTCCATACTTTATCATCATCATTTATTACACCATCTTGATTTATATCTATAGGTTTTGTAACTGTTTGTTGATCACCAGGATTTTCCCCAATTAATATATTATAACTTCTTGTTGGATCTTTTTGTCCTGGATAATATAAATGTGTTTTACCAGCTGTTTTATCTACAACCAAAAAAGGATCACCAGCAGGTCTTTGAATAATTAAATTTTGACCTGGATATAAAGTACTATCTTCACTTAAACCATTATCAACTAATAATTGTTTTATACTAGTTCTATTTTCATTTGCTATTTTTCCTAAGTAATCTCCATCTTTTATTGTATAAGTTAATTCTTCTGTAGTTTTTTCTGGTTTATTTTCTCCTTCATAAAATAAAATCTTTTCTACATTTTGTAATTTATTTATATCTCTATTATTATTAATTTTTCTATCTATATTTCTCCATGGTCCTACTGCATCTTCATAATCAGGAGTATTTTTATCACTATATATTGAATCAACTAATGTATTTTCTATATCTATTCTATCACTAGTACTATCATTATTAAAACCATTATTTTCTAATTCTGCTTCTGTAGGTGTCCAAGCTTCACCTTTAAGATTAGTTCTAAATTTATTTCCTTTATAATCAAATATTTTATTAGGACCTAGATCTTTTCTAGCTTGTTCAAATGCTTCACTAAAAGTACTAAAATTATCATACATTCTTTTAAAGAATTTAAGAGGTTTTTTAGGTGTTGTTTTTAGTTTAATATTATCATCTACTCTAATAAGACTTGGATTAGATTTATATTGAGGATTTAATTCAAGAATCTCTTCTAAACTCATATTATTTTTTCTAGCAATTCTTGTCAAATTATCATTCTTTTTAACTTTATAAACACTTCCGCCTTCTTGAAGTTTTGGTATATCATCATCAATTAATCCATATTCAAACAATTCATCTTTTACAATTCCTGATACTTTACCTCCTTCTTTATATTTTTTTAATTGTTCTTGAAGTCTTTTAATTTTTTTATCATTTTTTTCATACTCTCCTCCTGCTTCAAATTGTTTTTCTTCTGCATCTTCTTCTGTATAATTTAATAATAATTTTTCAACAATGTCTGGAGGTAAATTATTTAAAATATAATCTTCATAAGAATCTGATTTTTCATACTCTTCTACAGATTCTCTAAAATGATTTACATATTGTTCAGGTGTTTTATTTTGTTGTTTAGAATTTTCACCATATAAATTTGGAAATACTTCTGATAAAGATTTTCCATCTCTAACAACATATCCAAGATATTCTCTAGTACCTTGTCTTCCTAAAAAATTAACTAATGCAGCAAGTTCAGTTTTATTAAACGGTATATCAGTTTGATTAGAATATTCATTATATATTTCATTAGCTGCTGCTTTTAGTCCTCTTTCATTTTTAAATAAACTTCCATCAAATCTCTTTTTAAATATATCTTCTTGTGCTGTAAAATCAGCTATAAATTGATCTCTTGATCCATTATAATTATCAGAAGTTAATTCTGAAAATCTTTGACCATACAATCCACTTGCAGTAGATTCTGGATTTTTTAATAATTTACCATTTGCACTTTCAACAGCTATAATACCTGCTTTAAGTTTATTATAATCAACATGATAATCATCTATTTTATCTTCAGGTATTCTTAAAGGATTACCATCTAAATCAACGTTATTAGGATCATAATACATTCTACCATATAACTCAAAAGGTTTTCCAATTATTCTTTCTGCTGGTATAGTATAAGAACCATCTTCTCCTTTTTCTCCAAATAAAAATCCTGCTGAAGCAAACGCTCCTTTCATAGGTATATCAAAATCAAACTCATCATAATAAGAAACATAAGGAAGTTGACGTTCTTCATCATAACCTTTTGAAACTTTATAATTATTCATAGCAAAACCTCCAGAAGAAGAATCTTTTATATATAAATTATTTTCTTCTTCTGAGTTACTAGTAGGTGTTTTTTTCTTTAAAAATTCATAACTTATAATATCATCCCATATATCATCATCCCAATTAAATGAAAAGTATTCTTTACCTTTTTTAATTGCACCTTTAATAGTTGGTGAAAATTTTGATTTAGATATGGTATTATTTTCTGGTTCAAAACCTAAATATTTATCCCAAAGATCTTGTGAAGATTGCCTAATATATTCAGATTGTTCTGGTGGCAAATTTAAATTTTCTCCAAAAGTATCCCATGTTTGAATTTTTCCATCCCATTCAAATGGTAATCTTTTGCCAGAAATAAGTTCTTTAAATGCATGATTTATATTATATCCAATTGGAGTTATAGAAGTTCTCATACGTTGAGCTAACATTCCTGGCTCTACTTCTCCCTTTTTTTGAAATCTTATAAGTTCTGCTCCATACTTAGCTTTAGGACTTTCAGACTTTTGTAACATTTTTTGTAGTATTTCATAATTTTTTTGACCATAAGCATTTTTAAATATGTTCAAATCTCGCATTAAATCTTTACTACTATAGTCTTCTCTTTTAGTAGCTTCTAATATTGCTTGTCCTGATGTATTTATTTTTGAAGATTTTTTAGTATTTTGCAATTGCCCCATAAGTTCTTCAACAGTTTCAGAAATTTTAGGAACATATCTCCATTGATTTTTTCCAAAGTAACCTGTATCATCTTTTATCAATTCATAATTTTCTCTTTGATATTCTGCTGCAGGATCATTTGATTTTAACCAATCAAGTTCATTTTGAAATGTATCATGTTTATCAGATTTTAAAAGCCATCCATCATTTCCTACAGAAGGTGCGTGATAAAGATTATCATATGTTTCAGGAATCCAACCTTCATCTCCCCAGTATTTAGATTTTTTACTTTCTTTAAAATCTTTAGGTTTTCCCATAGCTTCCCAAAAACCTTCCATATTATAATTAGGATCTTCTGTTTTAAGATTTTCTGGTAAAGTATTTACAAAAGATTGATAAGCATTTCTATCTTTTTCCATTTCTGGAGTTAAAACAATATCTGGTATATCTCCAGTTAAAGGTCCTGTACCATATGACTTTTTTTTCATATGTGCAGCAGTTTGAGGTTTAGGAACAAATCTAGATTTTTTTAGTATTTGTTTTTCTGTTTTAGTTGGTATACCATCTATAGTTATTGGATCTAATGTAATTGTTTGAGAATCTTGCCAATATCTAAAATCAGGATTGCTTATATAATCTAGTAAATTATCATGTTTATTATGAAATCTTGAATCTTTATATGCTTCACTTAATCTTCCAGGATTTTCAAACCATTTCATGTCTTTTTGACTAATAGTTTTACGGTGACTTCCTGTGCTTGAACTAACAATAGATATAACACCAGTTTTAGGATCTAACCTTAATTGTTCACCTCCTATTAAATTATATTTTTCTTTAATAGAACCAGGAAGCATATATAAACTTTCATCTTCAAGTCTATGATGTAATGGAGTTTTATCACCATAATATTTCCAACCACTCCATGTATTACCATCATTATCAAATCTTAAATCTCTTTGATAACCTTGATCATACCAATCTCCCATTCCATATTCTTTTCTTTCATCACGTGTCATATCAAACCAACTACTCCATTGACCTATAGCACCTCTACCTGTCTTTTTTAAATTTGTTACATATTCTGGAGTAAGATTAGCAAGTCCTGATTGATCATTTCCACGCGCATAAGTTCTCCATCCACTACCACCTTTATATTCAAGAGTATATGATTTTTTACCCGTATCACTAATAGTTTCTCTTACTCTCATATCTCCTGCAGTATTAGCAACTAAGCTTTTCCAAGATTGACCAGAATGTTTTTTTGTATCTTTAAATATTGATTTTCCTCTATTGTTTAAAAACCAATCTAATTCATTTCTATCTATATTAAAATATCTTTTTTTATATTTTTTATCTTTATAATCATATTCTTTATAGTCTGTCCAATCTTCTGCAGGAGTATATTTTTTTTCATTAAGTCCAAATTTTTCAACTCTCCATTTATCTTCTTCTTTATCTTCTCCTCCTTTTTGTCTTACATAAAAGTCTTCAGTCTCTTCTAATGCCATATCGTCTTCGTATTCTTCTCTTGATGGAATATAAGTACTTACACCTTCTCCTGTGGGAGATGGGGTAGGATTAGTAACATTTACAGTTCTCATGTCTCCACTGTCTTTATCTTCATAATCATCATTTCTAACTAAAATTGGTGCATCATCACCTGGAGAATAAATAATAATGCTACCTGGATCAAAATTTGGATTATTATTTAAATTATAAAAATTTTCTAAAAATGAATCACCAAAAAAAGGTTGATATCCTGACCATGTACCTTTTCCAGATATACCTGTTGCATCTGTTTCATTTGCAATATTATACGCATTTGACTCTTCTGGCTCAGTGGCACCACATACTCCCATTATACATTGACCTTCAAAACCTTTATCTTTAAGAATTTCTGTAAACGTATCAACTACATCTGGAGTATTATCTGAATTTCCTATTCTACTTCTATCAGCTTCACTTAAAATAATAGGTCCTACTTTGTTATTACCATGCTGCATAACAATTATATCTCCTTTAGGATCTAAATAATCTATATCATCAAAGTATCCAGTTAACTCTGCAGAAGCTTTAAGAGGTTTTTTACCATGAAATAGAGTACTATATGTAGTTTCAAAATCATCACCCCATGATTCATTAGCCTGTATTTCATCAATTTGTCTAGAAAGATCTAATATTTGATCCTGTATTCGGGGTGCTCGTTCTTCATAATATTTTTGTTTTTCCAAAAGACTATCAAATTCTCCATGACCAGCTTCATACCCTTCTTTTGTTAATGTATTTAATCTTTCTTCTATTCTTTCTAAAGCTCTTATAGTACTATTATGGATCCCTTGTAGATTTACTTTTTCATCTTTCATCACCATAAACTCATGTCCAAAAGGATATTCTTCATTAAACTTATTTACTTTATCTTGATATTCATCAGTATAAACGGTTCCTGGTAATGGTTGTGCTAACCAATTACCTTCTCCATATTTTTCATTTAACTCAGGAATCATTCTCTCAAGATCAGTTGAAAAATAGTTTGGATCATTATTATCATAATATATTAGTGCTTTATACGGATCTTTTTCAAAATCTCTTTCTTCTGTTTTTGTACTATTACCTCCTTTTTGTCTAATTAAAGGAACCTCAAATACTTCATTACCTGGAAATGTATAATCAGCACCTGGCATCATAATTTGACTATTACCAAAATTGTCTGTTCCCATTACAGGAAAGTCTACACCTTTCATAGTTATATTACCTGATGGTATTATATTATAAGGATTATTTTTATCCTTACTGTTTCTTTTATATCCGTCTTTACTATATTTCATTATCTAAATGATAGGTTAAGTTTTGTATTAACTAATTTAAGTAACATTTTTCTTTGATGAAGAATAACTTCTCCAGGTTGATAATGGAATTCGTCTATCCAAAAACCTTCAGTTTCTTCAACTTTTTTTCTAAGAACTAAGTTATTTACATAGTGTCTAAATTTCTTTCTTTCTAATTGAGGTTTATTATAATCTAAATAAGCATCATTTAAATCTCTAATATAACCATTTAATTGAGTTATAAACATTGATTCAGAAACATTTCTATTTGCAGTTACATCCCAAAATTGATCAAATCTAAATTTTTGTTCTACTTTACTATATAGTATTTGAATATCATTATCACCAATTATTGGGTAAGAAACTATATCATTTACATCAGGTGTTTGCTCTACAAGAGTTAATAATCCAGAAACTTGTTCTGTATTATAAATAATAGCTTCATCAAAGTTATACATTAAATCATGCCATCTATCATCACATCCATAATTTAATGCACAGCCTTCGTCATCTAATTGTACTTTGTATTCAAAAGCTTCCATTTGATATTCAACACTTCTTACTGTATTAACCGCTTGACCTACAGATTCTATTAGTTCAATTTCCCATGGGTATTGTACATCATAATAATTATTAAATAAATCACAACGTACATTATGTTTCCA
>CERT01028248.1_pt1 | contig 12349 bp, 4 predicted proteins | sample 530691 | NCBI WGS metagenome assembly CERT01 (sample SAMEA2620861, study PRJEB7988) | marine metagenome | biome: marine biome (ENVO:00000447); feature: surface water layer (ENVO:00002042); material: "saline water (ENVO:00002010), including plankton (ENVO:xxxxxxxx)" | depth 5 m
CAAAGTTCTCTCATTCGAAATGCTAGAAGAAAATTTTTTACTAGCTAAACAAAATTTATCAGAAAAACCTAACGCGTCCTGCTTTCATGGCCCAGTAGTAGGTAAAAACAAACCTGTTGGAATTATGATTAATAAAGCCAACACAGGAGGCCATAAAACAGTTTTCAAAGGCTCAGATTCTTACTTAGGTGAGTCCAGATTCAAAGAAGATTACAAACTAAAAAATGATTTTAAATGTTTTAATTTTTCAGATATCTTTTCTGATAATGATATAGACAGAATAGACTTTCTTAAGATGGATTGCGAGGGCTCAGAATATGAAATAATACCTCATTTGATAGAAACAGATTTGATAAAAAAAGTAGATAATATTTCAATAGAGCTTCATGGAAGAGACCAAAAAGAATATGTAGAAACATTAGAGTTTTTATCTAAAATTTATGAAAATGTTACTATGAAAGGAAAACATTTAGCTAACTTTAGGAACTTATGCATTTAGTAGAACAATACGCCTTAGCTTGCGGAGCGAAGATAGACAAACCTTATATTTATGAGAAGTTTGCCCCGTTGCCCTTTAATAATTATATAACTTTTTCTCCCTACTCTAAACCAGCAAAGAACTACGACTATTGGCGCGAAGTTTTATTTATGCTTTTAAATGACTTTAAAAAGATAGGTGTTAACATTATCCAACTAGGAGTTAAAGATGAGAAAGCAGTAGAAGGATGCTATGATATGAGAGGTAAGTTAGACATAAACCAAACAGCTTATATTATTAAAAGAGGCCTGCTTCATCTAGGGGCAGATTCTTTTCCTACCCATATAGCATCATCTTTTGGCAAAAAAATTGTATCTTTGTATTCAAACTCTCCTGTTCAAAACTGCGGTCCGTATTTTTCCGACAAAGAAGACGTATCACTTATCGAAAGCCCAAGAGCAGGAAAAAAACACTCTTTTGCCATACAAGAAAACCCTAAAACAATAAACAACATAAGACCAGAAGAAGTAGCCTGCGAAGTCTTTCGTTTACTGGGAATAAAAGCAAAAGTAAAAAATAAAACCATAAGGATAGGCCCTAAGTGGGTTCATGAGTTTATAGAAGTCGTCCCTTCCTCTGTTACTAGCTTCAGCAAAGAAGTTCCGCCAGATAGGCATGTTATAAGAATGGATTACCATTACAATGTAGACGTAATGAAAGAACAGCTTAAAGTAAACAAAGGCTTAATAGTTACCAACAAACCTATTCCTATCAAAGACATAGGAGAAGTAAAAGAAAGAATTCATCAAATCATATTTCTTGTTGAGGATACATCTTATGACAAGAACTTCCCGAGAGACTTAGAGAAAAATAATGTACCTAATTCTATATTTTCTAGACTAGAAGGGCAAGAACTTAATCAACTAAAGTTTGACATAATAGATCTAGACAAAAAAATACAAATCATAGACAAGAAAAGTAAAGAACTTTTACCTGACCATGAAAATGTAAATTTAGACAAGTTAACATTTAGAAGCAGAAAATTTATCATAGAGGGAGACACTATCTACCCCGGAAAAGCTGCTTATTTAGAAAAGATTAGTATCCCTAATTTCTTTACTAAACCCATCCCCATAATTGACAAGCCTGAATTTTGGGAAGAGATGGATTTCTTTTGGATAACAGAAAGCGTTTAGCGTTTATTATGTATTTCATGGGATCAATACACAAGATGTATTTCAGTTTCTCAATACAAATAACCCTTGACAAGAAGTTAAGTTTCTGTTAGACTGCTTAAATCAGCACGAACAACGTGCTTAATATTATCATGAATAATAAAACAAATCAAACGGAATATGCTGATTTTCGGCATAGAGTGGAAAATGAAAAGCAAGTTACATTAGATTGCGGTAAAAAGTCATCTACGTATTACGACGGAAATGAAAACGAAAAATGCTCAACGGTAACACCAAAACAAATATTAGAGATCGCATCAAACCCAAAGTATAATGGCTATGCAATGGTAGGAGAAGATGCTCATTTTGGAGTACGTCAGAACGAAGAGTCCTATGCTCAACCCTTTAAAGAAGAGCAACTTTTTAAATTCTATAAAGACTGCGTAGATAACAACATAATTCTTAGGCTTTTCCCTCAAAAATCAACACCGAGAGCAGCGGCGTATGCAGGTCTGATAAAATCAGATGAGACTGACCCTGTTTCTATATATAAATTAGTTAGAGACTTCCCGGAAATCGCTTTAAGAAAGCCGCCCGAATCTTTCGAGCTAACAGAGATCAGAAAAGAAGGTTATAAGCATAAAGATAATTTAAATAAACTTTTAAACTTCGCTAGGAGATATGACTACAATGACTCTAACACAGAATGGCTAATAGAAAACATAGAAGAGATCTCTTCTCAACTTTCCCCTGTAGCTAGAGAGGCTTTTATAAAATACTACAAAAAAGGAGGCGTCAACATAAAAGCAACCTTTAAACCCGGTAAGGAAGGCGGGCCAACTTGCCTATACTCAATTCTTGGCGCTCTAGTAGGTAAAAATAAAGTCGACACTGAGACAGGGCAAATCTATATCTCTAGAGAGCTAAACATAAGAGAAAGTACAGGAGAACTCCCTAGTTGGAAATTCGCAAAAAAACATATATTCAATTTTGGTCCTTGGCACCAAAAAGGAGGAGTAGCAAGAAGTAATCTTATGTATCATGGAGCAAGAAACTACATAGTCAGAAAAGCAAAAGATGAAAATCTTAACCTCAAATCTAAAGTATTACAAGCGAACGGAGAGGAGAGAAGTAAAAATAGAGGAAACTTCACTAAGCAAGAAAACGACTCCTACCTCTTCCACAGGAAAAACTACTCATCTTCTATAAAAGAGGTTTTCAATGTTTTTAGAAAAATGTTGCAGCAATCTACTTAGTATCTGTTTTAAATGCTTAGCACACCCGATGTGCTTTACATCCTCAACAGAAATAAGACTTATGCCCCGCTTTTGCGGGGTATTTTTTTGTTTGACAAAAAGTTAAGTTTGGTTTATCATAGTCAAATGTCCGAAGCACAAAAACTTTCAAGAGACGACAAGGGGCTTTTAGTCAACCCACCAATAGATTATGTCTTCAATGAAGACGGAAGCGTTAATTGGCGCAAAATGGTACGCAAAGAGTTCTTAGTTGCGAACAAGCAAAGGACAAACGAAACAGATGTCTCTGTTCTGGAGGACAGAGATTTGTTAATCCTGCTAGGTGGTATTAAAGAGCTAGCCCAAATCAGAGGGTTTACCAACGTTCACTATACCGTCCATACTGCTAGCCAAGAGTACTTCTCTACAACTTGTACGATTGATTGGGTTCCAAATTACGAGACAGATAATAAGGTTGTTTCGTTCTCAGCCTTAGCAGACGCTCACCAAGAAAATACATATAGTTTCGCTTCTAACTTTTTAGCTGCGACAGCGGAGAATAGATCTTTCGTTCGCTGCGTTAGAAACTTTTTGAAGATTAATGTTGTAGGTCAAGAAGAAATGGGAGGAGGTCAAAAAACAAACAGGGCCTTCTCTCAATCTGCACCGAAAGCTGACTCTAACCCAGCAACACTTCTTCAGTCTATCATGTCTAGCAAGGGCATACAATTCGAAACCGTAAAGAATAAGCTAGTAGAAGAAGGCTATTCCGGAGCAGAAACGCTAACCTCTGTTAATGAGATCTCTAAAACAAAAACTTTTGAATTAATAGGTAGATTGAAAAAGATCCCTGCTAATAAATAATTTAGGTAAATAGTATGTATTTCAATACGTCAATACATTAGATGTATTTCACCTCCTTAATACAACTCTTTTACCATTTCTCAATAGGACACTTCTCCTGAGCAAAGTATGCTTTAAGAGGTATTACGCATCCGCATTTTTGACATCTCTCTCCTTTTTCAGAAAACCAAGGGCAGCTTCTGCATATAGAAGTTCTTTTCGAATATAATTCTGATTTAGCTACTACCTCTTTGCCTCCGACTGCGGCTTTAGCTGTTTTAGCTATACTCTTTGTGAAGTTTTTAGCCATTTGAAACCCACTGGGCATCTTTGGTTGCTCTTTTTTTTCTAAATTTTTTAAAGATCTTACTCTAGTTGTATTTTTGCTAGAAGGTCTTTCTTCAACTCTTTCTATATATTCATTATCCATCTTTCATTAAATCAAATCGCAACTGCTCATCACTAATGATAAAGACTTTCCTGCCAAAAGGCGAACATTTATGAACACAAGGCCCAGATTGAAAGTTTGGATTAGATGTTCCGTCAGATTTTCTTACTATAAGCTCTGTCTCATTACTTCCATACACAGCTAATGCCTGCGTAAACTCAGGTTGCATTTTAAAGACCTGCTTACCAACGGAAGTGTCTAACTTTTCCTTTGAGTAAAACTCAAACTCTTGCATAGATGGCCCCACGATATCATCCCCATTACTCAACCCGAAATATTCTTCATAACTAAACGCTCCTTGAGTTCCCCCTCTATTGTATCCGTCCGTGCAAAGACTATGATAACCTTCCTCGGTGTCTACCGTGCCTATCTTCTCGTTTTTGCATATTCCTCTTGTGACGAATATGGTTCCGTTTATGTCTTCCAGCTTACCTAATCCATCTTCTCCCACCGCGCTTTCTAAGAAGCTAGGAGAAGGCACTATTTCAAATTCTGTCCATTCTATAGTAGTCTTTAAGAAAGTAGACCAGAACGGCTTACCTTTTACCTGACAACCAAACATTAGCTCATTTTTATAAGAAGCGTCTATTATCTCAGAACCAGCTATGTTCACTATAGAAACATCAGTATCCATCGTCTCTGATGTTATATCGTATTCTTCACTTGTATAAACAAGTTCACCGCCAAAAGCAAACGCTCTTCTTTTATTTAGCTGCGGAAGCTCTAAACCTTCTGCTCTCGTTAAAACTTGAGCATAACTATTATCACCAGCAACATCAGCTCTTTCTTCCGGAAAGCAAAACACACCATTTTCTTCTGGTATATTAACTATGTTAGGCAGACCTACATCATCTGGATTGTATCCGTCTGATTTTTCTTCTTGTATCTGGCTTGTTCCTGTATCTGTTATATTTTCAATACTTCCAGTGTCATTTTTAAATCCAGAAAACCACGCTCTTCTGTAAGCTTTAGCTTTGTGGTCGTAAAAGTCTATAAAGTTTTGCTTAGATAAATGGACATGAGTCATGTAATCTTGAAATCCTACAGATCCTGTTTTTTCTTCTCCCGCTTCAGTTGGATTATCGTCGGAGAATGTCATTTCAGCCATATCCTCTACATATCTATACTCATATTTTCTATATTTTTTTACTTTCGCAAAGACAGGAACGTAGGCTCCTAAAAATCTCATGTTATTTATTGTTTTAGCATAGCTATTAAACACTTCTGAAGTCACAGGCGATCCCGGATTTATACCAAACCCCTTAGGTAAGCTAGGCTCTTGAGCTCTTGAAAAAGAGCTTAACCAAGGTTGAGATTTATTTGCTATTTCATTTTTAACTACTCTGTATTCTGCTATTGAATTGTTATTTATTATAGCTGTGAGCGTAGCTTCAGTTGGTACTATATTGGCTTCTTTTTGGCAACCGCCATCATCTAATATAGTTGATACAACTTGCTCAACTTCTTCTCTTTCGTCTGCTTGGTAAAGTCCTAAAAATTGAGAACTTTCTGTTCCTTGTAGTTCAGAGTACTCGTCTTCAGTAGATGTTGCATAAGATTGAGTATCTTTAGATTCTATATTTCTATTATTAAAATTATCTTCTTTTTCTTTTATTTTTCTTTCTAAGTCTTTTACATTATTCCAGTCATCACTCTCTGATACAGCGTTTATTGTATTTACATATCTAGTTAAAGTGCTTTCTAAATCTGCTATGGCTGATGCGTTTTGAGGGTCAATTCCAACATAATCAGCAAGAGCTTCTGACTCTTCTAAAAGTATACCGAATTCTTCTTGACATAAACCGCTATCTGGATAGTTATTAGTTATAGATACTTCTGCGGTTTCTACGCCTTTGTGTTCTGACAAAGGTATATAAGGCATTTGCTTTTCTACATGGTCTACTAAAAGAGTAGAGGCTCCAGTAGAAGTAGCTGCGTTGCTTATTTCAAACTGAGTTGCACTATTTATTTTTGTTATTTTTGTTCCGCTTGTTATTCCAGAGCCCGAAATGCTAGCTCCAAGTATGACCGGCCTTGACCCGTCGTAATTTACAACTTTACTTCCGCTTGCTAAAGTAAAAGAGTGACTAAACTCTGCCTCTTGTATCACTATACTATGAAAAACAAAAGGAATGCCGTCAACCCTCCTATTTACAATTTTTTGCTTTGCTGCCACTTCTCCAACTACAGAATAACCAGCTCCAGAGTCTACTATTTCTACGTGTACAATCTTACCAGATTCTACATGAGCTCTAGCTTTAGCTGTCTTTTTAAGTATCGCGTCTCCTTCGGACTTTGGCGCAGCTATAGTTATATCTGGAGATACTTTGTAATTTTCTCCCCCAGAGTCCACAATAACTTTAGATATACCTCCAGTAGCTATTCTATCTTTATATGAAGCTTTTAGTTTATGCGATATTCTGTATTTATAAAGCCTCTCATGAGGTATCTCGAAATCGTAATTATCAGCTAGCCTTGTGTAGCTGTGGCAACCAAACATCGTGACTCCATCTTTTGGTATTGATATAGCGTTTCCTAATAGATAATTTTCAGTAAGGCCTAATGAAAAAACTCCATCGCTACTTAAGTCCTTTATTTTTGATTGATCTATAATTGATGTCCAATTAAAAGGCACCCTAATTAAGTCATTTTTAAATGTCCTAGGTTCTCCCTCGTTGTAATACTCAAATACTTCAGATTTTATAACCATTCTATATACGTCAGAAGTACTATCAGAAACTTGAGCTATCCTAGAGTTCAACAAATTATTTTCAGTATTTATTGAAACTTTTAGATTTTGCTTACCCGCAACCTGAACAAAATTTCCACTACCATCAAGTTTTTCTAAATCAAAAGTTATAGAATTAGTTCTGTTCCTGAAAGAAGTTGAACCATCAGACTTAGCTGATTCAAAACCATTTATAAAACCTTTTAAATACTCTGGGCTTATATAAAAAGATAGCTCCTCTTTGTTTAGGGTAGTTGGGTATATATATTTAACAGTAGCCGGAAGAGGCCCATCATAAGCAAGGCCGTGACTAGTATTAGAGTCCCTAAGGAACTCGTATTTTTTATCGAAGCTAAATATTCTGTCTAACTTTTCTGTATAACAAAACGAAGAAGGGGTAAATAAAACGTTTTCTGAGTCTCCGCTATAATTATTTAAATTAGGTATTTGGTAATCCATGTAGTCGACAGGCTCCAAATTGTCACCATCTATTTTCTTAGATTGATCTACGTAGTAAGCTGATTCTGTAATAAAAATTGATTTATATAAGTTCTCTATAAAACCCTTTTTGTCTTCTGTTAACTTAAACTCATTCTCAGCAGGGTCAAATTCAAATAAATTATTAGGAATATTTTCTTTATATTCATACTCGTAATGAATTTCCACGTCTTCATCTGTGCAAGTAAAATGCCCTATTTTATTAGAATCAATAATTATTTCGCTTCCATTTATAAATATTTTTGAATTGCTTGTAGGCAAAAAATCTCCATTACTTAATATGTATCTGTATTCTTTTCCTTTAGTAAGTTTTAATATTACTCTTACTACTTTATCTTTGTAGCTTACAACATCTATACTTGAATTTTTTCTATATAATATATTTTTAAAACTGCTAAATATATCTAAACTATGCCAATTTATCGCGTCCTCATAATCAACAAGCTGAGCGGAAGCAAAAGTGTCCACTTCGTCTTCGTTGCTAGAAACATTTTTCTCGTTAGATATTAAACCTTCAGCGACAGCAGTTAACTCTAAGTTAGCCCTAACAGAAAAAGTATTTCCGTCTTGATCGTATATATTATCGGGCCAGCTAGTGAAGGACGTATTTTCATCGCTATCTCCATAACCAGTCTCGCTAGATATATCAGAGTAATCATGATAAGACGGTCTTTCTAAATAAAATCTTTTATTGTTTACTATTATTGGAAAATTTAAAGTTGTATTTTGAGTGTCTTCTATTCCTTGGTCGTATATTTTATTTATTATAGGATTTTTAGCCCTGTGTCCCTCGGCTCCTTCTGCTTGTAAAGTGAAATAATTAACTATTTTATATTGATTACCAGAAAACCCACTCGTAACAACGTTAACTGAGTCATATGTTGAATCATTATCAAATATATTTAAAATTTTGTATAAATTAGAACCATTGGGCTCACCAGAATCTTCTCCCCAAGCTACTAGCCTTAGAAAATAAACTCTACCAGCAACTATATTTCCATTATTATTCTTAAATACTATAGCGTCTCCATTATCTATATCATTTAACTTTATATAATCATCTCCGCCTAAAGTACCAAGGGTAACATTCGACCATTTACCACTTGAACCATCACTAAATGATTTAAGTTTGGCAACGCCCCCGGGCCTAGCTATGTCTTGATATGCTATAGATTCAACCTCTGACTCAAGTCTGTATTGCAGATCTGCAGTATCTTCATTATCAGTAAGATAAGTGCCTATCTTATCGTCTTTTGTTAAGTCATTAAAAACTATCTGCTTGTCTGTTAGTTTTTTTAATCTAAATCTTATGCTTTTATAAGAGGGCTTGTTGCGATCTATGTTATACCTAAAGCCCAACATCGGATCTTCAGCAGAATGAACACCAAAAGGAACAAACGAATAGCCGTGATTATTTTTTAGAGACATATGAGCTTTGTGGTTTCTCCTATTAACCTCTATTTGATTTGCTTTAATCCACTCATCCATAGGCAAAAGCCTCTCATCTTGATCCCTAACCTCTTTCGTTTGTCTTTCGTACCTAGCTTTAGCTCTATCCATAGCTTTTACGCTTTCTTCTTCGGAGGTAGCAGAAGAGAACTTTTCGTTTAAGCTTCTTATTGTTCCGTCTACTGAAAAAGGGATAGAGTCTTTGTCTTCTATAGATAACTGAACTAAAGCGGAGCTAGTTTGATTAGTAAAGTTTAAAGACGATAATATTTTATATTCGTACGCTGGAGATTCTATAGTTGATCTATTTCCTCCGATATCTTCCCCAGAGGTCTCTTCTTCAGATATCACTAATTTAACTTTTACTCTTGCCTCTTTATTGAGAGTATCTATTTCTATCTCTTCGTCTCCCACTTCTGTTTTGGAGTAATTAACCCCATCTAATAAAGGAATTGAGAATATGAAGTTTTTATTATATTTCCAATAGGACTTAGCGACGCTACCATCGGCTCCTTTATGTATTTGGCCATCTTTATAGTCTCCTTGTATATCCTTTATTTTTCTGCCTTGTATTAACTCATAGGAACTATTATTAGCTACCACCTTCTCTACTACAGCATTTAGAAATTTACTTTTATGATCGTTTTTAGTTACCTTACTCCAAGCAGGAGATTTGACTCCGCTGTTATTATCTGCAATCTTTCCGCCTACTTCTTTTTCAAAATTATTTTTCTCTTCTGATAAATTTTTCTCATTTTCAGCTGAGTTGTCTATATCCTCAAAACTAAACTGAGAGACATTTAAAGTTAGGTTATAAGGAGATCTCAGTTTGTATTCTGATTTACCTTTTATTCCTCTAATCTTTTCTCCGGGCTTGTATTCTACTCCGTCATATGTTAGAGTAGTATTGTTTGAAATTTGCTTTTGTTTGTAAGTCTTAGCGTTCTTAAATCTTTTTGAGTTAGGCTGGTCGTTTAACTCAGGAGTTTCTATATCATAAGTGAAATCATAATTAAATTCCTCTTCCGACTCAAACATATGATACTTACCCTCTTTTATTCCTGATAAAGTAATTTCCCCTGTCCTTTCGTTAAAGTGAGAACACTTGGTTATTTTTTCATGTCCAGTGCTTAAGGCATAAGCAATAATATCTTGCTTCATATCCCAAGGTATCTTTAAGTATATAGGCGCAGCTAAAGTTGATATATCTTTCTTATAAAATACATCTCTTTTTACCCCTCTTTGGTTGCTGAAAAAAGTAACTCCAAATTTATAAGAGTCATTATAATCTTCTATAGTTTGATAAGAGCTTTGTCCTTCTTCTGGTTTTATTTTGTTAGTATTAAATATATTTGAAAATTTATATCTAGCCCCGTTATATTCAATATTTATTCCTCTTTTTTGTAAAGCTTTCTCTATTTCCCACTCTTTCTCATTAAAGTAACTTTGATCTTCTATTAAGTGTGGTATATCTAAATCTGTTAATCTAATAAACCAATCTTCTCTTCTTTGTTTTCTTATTTCTGAATATGTTATATCGGTAGCTGAAGCAAAGTCGGCTCTTTCACACGAATAAACAGTATAATTATTTTCTCCGTTTGTTACGTTTATTTCTCTATTTGAAATATTTGCTATTTTTAAATTATCTACAGAGCTAACCTCTACATCTGCATTATGAGTTAAAATAAATACCTTGCTTGCGTTTGGAGTTATAGAGTATTTGGGTTGGGTTAAAGCGTGAATATTATCAAATTCTTCATATGCATATTGATTTTTGCTTATTCCTAGTTCGTATTCTTCATGTATACATTCTTCATCTGAAACGTTTACCAACGTACACCCAGTCTGAACATCTCCTTCTATTTTAAAACCTTGCTTAAATACGACGGTTTTATTTTGATAAAAAGAGTCAGAATAAAATCTTCTTAAATGTTTTTCTATATAGCTTTCTTCTGAAAGAACATATACCTCCTCAATCAAATCAACATAAGACTTCTTCTTACTTGTGGTTAGGTTAGCGTTTGCTTGAGTAATGTTATATAAATTTCTAGCTATTAAACTTGTAGACGTATACTCCTCATCAGCAAAAACATACTCACCATTAGAATCAAGTTTGTATAAATTAGCATTGTCTCCTGAAGTATTGTATAAAGACATAGAAATATTCGCACTATTCTGAGTAATATAATCAAATCTTTTCTTGGGTAATATTATCTTGTCGTTAGCCTCTGACAATTTAAACTCATACAACCTACAGTTCACATCTATAGCTGAAAAACTAGTCCCCCCAGAAGCAAGCGCTGTAGGGCCAATAGGCGGTATAGATTTAATAACGTTACCTTTTCTAACAGAAAATCCTTTGTAGCTCATAGAAGTAATAGATGGTCTTTCTACTTTTTCGATAGATATAAACGGAATAAAGTCCGCCTTAAAAAAGTCAGAAACATCAAAACCCCTTATCGCATTGTCATTAAATAAAACAGCCTGTTTTTCGTAGAGAGATTTATTAAGGCTTACTGTCCCGTCTCTAATTATATTTATCAGATTATGGTTGTTACCCAGAGTAGCTATTTTGGTAATTTCTGTACTAGACATTACTCTGTATTTGTCCTTATCTACTGTAACCTCATCAGACTGACCCAGTAGCTTTAATTTCAGATCTGCTCCAGAATTATTTATAATATTTATTTTTGGTATATTTTGGTTTACTAAAAGCCTAGAGCTCCCTATTGTTTGTTTAGAGATGACTGCCGCTCTTAAATCTTTCCTGTATATACCCCTCTCTAAGACAGTACAGTCAGACGCTGAGGAAGGAGTAAAAACTCCAGAGGCGTAACTTATTTTTATAAATTTACCAGAAGCTAACGATATATTACTATTGGTGCTAAAAACATTAGTTCCTTCTGGGGAGCTTATTTGTATAGATAATCTAGAACCATTAATCACAACAAAACTAAAGTCTCTAGTTATTAATTTTCTTTTTGGCAGGATTATATTAGACCCGTCAGCTACAGAGATTATAGCTCTATTTTTCTGCTCCCCATCTATAGAAGCGTCAACAAAGCTAGCTCTCTTATCTTTATTTTTGATTAACTTAACGTTATTAAATTCAACTTCTATCAAAGAAGACTGATAGACTTCTATATCCGAGTCGCTTATATCACCTATATTAAGCTCGTCTTCTCCGTCATCGTTAGTTAAATAAAAGGCAGAACACGCAGTGTCCTCGTAAGCAGACAAATTAGGAGACAAAAGCTCGCTTATAGAAAACGAAAGCGATTTGTTTCTTGGCAATAGAGCAGGTTCTAAATCTTGATCGTAATAAGTATCAAACTGACCATCACTATAAGTATAAGACCTATAAGCACCTTTTGAAGGCCTTATTTTTTGGTCTATAAAAGACTGAAGGTAAGAAGATAAAACAGCTGATTCCGTGCCTGAAGAGTCATAACCTTTAGTAGTTAATGAAATGTCGTCATAAGAAGTGTTTATTAA
>CERT01069733.1_pt1 | contig 12234 bp, 25 predicted proteins | sample 530691 | NCBI WGS metagenome assembly CERT01 (sample SAMEA2620861, study PRJEB7988) | marine metagenome | biome: marine biome (ENVO:00000447); feature: surface water layer (ENVO:00002042); material: "saline water (ENVO:00002010), including plankton (ENVO:xxxxxxxx)" | depth 5 m
AGGCTTTTAGGATGGCTTACAGTAGGAACTACATCGACTGCTTTCGTAGATACTGCAGGAGATTTAACATCAAATGCAGGTTCTAGTGCTGAATGGCAAGATTTAGGAACTACCACTTGGGATAATTGGAACGAATGGGGCTTTGCTTCTGAAACTATGGTATATGAAACAAATGGATTTGAGTTTGGAACTACTTTAACATTCAGACCTGTAATTCAGTCATCACAAGTGGGTACAGTTACACACCAAGTAGCGATTGTACCTAGCACAAGTTCAGCTTCACAACCATATAGTGCTTCTGATTATGGCTCTTACTTTACGCCATCAGGCTCAGTAGATGCTAAAGCAATAAAAACTAAAACGACTGTTACAGGAGTAAATGCTACATTACTAGCATTAGGCATTTTATTAGATGGAAAACAAACAGAAGAAACATTGTTAAACATAGACACAAGCACATTGGATTCATCTTATAGGGTCGGCACAGGACACATACACATTCCTTTACAAAAAGAATTTAATAACATTACAACAATACAAGTTTCAGTAGTCAATGCAGGGGGCAACAGGAACATAGAAATAATAAGCAAAACAAATACAGTAAATAGCAAATTAGCACCAACAATAAAAATATACAATGGCAGTACACTTGCAGATGCTACCATTGATGTAATAGTAAGAGGATATTAATATGACAGCATTCCCATCAGGTAGTGTACCAACAGACAATTTAAATCAATCAACAGATAAGCCAAAAGATGCAAGGGCAGACTTGCTTACGATGGCACAAAAGGTCAATGACATTGTAAGTAGCTTTAATGCAAACAATGGCATTTGTGGACTTACTGCTTCAGGTAAAGTAGATAGTGCCAAACTTATAGGACAAGTTCAAAACGCATCGTTAAATGGTGCAGTTATAAAGACTGCCAACATTGCAGATGCAAATACATCAGACCAAGGTGTAACAGGTGCAAAAATTAGAGATAATACAATCCCTACATCTAAGCTCTCGCAAGTTTCTACCGATACTGCTATGGGTGGTGGCAGTCCAAGTAATAGTTTAATTCCAACACAGAGTGCAGTTTCAGGATTTGCATCCACATTAGTAGGTGCAAGTGATATTAAATATTTATTAAAGGCACAAGAGGTAGCATTTTTTGATATTAATTGGAGTAACGCTGATGTGGCAACAGTCCCAATTAGAAAGTTTTATTCAAGCCATACCAACTATGGTGCTTATGCATTAGTAGCAGAAAGTGGACAACCTATAAGTGGTGGCAATTTTGGAATAGGAACTATTGGTGAATCACAAGATGTACAAGGTAGTAATAATGAAACTGCATTTGATGTTTTACATAATACTTATCCTGTTGCAGGTGGTACTAACAAAAACTTTACCTTTAATCCTACAACAGATACTATAACAATAGAAAATGATGGCACTTATGTTTTAGAATTTGGCTATCAAGGTATCTATACAGGTGATGATGGAGGTGACGATGTTGGAACAACTGAAGGTTGGGATTTCTACATTCGTGATGGTGCAGGCAATTCATTACATAAGCACGAAATAAGAGGTGGTGGAGGTGATAACCAAAATTGGGTTGGAAGACCTAACTTTAGAACCACACTTGCTTTTTCAGGTACAGGAACAAGTGCAAACCAAATAAAGTTTGAAATTGATATGATTGGTGGTCCTGATAATTGGAATGCCAATACAGGATTTTATCCTTACTATTGTATGTTATATCAAACAACATTAACAACTGCAATGACAAGTAAGTGGCTATAAATGGTAAGCACGAATGTTTAAATGAATGGACGATAAATAATTATCCAATCAGATTATCTTTAAAAGATTTTAACATACCTAATTTAGAAATAATAAAATTTGAAGATATTGCCACAAAAAGAGTCCAAGGAAATAACCTAAGATATGAATGTGCAGATTATAGGTTTCCAATGGTAGTAGCAAAAAATGTTCAGAACCCTTACAATAAAAAGTACAGATTAATAGATGGTAAAAATAGATTGCATAAATTAAAAAGAATGGGAATCCAATCAGGATTATTTTTTGTAATTAGCGAAGATGAATTTATGAAAGTATTTAACAAAACAAAATGTAGAATAGAAGGAATAAATTATGGCGATAACTAAATATCAAAACTTGTACAATTACTTAGAACAACATTTAGAATTAAATTCAGGTAAATTTGATTTTATAAAAAATGGATGTGATAATTTTTATGATGAATCAGATTTTGATATTGATGAAAGAACATCAGAAAAAAGATTACAGGAAATAATCACAGAACATTCAAACATTATGCGAGCAAGAAGGTTAAAAAATAATTATAACTTTAAACACATAAGGGCAAGGGACAAAGATTTCTGTGCGACAGTTGAAAATTTTATTATACAAGCACATCCTAATGCACGCATTTTAGTAACAGGATTTTTTCATTATCCTAAAAATGGATATATGGGTTGGCATACTAACTCTGATGGAGCAGGCAGAAGAACTTATTTATCCTATGCAGATGAAGACAATAAATCTTTCTTTAGATATTTAGACAACAACACAGGAGAGATTGTAACCAAATGGGAAAAGAAAGGTTGGAATGAAAATACTTTTGAAATTCCTAGTACAGATTTATATTGGCATTGTGTAGGCAGTAAATGCAACAGAGTAAGTTTAGGCTTTAATGTAGAGCCTATGTAGATTTTCGTTAAAGGGTTATCGCAAGGGCAAGCCCCTATTTCCCTCAAGGTCGCAGGAATCCTGAGTAAAACCCTCACAATCCTGCATCTTTTAAAACCTTCTAGGAATAGGGGGTTTTTTTATGGTCAAAAAAAGTAAAAAAAATTGACAAAAAGTCTTTACAGGGACGACTTTGTTTATTTTATTAAAGTCATAATCAAATAACCTTAATAAAAAAACTTACTACAAATTATGGAAAATACAAACAAAATTCTTAAAAACCAAATCTCAGTTTTAAAAGCAGAGATAGAAAGACTCAACACAAAAAGAGCAAAGCAAACTTTTCAAGAAAGATTAGAAGATACACACAAAAAAGAATCTCTTAACAAAGAAATTTATAAATTACAAAATCTAATATCTTTAATGGAAGAAACAGTTTATCCAAAACCTTTATAATACTAACTTAAAAACACTTACTATAAATTATGAAAACAAGCTTAGAAAAACTCATAGAAAAACACAGTCAAGAACTTGTTGGCTTAGAACAATTACATAACGAACTATTAACAAAACTAGCTGAGACTAAAACAAAAATTGTGGATGCTAGAGCAAAAGAAAAAGAGCTACACAATTTGTGGCTTCGTAATAACTAAAAAAAAATTAACCAATTATAAATACTTACTACAATGAGAACTACAATCACTCACTCACAAAGGAGACAAATCGCAAGGGACTTATTAAACGACAGAGATTTTTGTCATCAAGTTCTTTTAAATGCAATCGCACACAATCTAATTCAAGATGGAGATTCATCAGCACAAGCAATGGCAAATGCTAATGATATTTCCGACAGACTAATAACAGTTGGTCATTCATTAGATAGTCACGACAATGCTTATCGTTTAGGGGCATACGCTAATGATTTTGTTGTTAGCTTTTCACAATATTAATCCTTAATACTTACTACTATGGACAAAAATACATTCTATAACAGGTACATAAAAGTACAGTCAGCCAACTATGGCTTAGACACGCTTTCTTATTCATTAGAAGGCAACATATTTAGGGCTTCATTTAAATTAGATGGCGAACCCTATAACATTCACTTAACTGTGGATTTAAAAAATCCTGTATTTCAATTATTACAGGATTCAGATTACGGTGCTACACTTTACGAAGGTGTTGGCTTTGGTAATGCAGTAGAAAATCTTTTAATGAATAGTTAATATGGCTTATCCTACACAGAAACAAATAAATGCACAAATGGGCAACTTGCATAAGGAATACCAAGCAACCTTATTTAAATTTGATGAAGCAAAACAAAAAGGGAACTATGTAATGGCTAACATATATAACAAACATTTAAATCAAATAGACGAGTGGATAGAAAAAGTACACTTTGACTACGATGAATAGATGTTAAAAAAAATTATAAAAAAGTTAAAAAAAATTAACATTTACTCTTTACAGCGATAAAAAAACCCTTTTTACTAATTACATAATCAAATAACATTAACCAAAAAAACTTACTACATATTATGGAAAACTACATATCAATACAAACTACATCACTAATCAATTCTAACCTATTGGCTAAAAACGACCTTAAAATTGGTTCTTTAGATATCCAAGAAAGTTCAGATCTGACCAAGCAAGCCTTATTAAAAGAGTTGGCTATTCAAAGACATAACCTCCATAGAATAAACGAAGATAACCTACACGGCTATCTTACTCCAAGAGATGTTCAAAAGGCTCTTTATAAAGTACAAGACAACATCAACAATTTAGTTGAACTTTTACTAGAAAAAGAAGAAGTACAATTTTAACCAATAATACTAACTACAAAAAATTACTACATATGTCACACGGTATCAAAGAACTAGACAAAGGGTTTGTTAAAGGTAAAACTTGGCACAACCTAGACGCATACAAGCAACTCGAAAGAGCAGTCACATTAGACGAAGCACTTTCAGTTTTCGATTACGAAGACCACATTGAACTACTACCAAATATGGTTACTATAAATGGTGGTAACTACTTAACCAACACTTACAGTATTGTAAGAAAAGACCACAACAAAGTCCTTAATGGTGGCGTAAAGGGAAGATACACCTTATGCGATATGAGAGACATAACCAAATTGGCTTACAGTCAAATCTGTGAACCTTTTTCAGATGACCACTTAGATGTACAAATTGAATCAGTTGGTACTTTAGAAAATGGTTCAATACAATTCGTATCAATGGTATTCGACAACTTTAAAGTACACGGAGATGATTCCGATACTTTAAATCGAGTAATGGTCACAAACGATTACAGAGGTGGTGGGGTAAAGACTCTCATTTCACAAGTAAGAGTCGTGTGCAAGAACACAAGGGGATTTGCAATAAGCCAAGCTAAGAACCAAGGCAGAATTGCTACCACTAAGCATACTAGAAATGTTAATGATAATGTTAAAAGAGTTATGATTAATATGTCAGATGTTGTAGTTCAAATGCAAGAGGAGAAAAACAAATTAGATGCTCTTTCAAAAGCACCTCAGATGTCTTGGGATAAAATTGATATTGTTCTTAATAACTTATTCCCTATCAAGAATGAAAAGGGCAGTCGTAATAAGAACAAGCAAGACGAAATTAAAACTGTATTCAGCGAAGGGCAAGATGGTTTAGAAGGCAGATATAGCCTCACTCCATATGCTTTCTTTAACTCAATCACAAATGTACTAGGGCAAGAAGTTGGCAGAAATGGTACTAGTGGAGATTGGGATAATGTTATGGGTAAAAGAGCAAGCATTAAAGAACAAGCTTTAGACCAAATACTAGAAGTGTCTAACATCGGTTACTAATACAAGGGGGGTTAGGCTAAAAACTTAACCCCCTTTTTTAAATAACTTTACATAATGATAATATTTATTAATACACTTATAAAAATATTTATTGACAACAAAACAAATAATCCCTTAAATATATAACTAAAGATAATGGAAGAAAAATTACACGAACTATTAATGATAATCAGTAATGCTAGAGATGATGTCGAAGCATTAGGATTAGAAGAACTACATAAGGAACTTGGCTCAGCCTTGGACTTAATCGTTGAAATTGGAGGTACAAAATAATGTTAGATTTCAATTTACTTTTAATGGCAATAATGATGGTAGAATCAGGAGGTTGTGCTGACCCCAACTCAGCCATAGGAGACCAAGGTCGCTCTGTGGGTTGTATGCAAATTCAAGTCTGCGTAATAGAAGATATAAACAGAGTTTATGGTCTGAACTATACACCTGCTGACAGATATAGCAGGGAGAAGTCCTTAGAGATGGCTGAATGGTACTTAGCTTATTGGGGTAAGGTGTACACTCAAAGAACAGGCAAAAAGCCTACCTACGAGATATACGCTAAGATATGGAATGGTGGAGCATTAGCATATGAGAAAACAAATCCAAAAGTTGTAAAAAGATTAGATAACTATTGGAAAAAAGTGGAGGCACACCTATGAGCATTGATAGTTTCGCACAAACAATAGTGGATAATCCTGTGAAAGTTTTAACAGAGCTATGTCATATGGCTGATAAACAAACTAAGGAAGGAAATACTTATTTAATTAACCAACTAATAACTGCAGTACAAATTGTAGAACACGACAACAAGGAGAAAGAAAATGTACCTATTCAAAAAGAAACCTAAACCTATAACAGATAAAGAAACACGAATCAAATTACTTAAAGAAGAAATAAGAAAGGCGAATCGTAACATTAATTGGCACGAAAGTGAATTAATGAAAGAGCATTTAAAATTAGAATTAGCAAAAACAGAACTAGAAAAAATATAAATCATATGTACTTACATCAAAATACAATCAACTCATATATCGAGGAAATGCCAAATATGTCCAAAAGGGCTAAACATATTTATGATTTCCTTTTAGAAACATCAGGAACTTATACAGACAGACAAGTAATGGAGCAACTTGGCTATTCAGAAATGAATCAAGTAAGACCGAGAATAACAGAGCTAATAAGGGCGAAAAGATTATTCGAAGTCGGAAGCACAAGATGCGAAAGAACAAATAAAAGAGTTAGACTTATAAGTGCCTTATCAAGATGACAACACAAATGTTAGTAAAGAAAACAAATACGACTATTATCCAAGCTGAATATCAGAAGGATAGGGTTATCGTTAAGAAGAACAACACTATAATGGACTTTACTTTTAAAGAAGTTGAAGCCATTAGTGGAGCAATGGAAGCAGAATACATATCAAACAATATGCCTGTGGAAATTATTGAGAACATAAACACTTCTCAAGAATTGGACGACTTACCAAAGAACCCTAACCTAAAGACATTCTAAATGATAGCATTAAACTTAGCAGGAATTACTTTCTTAGATAAAGAAGTAATAAGGCATTGCTTACTCAATAAAATACACATTGAGAAAAAGTGCTTCGTAATTATGGAAGGCAATGAAGCCAATAAATACGATGCAGATTTTTCAGTTAATGTCAAAGTCGAAGATACTAACTATCGTATTGGATGGATTCCTAGAACCCATACAGTAATGAAGTATATGAACCAAGCCTACAAAAATAAAGACAACGAAGCATACGCTAGGCAGTCTGAAAGGTTTAGGCTCTTAGAAATACTTAGAGGCAACATATACACAGATTTAACCACCAATAACATAACGCCTATTGGTGAAATAAATAATATGCTATTCATTGAAGATGGAAAGTTTTACAATGAAGGCACAAAAGAAAGAAAATTGGCATCAATTAGTTGTCAGTTTAAATACCCAAACCCATAACACTATGAACATATATGAGCAAATCATTTCTTATCTACAAGCACTTAGAGCCTGTTATTCAGCAACTATCTGATAAAGATGCAGGTATTTTATTCAAAGCAATATTTGAGTATGAAAGAACACAGAAAGTGCCAAACTTAAAATCAGAAACTAATATTGTTTTTACTATGGTTAAAATGTACTTAGACAATGCTCGAGAAAAATACGAGCAAAGGTGTCAGATTAACCGAACCAATGCACAACGAAACAAAACGAAAGCAAGCGACACTAACCCAATCGCAACCAATCGTAACCGAATCGGTACTAATAATAATAATAATAATAATATAATTCCTTTTAAAAAGGAACAATGGAAAGGAGTAGCTGAATAAATGAACAAAGAAATGCCTCACAGTTATAAGTCAGAAGTTGGCTTATTAACTAACATTCTGATGGATACTGAGAAACTGTATAAAGTTAATTTAAGTCCGTCTGAGTTTTACAATGTTAAACATCAAACATTATTTGCTGAAATACAAAAACACGCCAATCAATTACCTAATTGGGATACTATAACCTTATATGAACATCTTGATAAAAATGGTAAACTTGAAGATGTTGGTGGTCTTACTTACTTTATGGAATTACAAGACCCTAATAAAGTTAGTATAAACACAAATCATTACGCCAAGATTATACGAGAACAGGCTGAACTAAGGTCAGAGATAAGAACATACAAAGAAGCATTAGAAAAAGGTTTTCAAGGTGTTTCTGTTTCAGATGGAGTTATTTCCAAACTTATGGGAAAGCCTATCGAAGTAGTCCACGATATTGATAAAATAGTACACAGTTGGAAAGAAGCACAAAAGGGTAACAGAACTTGTATTCCTACCCCTTACGAAAGCATCGACAGACAAACAGGTGGCATTAAACAAGGAATGGTAACTATTTTTACAGGCAGAAGTAAAAGTGGCAAGTCAATGTTTCTTAGTCATTGGTACAATTATCTTGGTAAAAAAAATATTCCTATAATGGTTGTGCCTTTAGAAGATAAATATGATGTAACTATCAAAAGAATGGCAGGAAATTTAGGTGCTATTAATGTTTCTGAATTAGATGCAGGTGGAAGATATTTGCAAAACAGAGCTAACTTTAATGCTTGGGAATATTACCACACACTCGATAAAGAAATAGATGATGCAAGCACGCTACTAAAAACAGTTTCAAAATATCCTGTTTATTTCTACGATAGAAAAGTAACACCTGCACAACTAAGGGGAGTTGCAATTAGATATAAAAAGCAATATAACATACAAGCAATGTTTATAGATGGTGCGAAAGACTTATTACGCCCATCAGGCAAATATGCAGATGTTGGATTCGATGAAGAAATATCACAACAACTTTGTGCTATTGCAGAAGAACTTAACATTGCAGTAATATCAGTCCACCACTTAACAAAGATTAGCGAGTTCGATAGAATTAATGTTAATCATATAAGAGGTAGTGGAAACATTGTAGGAGATGCGAGAGCAGTTTATGCTTTGCAATCAATGGGAATAGAAAACCTTTTGGCAGATAAAGGCTACACGCCCAAGTATGACCAAAATGGAAACTTAACAACAAGAATCTTTGAATGTCTTGTAAATAATCACGGAGGAATTGGTATGAAGGCTCTTGACAGTGACCTAAATAAATGCCAATTTTATGAATCACAAAAGCAATAATAATTACTATGGAAATAAAAACAGATAACTTTAAAGGCAGTAACAAGATTGTTAACGCCTATAAATCCAATAAAACAGGAGTTGTACTAGACACATCACCAAACAATCCGTTTAGATTACATCGCTTCAAGAAGAAGTACAATGTAGAAGTAACAGGCAAACAGGTGGGCGATAAGTATGTCATTGTTTTTTGGGATAAACTAACATCAATAATCAATTAAAATTATGCCAATAAAAGCACAAAACACAGAAAAGAAAGGCTTCGATGCAGGAGTCTATGACGCAGTTTGTTATTCTGTCCTAGATATAGGTCATCAAGAAAACAAATTTGGAGAAAAACATCAAATCGTTATCGGTTGGAAGTTCTTAGATTATACTTATGAAGATGGCAATTATGTAAGTTACCATCAGACATACACATTGTCTATGAATGAAAAAGCTAAGTTAAGAGAATTGCTCTCAGCTTGGTGTCCTGAGGAAATGAAAAAGCCTTACGATTTTAATTTAGAAGAATTATTAGGAAAGCCGTGCAAGTTAATACTAGCACCAAACGCTAATGGAACTATCAATGCAAAGTCAGCTATACCATCAACCAAAACTGCAGAAGTTAAAACAGAATCATTTAGTTTTGACGATTACGATGGTGGGGAACTACCTAGCTTTCTTACAGAAGATAGAAACCAATGGAAGCGAACAAGAATTACTGAGTCCAAAGAATACACACAGAAGGTGGAGTATGCAATGGAACAGGAACACGGAGCAAAAAAGTCAGAGCAAACTGAGATGATAGAAGATAAGGTTGAGGCACCTTTCTAATCATATGTTCATAAGGGAGCGTGACCCTTTGGGGAAGGTTCGGTGTCAACCTATTACGCAAGACACCACTTATTTTTATGAATACAACAAAAGCATTATTAAACATAATCAAAAAGAAAAAAGAAAAGCGTGAAAAGAAAAAGCACTAATTATTCTAATGCCGATGGTGGTGGTTGGATGCATAAGTGTGATGATTTATTCTTAGCTCGTTTCAGAGGAAAGCCTTGTGAGATATGTGGCAAGACTAAAGGGAACGAAGATGGAAATTCCATTAGTTCTTGTGGGCATCATTTAATCTTTAAAGGCAACTGCAGGGCTTTTAGATATGAGCCTAAAAACATCTTAGTGCTTTGCCCCTACCATCACTCACACTACAATAGTGAGTTAAGTCCCCACAGTATTACATCAACACTTGCACAACAGAAGTTTGCTGAATGGGTAAGGGTAAACAAGCCAAAGCAATACAAGTGGTGGATGGATAATAAAGAAGAAGAAAGAAAGGTGTTCGATAGGTCTTGGACTTACAGAGAGATGTATGAGTTGTTAGGGGGAGAAGTAGAAACAAAAACAGGTCGTTATAGTGATATGAAGCCAAAGAACCACGCAAAAAAAGTAAGAGAAGCAATGTCTAAATAAAGTTTTGCTTGTATAAATTATTATTGACATATGACTTTTAATCGCTTTAAATTACCCTATCCTATGGATTTTCATACTTATCATACACCAACTGAAACCTGTTATGTGATTGGTTTAGTAGATACTGAATCTGAACTTATAACCTTTTTAAATGTATCCTACGAAGATAAAGAAAGCGTATATCAAGCCTGCTTTCATTTAAGTAATAACCTTGAAGGCTTAGATGCAAGAGCCTTTGAAATTAAGCCAATATTTAATGCAAGCACACACAATAGTTGATAACGCAGTAGTTAATTATCCTGATTTACCTACTTTAACCCTAGCAAAGAAATTATATAAAGAACACCCTAAAGCCTTTTTAAGTGTAGAAGCAATAAGATGTATGATAAGATACAGAAGAGGCAACACAGGAGATGCCAAAAGAAAAACTGCGAAAGCAAACTACAAAGAAACTTTTAGAGAAAATGGAAAAGCAGGCTTTAAGATACCAAAGACAGATGCAAAGCCATTAAAAGATTTTAAACTAATTGATGGGAATTGGTTATTACTTTCAGATGTACATATCCCTTATCACAATGAAGAAGCAATAGAGGTAGCTTTAACTTACGCAGAAGAAAACAAAGCAGACCACATATTGTTAAATGGAGACATCTGTGACTTTTACAATGTAAGTAGTTATAACAAAGACCCTGAAGAAAGAAACCTTTCTAACGAACTACAAAAGACACGACAATTTCTTGCACATTTAAGAGAAAGATTCCCAAAAGCAAAAATAATTTACAAAATAGGTAACCACGAAGACAGGTGGGAAAAGTATTTAACTAATAAAGCACCTGAACTTTTGGGCATAAGTCAGTTTAAGATGAATGAGATATTGAACTTTGATAAGTGGGATATTGATTTAGTAACATCAATGCAAAAGATAAAAGCAGGGAAGCATTTAACAATACTACACGGACACGAAACTAGAAATAGTGGAGTGTACCCTGCTAGAACTTTATTAATGAGAACTAAAGTATGTTCTATTGCAGGTCATAACCACAGAACATCAACATATGGAGAAAAGACATCTGATAATAAATACTTATACAGTTGGACTCTTGGATGTTTATGTGATATGAGTCCTGATTATATGCCTATAAATCAATGGAATCACGGCTTTGGTTGGTTAAAGTTAAAAGGAAATGACTTTACTGTTAAGAACTTACGAATCATTAATGGAGAAATAAAATAAAAAAACTTACACAAGAGCAGATACGAGAGCTAAGGTCAGGTCAGAAGTGGCAAAGACTCTCGTTGTATATGAGAAAGAAATATCCTTTATGCTTTAATCCATTTGGAGATTGCCAAGCAAGACCTAGTGAAGACGTGCATCATATAATTCCATTAATAAAAGACCCTAGGCTCGCCTACAACAAGCTTAACTTAGTAACCCTATGTAAGTCTTGTCATTATGCCATAGAAGCCATAGAACGCAAATATGGCGATACTGCGTTTATATTTGAACCCTTAATGGATACTGCCACCACAACCAAGGGGGTATACAAATCTCGTGGGACAGAGAAAATAAA
>CERT01019604.1_pt1 | contig 12204 bp, 9 predicted proteins | sample 530691 | NCBI WGS metagenome assembly CERT01 (sample SAMEA2620861, study PRJEB7988) | marine metagenome | biome: marine biome (ENVO:00000447); feature: surface water layer (ENVO:00002042); material: "saline water (ENVO:00002010), including plankton (ENVO:xxxxxxxx)" | depth 5 m
GCGGATTGTAATCACCGTTAATTTTGATGAGATTATTGCTGATTTAATGGCAGAACAGGGAATACAAATGCCATATGAGAAACTTGTTGGAGATATGGATTTAGAAGAATGGTATCGTTTATTTGAGGAGGCAGACGGATGATATTAGAAAAAGCATTAGAAGACGTTGTTGGCCCTGATGGTGACCCATCTGATGATTATGATAAAGAATACCCAACGGAATATAGTGTGTCTGCTTCATATTATCCTAAAGGGTGGAAACAATTTAACGATAAAGACATGAAGATGTGGATTAAAATTAACGCTAAACTTGCTTTGAATAAATTAATAAATGAACAATCTGACTGGACAGGAGATGTAGAATTAAGCACTAGAGATTTAGATATATTAGAAGATGCTTATAATGTTGGGGCAATTAATTTTCTAACTGTTAAGAATATAGTGTACGGTGTTGATGACGAAGAAGGTAATAAAACTTTTAAGTTTCCCGATAAACCTAAAAAATTCTCAAAATCAGAAAGAGATTTTGTTATGAAACATGCAGATAAAGAAAATCTTACTGGGTTTGAATCAAGAATATTTGAGGCACAAGGAAGCGCAGGATTAGCAGAACAAATGAAAGAAACTAAAAAATTAGTACAAAGACCAAAGTTTATTATTCATGCTTCTAATAAATCTAGTTATTCTGAAAGAAAGTTTTTTGAGAGTGGTGTACCTGAACCCGGAGATAAAACTGTTGATTTAGATTGGAAGACTTTAACAAAAATACCATCAATTAGAAAGCAGATAGAAGAGGCAATAACACCTACTGTTACAGGAATATTAAGACTATATATCAGAGGCGAAACGGCAAATGCTAAATATATTAAAACTTTAGAGACAGCCAAAGACCCTTTGAATGAATTAGATACCAAAGCAAATGTATTTTATCTTGAAGAGATAGACTTTCAACGCACTAAAAGATACAGTTTTAGAGATGTCACAGAACTAAGACCAGAAATGCAAACAAGGTATGATAAGCAAAAGAAATATAAATTAAGAGAATATATACGACCCGAAGGAAAAAGAGGAAGAGCAGAAGAAGGTGGACAAAAACAATTTACAGATACTAATAAAATAGCAATGGTTTCATACATGAGAAGACAAATGAATAGATTAAAGAAATGGGTGATGGATAAATGAGTACGTTAAAGTCAGAAAGTGATTATGTAAGAACCTCCGGGGTAAATTATGGAACAGGTATAGGGCATTATACCACACACGATGAAGTATCTGCTTTATTACAATGTCAGACTTTTAGTGGTTCAACAAGCCCTACAAATGCAGAAGTGGGTAAGATAATTAAAAGAGTAGAAGGAAAAATAGATGATAGTATTAAGACATCTTATAGACCAATTATTATTCAAAAGGAACATCATGACTTTTTACCCACAAGAGAAAGCGCATATCCTGTTACGCATTTCAAAGATTATATAGGGTTTGTTCAATTATTATATCCTAATATAAGAAAAATAGTTAGATTAGAACTATGGAATGGAAGTAAATATGAAGACGTTGCTTCGGCCATGACAGAGATTACACCCACAACAACAACCGAGAATCATAAATATGTCTTTTATGTGGGAACTCCGGGAGCCGCAAATACAATTAGATTTAATGTGCCAAGAAATACTGCTAATGGTTTCTATAATCATTTAGGTGAAAAAACAACAGTATTACAATTATGCGATGCAATTAACGAAAAATTCCCAACAAAGACAGCAAATTTTACAGGAGAAACACAGGCTAAGACAATTGCAGGAGAAAATGACACAAGTGATGGCGGAGGAAACCATACTGACAAAAATATCTCAGATTTCTTTTATGCTTCTCCTAGCCATGACGGGTCAAGAGTAAAAATTTCTTCATTACTTCCTTCTGATGCTGGAACAATTTGCACAATTGAGGAATGGCAAGGTTCTACTTTAGCAAAAATTAACACGTTTTCTTTTGTAGACAAGGAAGATTACGGAAGATTAAAGGATTGGTGGCAGATAAGTGAAGAGGGTAGGATATATTTTAAACATGAATATCCTCATATGCAGAACAACACCATAAAAGTCACTTATCAAGTAGGAAGTAGCCGAATACCTTCTTCAATACATGAAGCGGCAACTAAGATGGTTGCGGCAGAAGTTCTATTACATGATGATAATACTATACTTATTGCAGAAACAGGTGCTAATATTGACTTAAAGACAAAGCACGATATACTCCTAGAGGAAGCAAAGGCTATAATAGATGGTAAAAAACAACTACTTCACTTAATTGACTAGGTGATTACATGAGTAAAATGAATAATCTATTTATAGAATTTCAAGAAATATTAAAACTAGAAAGAGAGAGAGCAAAGTTAGAGCAAGAATATCTTGCTGTGATTGGATTAGAAGATTTAGCCGCCGATGAAGATATGGTATTAGAAAATGCCGCAGACCACTTTTTTAGAAAAACAGAATATATATTAAGTAAGGAAGAAAAAACATGGATGAAGTCACTTTCCTCATAACTCTCATTGATGAGAATTGGACTAATGCAACCGTAGATACTGGTTCAGGTTCTAATGCCTTTGGCGACTCTCCTGTAGGAACATCTTCACATAGAGCAAAGCCTCTTTTAGTAGATGTAAAAAACTTTACACCAAATCAAGGAAGAAGAGTAGATATAGACTCAACAGATATTATAATATTTTATGAAGACTCTGCAAGCATATCACATCCTACTATAGATTACTCCGTAAGAAACGAAGAATATACATTTACATTACATATTAGAACTTTACAACCACGTTCAGGGACAGCCGACCTAACATTTGCAAGGGAAAGGCTGAAAAGTTTATACCAAATCGTGCGTTACATCTTAGAGAAGAAGGCACTAAGGCCAAGCATAAATGCAGGAGATAGTGCTGAATTAATTGAAATTACAGGCAGAAGCGATGCCAATGACAGAAATAAGAGGTTGTTGGGATATAAATTGTCTGTTACCATGAAAAGGTTCGGAAGAACAATTGTTAGTTAGTAGGTTGGTAAAATGGTAAATAATGAAGTATATACAGGTGCAGGATTATCTGCAACTATGATACCTGAATTAGAATTTGATTTGGGTGCATTAATAAATGAGAGCAGTAAGAACGGAACGTTGATTGTATCAACGAGTAATGGAACAATAACAGGTAGTAGTTTTGACACAGTTAAGATTACAGCAACTACCCGAATAAAATTGGCAACAAATTTGTATAGGGGTTGTTTAGCCACTATTACAGAAAAAGACCAAAATGGTTCTGATTTAAGTCCTGTTGCTGCGGCACAAACTCTTAGAATTAAATCTAATGACTCATCTAAAATTACCTTTAACCAACAAATAAGCACGACTGCAAACAACAGAATGAAGATAGTTATTCATGGATATGGTGCGCCTTTACCTGCACCTGCGTCTAATGACACTGATATAAAACTATCAGCAGACCATTGGCTAGGAATAGTTAATACAATTACACCACCTACTGTAGATGTAGAAATGAAACAAGTTAATCTAGCAATGGGAGGAACAAGAAACTATGGTTTCCAATATAAGGCGGCAGAAAATTTAGGAGAAGCATCTTTTGATGTTGCTTTAAACAATGGTTCTTGGTTGTATTATGCGCTTGGAGATATGACATATGTAACCTCATCATTAGGGGGAACTGATAATGAAGCAGGAGATACTTTAATCACAGACCGCTTTTATTCTCATATTACAGGAAACACTGCTGATGCAACATTCCATAGAGTATTAGATGATTATGATGGAAGTCAAACAGTAAAGAGACTGTTTCCTCCTTTAGCGTCATATCCCGGTGGTGGCACTTTAACTAACTATCAAGCAATTAATACTACTAATGGTATATATCCAGATATTTTGTATACTATTACAGAAAATGATTCAGGTGATTTGCCATCGTTTGCTTTAGAAATAACAAATGAAAAGCATGGTCTTACCGGAAGTACGTTTAAAGTAGATACAAATAAAGAAAGCATGTTTTGTAGAGTTTATACGGGATGCCAAGTAAACTCATTTACTTTAAACTTCGATGAAGGTCAAGAAGTAATGGCTTCTATAAGTGCTATGGCAAGAAAAGCACATGATTGTGAAACTAATTATGTTCCAAAGAGAGGTATAGAAACTGCTAGTGAATTAGTAAACTATGCAGGTACAGACTTAGAGGATATAAATCCTTTCATGTTTTCTGATGGTTCTATTAAGATATTTGGTCAACAAATGGCTAGAGTCAAAAGCGGAAGTTTAGCAATATCTAACAACCTAACTGCTCAAAGATTCATTGGAAACTATGACAGGACTATTACTTCTGCTCACATTACAGGTCAAAGAACTTATGATTTAAACCTAAACTTACTTATAACTGATAGAAGTATATGGGAAGAGTTAAGAAAGCAAAATGAAACATCGGACACAGCAACGACTGATGAGTTAATTGAGTTAGAGTTTACCAAGTCAACCGGAGAATTTATTAAATTTAAGTTTGATAACTATTTGACGACTTCTGTGGACATTCCGTTTCCAGATGATAAAGGACAATTAGAAGTTGCGGTTTCAGTCTCGGCACGAACCCTCGCAACCAATGGTTGTCAATACAACGGAAACTGGATAATACAGGGGTAAACAAGCCTTAAGAGATATTCAACTCAAAACTAAATTTTTTTAAGAAAGCGGAGGTCAATTTCTACGTCACGATTCCCGAATATGAGGGGTGTTGTGCGAATTTAGGGTGGGATAAATACCATCCTCGGAGGCATTTAATAATTATTTTATAATCAAATCTCAGATTCCACTAACAATACGTTTGTTTGTTTGTTAGTTATATTGTAGGTGGAAAAAACTATGGAAAGAAAAATAGTTAGTGATAAGAATAGACTGTTTACAGCAGTTGAAACTGAATGCCATCACTTGAAGGTTGCTCCCGATAGTGATGAATATATGAAAGTGTGGGTCAAAGAACCCACATGGCTCCAAGTCGAGCAAGCGATGTCAAGCGTTATGAAACTTGACCCAAAAACACAAGGAATGGAAATAGATATGAACAAGATGTGGAAGTTTATGGTAGAAAACTTCATAGAAAAAACAGAACCGCAACTGTCTGGAATAGAACTTTTGCGATTGTCTCCATATGTAGGAGCGCAATTAAAAGAAATACTACCAAACCCCCTAACGGATTCATTAGGGGATGATATGGGAAATTAAAGATATATAAAAATGCCTTATTAGGAAGAAAAGTAGAACCAGAAATAGCATTAGATGTTTTATTGTATAGTTATTGCCAAGCGTTTAATATAAACCCATATGAAGCACAACACACTCCAATAAAAACAATTAGTAAATTTATGTCGGTACATGGGGCTGTTAAAGAAATAGAAGCAGACGAAATTAAAAAGGCACAACGGAAAGGGTGATTAAATTTCAGTAGAAGACAGGATGTATTCAATAGCCGCTTCTATTGAAGCCCTTTCCAAACAATCTACTGGTTTACAAGATGTAATGACTGGTCTTAACAAATCAAAGTTTTGGACTATTATTAGTCGTTCAGCATCGGGTATTTTACCTAATTTCTGGGCTTTACAGAATAAGTTAAGAGCAGTTACCGATGCATTTGTAATGTATTACGATGGTCAATCAAAAGGAAATAAATATATGATGGAAAGCATCAATGCTCAAGTTCAATTAAGCGAGGCATTAGAAAACCTAAATACAGACTTAATTGATGGGTCAATGGATTTAGAAACTTGGTCTGAGACAGCAAGAAGAACTGTTAAAGAATACGGTGCGATAACACAAGCATCTGAAAAATATGTTGAAGCATTAGAGAAAGAAGGTAAAATTACATTTGCTAATGATTTAGAGAGACAAGCAGAAATACTAAAAGATGCTCAGAAAACAACTAAGGCTATGTTAGAAAACCAATACGGTAAACTAACTGAAGCACAAGACAGAGTAACACAAAGCAGACTAGACCAAGATGAGATAGATGCAGCAAAAGATAATCCCGTTGCTCAATTTTTTATAAAACAACGACAACGATTAAATGCATTTGCTAAAGCAATTGGGCCTGTCTTAAAAGGACTAATGCAATTTCTAAAATCCTTCTTTTTGTGGAGTACAGTTTTCCTACTTGGATTGCTAGTCATAGTAAACATATTTAAATTACTTTGGCCGCATTTCCAAGAAAGCAGGAAACTAATTTTAGCATCTCTTAAATTAATCTTAACAGGAATAGTATCAATTCTTGGAGGTATAATAGGAATGGTTGTTGCCGCTTTACAGGGTGATTTTGGTAAATTTGGTGCAAGTTTCTTAAAGGTAATAGGTGGATTACTTCAAATACTTATTGGAGTATTCATGGTAGGTATTGGTCTAGTAACTGCTGTAATTGAGTCAGCAGTAAACTTTATGTTCGGTAAGTTAGCAGACGGAGAAAAGGTATCACAACGAATCGGTGAAGTAGTATTTGGTATTCTTTCTGCTGTATTGGTAGTAATGGCAGCAATTACATTTATTGCCACAGGTGGATGGTTAGTAGCATTAGGGTATTTACTTGCTGCCGCAGTTTCAGGTGCTATAGCAAGCGCAGTTAGAGGTAGGGCAACAGGTGGAGTTGTATCTGAAAATATGACATTAGTAGGAGAAAGAGGCCCAGAATTAGTTTCTTTGCCAAGAGGTTCAAGAGTACATACAAACAACGAATCTAAGAGTATGACAGGTACAACAAATATTACAGTAAATGTTCAAGGTCGTATAGGAGCATCAGATGCAGAGGTTAAAGATATGGCTAATAAGGTCGCAAGAGAAATAAACTTAAGAATGAATAGAACTAACACCGCCCAAACGAGGTTTGCATAATGACAGATTTTAAAGATATTAGAGCAGAAGGCGCAACATACGTTATGTTAGAGTTAGCAAGAAGAGTGAACTCACCAATAGATGATAATCAAAATACTATTCATACAAATAGAATAGGACTATATTGTGAATCAATAAATATCAGTACGTCTAAGACAACCATGCCGTTTGAGGTTCCTTTCTCTGGATTGATTTCTGGAGAATCTACTACATTAGTTATGGATGCAGGTATGGCAAGAAAGCAAATCAGTTTACAGGGATTCATTACAGACCAAACAATTCATAAAAGGTCAGGTAGTGATACACCTAAACAAGCAAAATTAACTAGTTATGAGATAGCACAATTACTTCATTCATATGTTGATTCTTCTTTCTTACAAGAAGACCAAAACCCTTCTAAATTAATAGTTTTAATTCCTAGTAGGTATGACGATGAATATGATTTGAGAGCAGGAATTACTGATGATACTGCACACGCAGACCTACCACTTATACCATTTAACTTTGCTAACAGAAAATATGATGTTCCAGATTGGTCTATTGGGGAAACTACCGGAACGTTTGATGCTATTAGTTCGGTTTCTCAAGAGATAAAAGGTATTAAAGGATTTATTACAGATGTTGGAACAGACTTATCAGGTACTACAGCACCATCAATTAATTTTACTATGACGTTTGTTCAAGCATCTACAGCAATTTCAGACTTTATCAACACTACCTTTTGAGGAATATAAATGCCGGGAGTATTCGTTGGAGAAACTAAAGCACTGGTTTTCCCTATGCTATGTGATGGATATCTTAATTTAGATTATTCTGAATATAATGATACAGATACAGATTTAGCATTAAGAGCAGGTGTATGGTCTCCTAGAAACGTATTCACTTTAGAGGCTATACTTACCCCATATGACATAAATGGGTATGGAAGTCACTCAACGGGTTTTGGTACATTAGATTCTAGGAAAACTTCTCCTAGATTGGGGGCCACTGTATCTAACCCCACTCATTATCAAAGCAATAAAAGATTTGGTACATCTCAGAATGATAAAAAGATGTCAATATTTTATAACACGAACTTGCATTTATATTTAGAAAACGCTACTACAACAAATATAAATCAGCCATCTGAATGGAAATTAGTTGCTGATTTTCCACAGGCTACAAATGCAACAAGATATGTCAAAACAGATAATGCTGTTATAACCAGCAATAATACTTTACATGGATATTATGATTCAACAGGTTATTACGATGGTATATCTACTAGTTTAAGACAGATAGGAAGTTCTGCACAAAATGCTTTACCCTTTAATACCATAAGTATAGATAGTGCCTTTTCTGCAAATGAATTAGATACTAGTGATGCTCAAGCAACAGGAAGCGTTACTATTTCAGGTACGCCACAATCATATTACCCTGCTCAAAATGCTACTGCTTCAATTACTGCTCCTAACAATAATTTTAGCGTTGATACTTATCCTGTTAAAGAGGTGGGTCAAGTAAAGTTTTATTCTAATCCTAGCCATGCTACACCAAATAGTAACTCAACAGATTGTATATTAGTTACAACTGAAGCAGGTATTACATATAGATGGTTTGCTCAAAGCGCAAGTCAGGGTTTTACTGGTTCATCTGGTGACCCATTGACAGGTACTTGGCCTGCAAATTCTTTTGCTTACTTAATAGGTACAACTAATGAAGATACAGCAGGTGAATTTTACAAAGGAATAGGAGGCAATTCATCATTTTGGGCAGGTGTTATTTCTAATCCGGGCGCAGACGCAAATCCAACTTTAAATCCCGGTAACATTGTATTAACATTTACAGCAGCCTTTACAGGAAGTGCGCCAAACAGAGTTGGAGACACTAATGCTTCATTAGCAATAGGTACAACTTTGGCATCAAATTCATCTATTGCCGTTGCTCAAATGGCAGGTGGAGTAGATGAAGTTCAAGTAACTAATAATTTTATTACTATAACAACGGGAGGTAGTGCAAAAAAATATCATCCTTATCCTTCTGGTTATTTTGATGCTAGTGAAGTTACCGTAGGAACCTCAGTAACTAGAGGTAGTGATACCGTTTTTCCATTTTTAAAAGGAAGCACATTAGCAAACACTTACACTGGTCTAGCACAAGCAATTAATCATTCTAACGGAAATACCCAAATTACTGCTACAACCGGAAGTGGTTCTCCGTTACCGCTTAATTTAACTGTTGATGCCGCAGGTACAACGGGTAATAGTTATAATATAACTGAAACAAATATGACTCATGTAACTGTAACCAATTTTTCTGGAGGAGAGGCTGCTAATGAACCTTCAACTAAGGCTATTCAATTGGTTGATAGTGATGGAACAATTACTAAGTTTTTAGCGGCTCATGCAACTAAATCTACTAATGCCACTGGTTCTACTATTACTTTTGGGAATCCATCTGTAACTTATGTTCTTTATCGCCTTCCTAGTGGTGGTGGTTCTAATAGGGCTAATTTTGCAGCAGCAGTTAATAGTGTAAGTGCTTTAGATATAACAGCATCAGATGATGGTAGTGACCAGAATAAAGTTAATTTAACACAAGGAACAGCAGGTGTTGCGGGTAATACTACTATTACAGAAAATCTTGGTGTTGTTACTAAAGTAGACTTTGCAGGTGGTTCTGATGCTTCTGCACCAAACGAATTTATTCAGATAACAAGCCCTGATGGTGCTACTGTTTTGAAATTTAAAGCATCTAATTTAGGTTCTCAAAGCACAGGTTCTACAAGCGGAGATTTTACTTATTTTCAAATAGGTGGCAGCACTACAGCAGCAGCATCTAATCTAATAACTGCTATAAATAATAGTTCTTTAGGTTCAAAACTAACTGCTTCTAGCCCAAGTAGCAATCACGAAGTAAAAATACAATTAAGTCAAGCAGGAGGTAGTTATGCAATTTCTGAAACTTATACTAATGTTAGTTTTGGTTCTTGGCAAACAGGAAATATAAGAGTAGTGAGTGGAATTGATACAACTAATATAGGAGTAGGAGAACAAATATTTAATACTTCAGGAGAATCAGTAGGTGCAGTATCAACGGTGGATAGCACTACACAAGTTACATTATCAACAGACCCAACAGCAACAGTATCTTCTATTGTCTATGCATCACAACCAAGAGAAGCGTTATACGTTGATTCTATGTATAAAGTAACTTTAATTTATAATGATACTACAGGCAGGGTAGAACTATATTTAAATAATTCTTTAGTTAAAGCAGCAAACGTTTCTATAACAGACTCTAATGCTAATGGTTTTAAGTTTGAAATGGATGATTCTGACTGTAGAATTGGACAAGGTGCTGATAATACTACACAATTTTATGGAGAACTATATGAAATAGCAATGTCTAACAAAGCGAACCCTTCTATTACATCTACTACACTTTCACCCGGTCAAAACGACATTATTTTTTATTATAGGTTTGATGATTAATGCCAGTAAATTATATTTATCCAGCAAATATAGGTACTGCTGATACCTATGCGTTTGCAAACACATGGGCCAATAGGGTAAATTATCTTAACAAAGCCTTTACAAACGTTTCTGTAAATCCTATTTTGCTAAATCCGGCAGTTACGGATAATCCCGGTGGAGGAACTACTCATAGTTTAGGTACACAATATGAAGGTAAATCTGCTCAGTTCTACGAAATAAGAAAATCTGCTTATGATGTAGGCTCAACAGATGAACCCGATATTTCTAATCATAATCCAAACACTAATGCGATAGTCAATAGAATACTTCCATCAACAAATCCAGAAGTATTAGAAAACTATATGCAAAATAAACAAGATACACAATCGTTTAAGTTACGCTGCTTTGATACACACCAAACAGTTACAGGTCAAAAAGTAGGAGGAAGTAGCGCACCAGATTCAGGACTAGACCTAGAAAATTATGACTACTTTGTTTTAATAAATCCAGAAATATCTGATGATACTTCTCCAACAATTAGGCCACATTTTGCTAAAATTAAATCAATAATAACTTATGATGAATATGGAGATGGTTTTGAGTTTGAACCTAGATACCCCACAGCAATACCAGAGGGTACAAACTTTGAAGTCTATAAAGGGCCAGCAGTAACAAATACAAACATTGTTGCTGTATCATATGGCTTAAGAGGAGATACGGCAATAAATACTACTGCTGAAAAATATGATGGTTTCTGCTCAGTGTCCAGACCAAATTGGTATTTTTATGAAGACAGATTAGATATACCAAATCAATTAAATTACGATACAAAGTATTTACTAACTACAGTTCGTTGGTTTAAAGATTGGACTACGTTTGGCACTACCGGAAAAGCGTATAATGCTACAGGAGGGTCACAATTATGGATTGGAAGTTCTAATATAACAACGAATGGTTTTAGCACTACTTCATTTGATTTAGGGCAAAGTCTTTGGAGACTAGGTTCAGGCGATGAAGCAGGTCAAAGATTCCATGCAGGTATAATTATTGGTCGAGATGATTCTAACAATACTATAACTTTAGACCAAGTTAGAACAAATTTCTTAGCGGGGTTAGGGGTAGCAAGCACCGTTCAATATGGTAGAACAATACATAGGGCTGTGTTTAAGACGGAGAAAAAATATAACTCATTCATACATGACTTAGGAACGTTAAATCAAAATGCCGTTCTTGTAGATAATACAGAAATAAAGGATGAAGCAAATAATGAAATAGATAGAAATACAACATATACATTTAATCCTTCTGAGTGGGCAAATGCATTTAGAAACCACTATAGAAATGCACATGATAGAACCTCTGAGCATACAAGTTTTAACGCAACTGGTGCATATTCTATAATTGCGGCAGACCTATCCGGCCCTAGTAGATATCTATGTTTCAAAGATAGCCAAAATAGAAACAACGGTGTAACAAATATTATTTCTCCTACGAGTTTAAATAGTCCTCAGAATAGAATAACTCAAGCCGCAACTATTACTTCTATTGATGAATCTGGTATTAAACACATAAAAATGAAAGAAAATAACAAATTAGTTATTACTACTTCTCTACATAGGGGCAGTTTATCAGAATATGAATTACCATATTTAGCATCTACTGATACCACTTCAGGACAAAATATTATTTTACAACAAATACTTGAAGGTTTTGATGCTAGAAATGATTCATTTTTATCTGCTGGAGATATAATTAGATTTAATAATATGTTTTATAGAGTATCTTCTGTCGCCGCACCAACAGCAGATAAGCGCACTCAAGC
>CERT01010296.1_pt1 | contig 12088 bp, 15 predicted proteins | sample 530691 | NCBI WGS metagenome assembly CERT01 (sample SAMEA2620861, study PRJEB7988) | marine metagenome | biome: marine biome (ENVO:00000447); feature: surface water layer (ENVO:00002042); material: "saline water (ENVO:00002010), including plankton (ENVO:xxxxxxxx)" | depth 5 m
AGAAAAAGATGGCAATAATAAACCAGATAAAACAGAAACAAAAGAGAATAAAACAAAATAGGAAGATAAATGACATCAATTATTAGGGTACAAAATATACAGTACACAGATGGTGATTCTGCTATTACTATTGCTGACGGAGGTGGAATAACTTTACCACAAACTGTAACTGTTAGTGGTAATATAGAACTTGGGCATGCAACAGATACAACACTTTCCAGATCTGCAGCCGGTACATTACAAGTAGAAGGTAAAACAGTATTAACTACTGGTCATGCTGGTGCTGTATTACAAACTATCCAATCAGTTAAATTAGATAGATTTCAAGGTCAAGCATCAACTCCTACAGATATTGATGGAACAGACGAAAGTGGTGGTGGCTCTATTTTTGAATGTAATATAACTCCGTCTTCTTCATCAAATAAAGTTTTAGTAATTATGAGTATGGCTGTTACAGGAACTGATGCCGGTACTGGTGTAACTATGGTAAGAGGTTCAACAGAAATTTATAAAGGAGCTGCATCTGGCAGTAAAGCAAGGCTTACAATAGGAGTTCTTTATGGTTCTGGTTCAAATAATAATGTTTACAGTGCGCCTGTGTCAACGGCAGTGTTTTTAGACTCGCCTGGTGTTACTTCTGAGGTTACATATAAACCACAATATTTTAGTCGTGGTTCATCAAACTTTAATTTAGGTCATACTATTTATAATACTGATAATGACAACGCATCTAGAGTGCCGTCATCAATTACATTAATGGAGATAGCAGGATGACAGATATACTAAGTGCAATTAAAGCATTAAAAGCAGATGCACAAGTTGGTATAAATGCTGATGATATTGACCAGATTACTTGGTATGATGGTAATCCTACTAATATAACAACTAAACAAATTTTAGACAAACAAGCAGAACTTAAAACTATTTACGATAATAATAAATATCAAAGAGATAGAGCAGTAGCTTATCCGTCTATTGAAGACCAGTTAGATAGTTTATACCACAATGGTATTGATGGTTGGAAAGCAACTATTAAAGCAATAAAAGATAAGTATCCAAAACCATGAGTAATGCTAGTTTATGGTTGTGCCCTAACGGATATGTTATTAGGTCTGTAAATAAACCTGAAGGTGGCAAATTAGTTATTGAACCTGAGCTACCAAAAAGACCAGAGGTTACAGTTATAAACCAAACAGACGCTGTGTTAAAAGCAGAACAGGAAGGGCTAAAATAAATGAAAGCTGCGGACGTAAATTCTAGACTAAGTACACATGAAGCAGTGTGTGAAGAACGGTGGAAAGAAACTATACTAAGAATAAAAAGGATAGAAACTATTATGATAGCAGCAGCTGGTACTATTATAGTATTGTTAGTTTCTTTATTAGTTCAAGGGCTATGATAAATGATAGACCCGATTACATTGTCCGCTGCCGTTAGTGGGGCAACTGCTGCCTATAATGGTATAAAGAAAGCTATTTACTTAGGCCGTGAAATTGAAGACTTATCTGGTCAACTTGCTACATGGATGAAAGCTGTAAGTGATGTAGATAATATACATAAAAATGCTAACAATCCTTCAACGTTTGATAAATTATTTAATGGCTCTGTAGAAGAAGTAGCTATAGAAAGTTTTGCCAGTAAAAAGAAACTAGCTAAACAAAGAGAAGAACTTAAAAATTTTCTTGTAGCTCATTATGGAATGACAGCATGGGATGATTTAATTCGTGAAGAAGGGCGAATACGCAAGGCTAGACAAGAAGCAGTATACGCAAAACAAGCACAACAACGAATGATACGAGACTATTCAATAATGGGTATTGCTGTTTTTATAGGTTTGGCTGCTGTTGGTTGGATGGTTTGGCTTGTTAGTGTAGAGGCATCAAGATAATGTTAGCTAATATTTTATACTACGCATTGTTATTTTTTTGTATTATTTCTGTTTTAGCAATAGTTGTATTTGCTAGAGATAAAGAAACAACTACTTGCAGATTAGCTAAACAACTGTTAGAAAACAAAACAAGAGTTTGCGTTTATGTTGGGGCAAACTATACGCAGTGGAATGAGTTTGTTCCTATTGGTGCGGGCGAATGTCCACGAGAAATAAGATGTAAGTATCGACCTAATGAAAAACCGTTTACGCTAAAGAATGTTATTAAAAGTATAAAGGATAGTTTTAAATGAGTAAGAAATTACAAAAAGGTAGTAAGTATGAACAGTTTGATTTAGACGGTGACGGTGTTGTTACAGACAAAGAACTAGCACGGTCTGAACATATGATACGTCTTGAAAATTCTGATAAGATGCAAGATCAACAACGTATGCTTTGCTGGGTTTCTTCTATATCTTCTATTATATTAATAGTATTAGTTATGTCACCAGTAATACCAGACACACGTGTTGAGATGGTTACAGCTTTACTTTCAACATATGTTGTGGCAAATTTAGGTATTGTCGCAACGTTTATGGGAACGACTGCTTTTACTAGGTCGAAAGAAAATGGTAAATGATATGGGTACTATTAGTGTTTTTATCAGGAACAGTACAGGAGGCAGTATATTTCAATGATTTGGATTCGTGCCTTAGAATTGCAACAAAGATTAGAGCGCAAAACTGGAATCAATCCTTGGCTGGCGACAAAATATGGGTCAAGGCTTATTGCGTTCCCCAAACTACTGACACAAAAAAAGGAGAACAAGATGGCTAAAAGAGGTAGACCTAAAAAAGTAATTGAAGAAAAAAATAATATTTTAGATTTAATAAAAAAATTAATTGGTACTGCTAAAAGAAAAACATTTTGGGATTGGCTTACTAGTAAATAGTTATGGGGGGTGTTTGCTTATTTTAACTTTAACTAAAGAAAGGCTCCTTTGATTATTGTTAAACAAAATGTAATAAATTTTTTGCAGACTAATCCCCCCACCATACAGGAGATAATATGTTAAGTAGTATAATAGGACCCATAAGTAGTTTAGCTGGAACGTGGCTACAAGGTCGTGTTGATAAAGCAAAAGCAGAAACAGAAGTAAAAGTTGCTAAAGCCAAAGCGGAAGCAAAAGTTTACGAGACTGAGGCTACATCTAGTTTTCTTAATGAGCAAGCTCTTACAAATCAAATGGGTGAAAGTTGGAAGGACGAAGCGTGGTCACTTTGGTTTATAGCAGTCCTGACAGCATGCTTCCTGCCTTGGACACAGGAATATGTTAAAGAAGGGTTTATATTTTTAGACCAACACACACCTGATTGGTTTCATCACATGCTTTATATTGTAATAGGGAGCTCATTTGGGTATAGGTTTGGTAAACAAGGACTACAATTAATAACTAAAAGGAACGGCAAATGAATATAAACTTGTTGAGAGAAGAATTAGCCAGGGACGAGGGCATAAAATACGAGACCTATCTGGATCATCTTTCGCTAAAGACGTGCGGGGTGGGGCATTTGTGCCGTGAAAACGAACCAGAGTTTGATTTACCTTTAGGTGCAAAGGTATCTGAAGAAAGAGTTAATGAACTTTTTGAAAAAGATATTAAAATAACTATTGATGATTGTAGAAAAATCTATGATGACTGGGATAATATGGACGAAGACATTAAAAGAGTATGCGCAAATATGATGTTTAATCTCGGATATCCTCGTTACAGTAAATTTAAGCTTATGATAAAAGCTATAAAAGAAAAAAATTTTGATGAAGCTGCAGTTCAAATGAAACAAAGCAGGTGGTATAACCAAGTAACAAATAGAGCAGAACGTTTAATAGAAAGAGTAAAGAATGCCAGCAGTTAAGCTCCAGAAATTTTTAGGTATTGCGCCTAAAATATCTAGTGATTTATTACCAGATACTGCTGGTCAAACTGCGTTTAATGTTAAGCTAGATTCAGGAGATTTACAGCCATATAAAGAACCTTTAGTTGTTGCTGATGCTTTACGTTCAGGTACATTAAAGACTTTATATGCTTTATATAATCCATCAAATACTTCAGAACTTAAATATTTAACTTGGGCAGGTGATATAGATATAGCTACATCTGCACCAGAAGATGTTCTTGATCCTGATGAACAAAGATTTTATTATACAGGTGATGGTGTACCTAAAGTTTCTAATTATGCATTAGCTACATCTGTTTCTGCTCCTTATCCAGATGCTTATTATGAACTTGGATTACCTTTACCAACTACTGTAGCTAATACATCAGCTGCTTCTTTTAGTGTAGCTACGTCAAGTCATTATGCTAGAGATTCTGGTAATGTTGCTACAGTAACTACTGGATCAGCACATGGTTTAAAAACTGGAAATGTAGTTACTGTAAGAGATTTTGGTACATCTGACGAAGCTCAATCTTTTAATGCTAAAAATGTTATTGTTACTGTACCTAGCACTACTACTTTTACTTATTATAGTTCTGGTGATCAAGTATCTAATACAGCTAATACTAGTGGTAAAATAGAATTAGCAGGATCTACGTTTGCTAGGTCGTATCTTTATACATGGATAACACCTTGGGATGAAGAGTCTATAGGTTCAGAGCCTTCTGATGATTTGTTTATAAAAGAAGGACAAGTAGTTACAGTAACAAATCTTCCTACTGCTAAACCTTCAGGAGATAACTTTGTTAGTGGCGTACGATTATACAGAAGCGTGTCTTCTGCTTCAGGTACTTTTTATTTTAGATTAAAAACATTATGGTTTCCTACAAGTTTTGGGTCTTCAGGTACTGTATCTCTTACGTCAAATGTAGCTACAGTTAAACTTACATATAGACATAACTTAATAGTAGGGGATAGATTTAAAATAAAAAGTTGTAACGACAGTACGTTTAATATTACAGATGGTATTGTAGCTAGTGTTGTTGATAACTTTACGTTTACGTATGCTAAAACAGCTGGTGACATAGCATCAAAAGCTGAAACAGCTGGTGTATTAGTACATGATGTAGCTGAGTCTTTATCTGACAGTGCTAGATATTGGGGTGATAGTAATCATAATTTTACAGACGATTTTTTAGTTTCTAATTTAACTACAATATTAGGTTCTTCTAATTACGATAAACCTGAAAGCACTATGAAAGGTATATTGTCAGCACATAATAATATTATGGTTGGATTTTTTGAAAACCAAATTTGTTTTTCAGAACCTAGTAAACCTCATGCTTGGCCCAAGATATATCGTCTTACTATAGAACATAACATAGTTGGTATATCAGCTATAGGAGGATATATTTTAGTATTAACTGAACAATATCCTTATCTTATATCTGGTAGTGATCCTAATACTATGTCTGTATCTAGAGTAGATACATTTATGCCTTGTGTTTCAAAACGTTCTATTGTGAATATGGGCTATGGTGTTGCCTATGCTACTTATGGAGGGTTAGCTGTATTTTCTCCTACTGGAGGTTTAGATATAGTTACTAAATTTATACACGATTGGGATACTTGGGCTGATGAACTAGACCCTACTACACTAGTTGGTCATTATTATAACGGAAAATATTTTGGTTCTCATAGTAAAAATTCTTTTATATTTGAACAAGACCAAAGATCAGGTGGTTATTTTGTATCTATAAATCATTTGTTTGATGCTGCTTGGACTGATCCTGTAACTAATAGTATGTATTATACTTCAGGAACTGCTGGAGAAATAAGGCAATGGGATAAACCTACTCAGCCTCTTACTGCTATGGAATGGAAATCTAAAACTATACGATTACCAGAGCCTATAAACTTTGGGGCTTGTAAAATTGTAGCTGATTTTTCAGATGTAGACGAAGAAATAATAGCTATAGCTGCGTTTAACCTAACAGTAGCTGCTACAAACCAAGCTATATTTGATGTTAGTGAACAACTTGGTACACTAAATGGCCCAACTGATTATATTACTAATAGTATACGGCAGGAAAATAATGGGTTTTTAAACAGTGGTATGGTAGGAGGAGACTTTTTAGATACAGTATTTCCTCGTTCCACAGATATTGCTACTCTTCCTATTACAGTAAAACTTTTTGTTGGAAATAATAAACAGTTAATTTTTCAAGGTACTGTTTTAACTGATGATACATTTAGACTACCTAGTGGTTATAGAACTGATACGTTTGAAATAAGCGTTTCAGGAAGTTCTCGTGTTAGAGCTATACATATAGGCGAAACACCATACGGATTAAGGGAAGCATAATGTCAAGATTTGCAGCAATACCAAATATACCAACAGGTTCAGAAATGGCTGATTGGCAATCTAATTTACTTAGTAAAGTTGTAGAAAATACAGAACTATTAACAGGATTACGAGGAGAAAGTGATCGTGCTAGTGTAGCTGTTACAAAAGGAGACATATCAGTTAACCAAATAGGGTTACAAAACTTGACAAATCCTACTGCATTAGGTAATGGATTTACAATAACTATAAGCGGCACTGATTATGTCGTTGCAAGTTTAGCAGAATTTGTTAAACTAATAACAGATGTGCAAACTTTAGCTGATGATCTTGCTGAAACTAGAGCAACATTAGACAGCTTAATATCAGAATTAAAAGCTTAGGAGATTTACATGGCAAAATATGATACAACTTCCTTAGACTTACCTACATCATTAGATGAATTAACTAAGCTTCCTATTATTGATAATAGAGCTTACCAAGGTGGTGGGTCAGGTGGAACCCCTATGCAAGGTCCTGCTATGGATATACGAGCAGCTCAAGGAAGTTTTGAAGAAGGTGGTTTAGTTGGACCTCAAGGACAACCTATACGTCCTAATACAGCTGGAGTTCAACCACAACAACCTGGAGGACAACCACAACAACCACAAAATCCTCAAATGATAGAAGCTCAAATACAAGAGTTTATGACTAATAACCCACAACAAGTCGAAGAAGCTAGAGCTATGTTACAACAAGCTATGCAAGAAGAAGGTATTACTCCTGCAGATGTAAACATGCTTGTACAGTTAGCTAATGTAGCTATGAGTAATCCTAATATGTACCCTCAATTAATAAGGCAACTTAAACAACAAGGTATTGCAGAAGACGATATGTCTGAATCTTATGATGAAGGACTTGTTATAATGATTCTTATTATGGGTAGATTACTAGGTGAAGAAGGAGGTGTACAACCTCCAAGGCAAGAACCTGTTATGAATATGATGCACGGAGGACCTTTACCAAAAACAGGTGGGGTTATTCCTATTAACGCACATGCAGGTGAGTATGTTATCCCTAAACGTATTGTGGATAAAAAAGGTACTGACTTTTTTGATAAAATGCTGGAGGCTAAAAAATGACTATACCAAATATTATAATAGATTATAAAGCTGAAACTATACCTGATTCAGTATGGGAAGTTATAGGTCCAGAATTTTATAGACCTAGACAACATGGGTTTTTTAAAAGCGTAATGAAGTTTGTTAAAAAAGCTGTTAAGTATGTAGCTCCAATAGTTATACCTATAGTTGCCGCACCCATAGCAGCTGCTATAGGAGCTTCTGCTGCCATAGGTTCTACTGCAGCTAGTGTGTTAGTTGGTGCTGGTTTAGGTGCTGCAACTTCTGCGGCAACAGGTGGCGATCCATTAATAGGTGCAATAACAGGAGGAGCAGGTGGTTATTTTGCAGCTCCTACTGTTGGGTCAACTGGTTATACAGCTGGACCTAATTTGTTTGGTGGTATAGGACAAGGTATATCTAATGCTGTTGGTGTTGTGCGAGATGCTGCAGGTAACCTTGTGTCTAGTTTAACTGGACAACCTGCTCCACAAACTTACGCACAAGCTACACCAGGTTATGGTGCTAGCAATCCAATAATGCAAGCAGATATGGCTGCAGGAACATATAACGTTGGTGTTCCAGCACAGTCAGCAGCGCCTTTTGTTCCAACAAATATACCAGATTTTCAATTAGGAGCAAGCCAAGGAACACAGGCTATGAGTGGTACAGGTATACAAGATCCGTCTCAAATACCAATGAATCAAATGGAAGCGGCTACAACAGGTGGGAGTTTTGTTCGTCCTGATGTTACTGTAACAACTTTACCTCCAGTAGGTGGAAACACAGCTGCAACTAATTTTGCAAATCCTACAAACTTTGAATTTCCACAAGGAGGAAACTTTGGGCTTAGGGAAAATTATGGAAATGTTTTTCCTGAAGGTTTTGATGCAAGTACAATAACAGATGCATCTCAATTAGCTGGTGCTCAAGATCCTGGTATGATGCAACAAATTAAAGATGCATTTAAGTCTGTACCTAAAGAACTTGCAAATAAATTTACTGATCCTAAACAACTTGCTAACTCATTGTTACAAGGTGGTGTTATGATAGCTGCTTCATATTTAGGTGGTATGAGTGGTAGTGCAGAAGAAAACGCTAACCAACAAGCTATAAATGAGTATCTCCAAGAACTTAAAGCAAGAGATCAAGCAGCTTATGCAACTATTATGGAAGCAGCAAAAAACCAACTTCAAATGGCAGGACAATTTAACCCTCAATATTTTGCACAGTTAAGAGTAAATCTTGAAAAACAAAAACAAGGTGCTCAAAACCAACAGTTACTAAAACAAGCTGGGTTAAAAACTGGGGGTCAACAAGCAGAAGCACGAAGAAGATTGCAAATACAAGGTGCTCAAGATACTGGTACTGCTTATACTCAAGGTATGCTTGGGGGTATTGACGCTCAAAATAAATTAGTAAGTGCAGGTATTGGTAATTTAGGTAAAGCAGGTTTAGGTAGTACTGCTTATTTAAATGCTTTAGAAGCTCAAAACCAAGCGTTAACTAATAAAGCTGCAGGAATTGCTGATGCTACTACAGGATTCCAAACAACTCTTGGTTCTTTAATACCTACTGATAAAGATGAACTAGAAAAATTAGAAGAAGAAATTAAAAAGTTAAAAGAAAGCAAGACTGGATAGGAATTTAGTATGGTTGATTTAATACGAAACCCAATAGTTACTCCAATATTACGTGCTGGTGCTGTAGGACCTGAAGGATATTTTCAAGGTAAAGCTTTACGAAGGCAAGATACTATAGGTGATATGCAGTTACAAAACCTTAAACGTATTGAACGAGCTAAAGTAAATTTTGCAAAGAATAAAGATTTTTGGGATTCTGTAGGTAGTGCTCCACCTGAAATGGTTGGGCAAGATGATACTAACCCCATACAAGATTTTACTCCTAAAGATGGACCTAAAGGTTCCCAAGGTAGACCCCTTGGTTTTGAAACAGATCAAATAATACATGACGCAGGGCAGTTTGATGTATTTGATATTGGTACAGGCACTCCTGGTATTAATCAAAAAGTACAAGTAAGTACTACACCTTTAGACCCGTTAACTTTTACTGAAATAGATACATATACAATAACAGATGTGCAAAAATCCCAGTCTTTTCAATTATCTAATAAAATTCAAAAAGATAGAATAGGTCAATTACAAAAATTATTTGGTACTATTAGTAAAGACTGGATGTCTAATCCTAATACTGAACTAGAAAAAATTTTAGTAGAAGCAAATAAATTAAATTTAGACCCAGCTGCTGTAATGGCTGTGTATGCAATAGAATCTAACTTTGGTAAAGTTAAAAGTACGTCAGCTAAAGATGGTAGAGGTTCGTTGCAAGTTACTACTAAAACTGCCATTGATTTGTTAAATTGGTTTGCAGATACAAAAAACCAAAAACAATTTAATATTTCTCCTGAAGAGATAGAGTATGCTAGAAAAATAGGATTAAAAGCAAAAATTTGGGGTGGGCAAAGAAAAGGTAATGTTAAAGCTCTTTCAGATGATGATATTACTAAACTAGGATTGTTACGTCTTAAGTATAATGAAATTGTAGGTGTACCTAAAAATTTATGGGGTGCAGCTTACCAAGGTAATGCAGAAACAGTTAGAGATAGAGGCACTCCAATGGCTAATTGGGATGGTAAAATAACTAATTCTGATTACAATAAAATGTATACTAATATTTATAATGCTATCCAACAACCTGGGGTTATACATAATACATGGATTACTAATCTTCAACCTTGGGGTGGAGCTGGTTCATCAGGTTTTATAAAAGGAATAAAAACTATACCTGTGCCACAAACAGCACAAACATACGTACCAATACCACCATCAGAAGGAATGACTGCAGATTCTGCAAAAAGAATTGCTGATTTAAATGCAGCGTTTGCAAAACAAGCAGGGCTACCACCACCTCCAGCAGGAGTACAACCACCATCAGGGCCAGCAGGATCAGGCACTGCAGCAGGAGCACCAGCAGGAGCAAATACTACACAGATTGATGCTTCAGCTAAAACAGCAAAAGGTGGTAGTACAGCAACAGAAAGTGGTACAGCTATAGGATCACAAGCTGATATTAGTGGAACAAGTGAAGAAACTAAAAAAGCAATATCTGCTATAGAACAGTTTGGAGGACTTAAAAGTTCTAAAGATATTAAGCCTCCTTCTATTGCTCAGTATAAAGATAAACCTGCTGCTATAGGTAGAGACATAGCAGAGTTAATGAAACAACGTACAAGAGCGTATGAGTTATCTCAGATTGCTAGATTTAGCGGTGATATTACAGGCGCACTTACTGCAGTAGGTTCAATACAAGAACTTGACGCAAGATTATATCATGCTCATGGTATGCAAGGTATACGTGATTTAGAATACGGTGATACTTTACGTGCAAGTAGAGTATGGTCAGACTTTTTATCTGCAGGTACAGATCCTAATCGTATACAAATTCGTATAAGACGGGACGGAAACTATAACGTATATGATAATGGTAGAATAATTCACGAAGGTGTATCTTTAGATTCTTTATCTAAACGTGCACAACTTGTGTTTGACCAAGGTTATAGAGATAAATTAACAGCAGCAGAAGCTAATATGGCTAGCCAAATGTTTGAAAACCAATTAAAAATACTTCTTAAAGAAAAAGAAATAATGGCTACTATGGTAAAAGATATAACTGTTGAAAGACAAAAAGGTAGAAATAAATTATTAGAAGAAAAACTTAAAGCAAAGTTAGGTAAAGATGATATAAAAGTTACTGCTACAGGTACTGGTACAGTTATAATTACACAGGGTGGTAAAGCATATATTTATGATCCTAATACAGGTGTGTTAGAAGAAGGTCCGTTTGCAGGTATGTCTGTTCCTAATAAAGCTGTAGAGATTCCAATGATAGGTACAAATAATATTGACGCGTGGAAAATAGCATTTGGCCAAGGGCAAAATTAAATGGTACAAAAAGCTGGGTTAAAATCTTTTGCAAACACTTCCATGAGTGCTATGGATTTAATGCCCGGAAATCCTTATACTCCTCCCAGTTCAAACATAGGTGTTAACCAGTTAAATACTTCTGCTGCAGACATAGCTTTAGCTGGTGACTTGTTAGTACCAGAAATTGACCTTAATCAATTTGAAATGCCTGAAACTCAACAACAGGCTCCCGGTCCCCAGGTAAAGTATAGCCCGTCACAGGACAAGATCTTTGCAAATGGTTTGCTGTTTGATACGGATGACTTTCAGTCTGCTGTTGATTCTAAAAAATATATTCTTGAAGGGCAACCTATGGCACCACCTCCTGGTGACTGGATAGATATACAACCAGATTTTTATGCCCAGTATTTAGATAGTATAGAAGACCCAGGTAGGTTTAGTTTATTTAGAAAGAATCTTAGTATAGGTGTACAAAATTTAAAATACCTTGGTGGCTCTGCATTGCAAGCTGTATCTCCTAAAGACTCCGCAGTGTTTAAATTTGGTGAAGGTGTAAGAGATAAATCTATAGAAAAGCTATATAAACTACAGCCTTTCCAAAGAGAGTTTACAAATATAAAATTAGGGGATCCAGAAAACAAATCTGAAGGTGCATTAGATTGGTTTGTAGCTGTAGTAGGACAGCAAGTACCTAATTTAATAGAAAGTATGATAGCTATTATGGCAGGTGTAGCAGTAGGTGGTCCTATAGGAGCAGGTACAGCTTTAACTTCTAAATCTCTTGCAAAGGGTGCTACTAAAAAATTAATAATGAGTGGCATAAAGAAAAGACAAAAAGGTGAGATTCTTAGTAAAGCAGAAAAAAAAGCTATGGAAGATGCTGCTGGTGTATTAGC
>CERT01158594.1_pt1 | contig 12084 bp, 3 predicted proteins | sample 530691 | NCBI WGS metagenome assembly CERT01 (sample SAMEA2620861, study PRJEB7988) | marine metagenome | biome: marine biome (ENVO:00000447); feature: surface water layer (ENVO:00002042); material: "saline water (ENVO:00002010), including plankton (ENVO:xxxxxxxx)" | depth 5 m
TTAGTCTTCGTCCACTCTAGAGCTCTAACTTCTAAGTTGTTATTGTTTGTGTCGAAATTGCTGTTATATATATTTTCTATTTTTTTCTTTCCGTCACTTTCTAAATCACTCTGAACTATTTCTAAAGCAGGTAATATACTAAACCAGTCTCCATTATTCCTCCTGCCTTGTATTTCATAATAAACACCAACTTTAGGAGAATTTATATATATATCCCTTCTATCTTCATTGGTCCCTTGAATATACATGGTCCCATTTGTAGTAGTCTCACTACCCGTAATGGAAACTCCTTCATAAACTAAGACTCCCGCCGCATCATAACTCGTATTTGAGGCTTCTTTATTATCTATAACGCACCTGAAGCCCGCCGAGTCGTAAGTATAAACACTTTCTGAGTTGACTACATCTATGTTAGTTATTTCTTTTTGCTTTTCGTAAGAAAAAATATCAGTTACCTTATTATTAATTAAGAAATAATTTGGATCATTGTAAGGGTATTGGGAACAATCTGCTTTACGATGATATGTCTGTGTCGTGTATAACTTTTCTTCGCCGAAAGCTTGAGGGTTTCTTGTTTCGGGAGATATAGAGAAAGGATTTCTAGCCTGTCCTTCTTGAGAAGAAAAGACAGAAGGCGAGTACGTGTTAGCTTGACTTTTTACATCAGAATCAACATATATATCTCTGTCTAAATAGAAAACAGAAGAATCTCCTAATTCGCTAGACTTGGCATCCCTTAGTATCTCCTTTAATAAATCCAAATCGTTTTTTGGATCTTGTCCAGTGGCTAATATAGTCAACTCTGCAACATTGTTTTTTTCAAAAAATAAATTTACTCCCCTTTCAAACTCTTCTTTATTTGATTTTAAATTCGATATATTTATAGATCCGTTTGAAGAATCCTCACTAGCTTTTATTTTTAATATCCTAGCGGCCCGAGAAACATTTTGGCTTTTGTACTCATAGTCAAGAAAGCCAACTTTGCCTCTATCTATATCTCCCAGCTCTGCCGCTGTATAACCAGAACATAAAGACTCTTGATTTATTCTTATATCTCTAGGTTTATCATAATGATATTTTTCATCACTATCAAAATAATTATCAAAGCTTCTGTATTCGGTCAGGGCGTATTCTGTCTCTTCGTCGCCATAACTTTGATGTCCTTGGTAGAAAGTCTTTCTGGTTTCTCCAGCAGAATAAACCACGTTAGTAGAGTCTGCATCCGGATAGTCTTTTATAGAATTATATCCACCTCTAGGAATAGTAAGATAAATTTCTCCCGGCATGTATTTAGAATAACCTATTCCGCTTCCGTTAAGACTAGCAACCTCTTGCGGCTCTAAAGAATAAAATATTCCAGAGTCAATACTCGGACCGATAAACTCCTCCCTTTGAGCTGAGACAGCGTCTTGCATGTTGGGCACTAATTCATCAACCGACGAAAGGCTTTCGCCAAAAACATCCGTTTGTATAGGCTCATATGTTCCCCCGCTATCTCCGGTATTTAAAAATACAGCATCCCCCTCGCTTAAAGACGACTCTCCGTCCCGCTGCTTTCCGTAATATATTTTTTTAGATGGTCTGTTTTTCGGTATCAACTGATACTCTAACTCATAAAAATTTTTATAATTATTCTCTCCTGTCACAGAGCCGCTAATCCCTGTCATACTAGGTGAAAAAGCTATTTCGACTGCTCCCAATATGTTATGTGTTTCGGGCGTTCCTAATATAACGTTAGGTGGAATATAATTAGAGAAACCTTTTTGGGTTACTCTTATTGCTTCTCCGCTCTTAAAAGAAAAATCCTGACTCTCTTGAGAGAAAGTATAGTCATTCTTCTCAGACTTACCCCAGTCCTCTATTAAGTCTATTTCGAAAAAGTCTTGTTCCGGGGTGTCGTTGTTCTCGGCAGTTCCTGTCGGCACGACATCGTAAGTAGCTCTTATTTCAAAATCTAAATTTTTAGTTACATGATCCTTAAATATCTCAGAATCTTCATAAGGGAAAGTTGCTGCGCTTTCTATAATCTCCCAACTAGCAGGATTATCATCTGTTAAATTACTTTCTCTGGTTATCTTTCTTTCTATCGTGTATGCCTTCGTAGGGTCCGCTTGGTAGTTTATGGTTCTCGGCTTTTCTTTGTATTCATTTATGTCTGGGTTTTCTACGGCACCACTTTTTATTATTTTGTATTCAGTAAATAACTCATTAGTCCACCCAGAATAACCAGACTCTCCAATATCATATATAGGCTTTAAGTTTCCATTTGTATCTAAAAATTTTCCGTTATGAATATCTTCACTACTAAACTCATGAATTTTATCCCACCCAGACTGCACTTCGACTAGCTTGTCGTTCTGTTTTTGTACGGATGTCGTTTTTCTATAAACATACCAGCCCTCTTTGTCTGAGTCTCCAGCAGAAGGTATATTTCCTAAGCTTGGTCGTATTTCTGGTGCTCCATGAGTAATAAAATTTTCTTCATTTAAGCATACAGGATAGCAAAGATAGGACTTTTTATCTTCGGTAAGTACACATTTCTCTAAATATATTAAACACTCAGAGATTTTCCCTTTATCATACAATCCCTCTATACGGTTACTATCTATAACTAAACCAGAAATATTATAAGCTGACTGCAAAACATTATTAAGAATAACCTCCTCGTCATGGTCCATGAACACTTTTCCAGAAAGGTTCACTCTAGCCTCATAGTTCTCTTGAGTCTCTGAGGAGTGCCTTGGCGCTTCCGAAATATAAGGATTGAAGGAAGTTAGGTTAGAGGCCTTCAGTCTATAGTTGACTTCTGGGTATTTTCTTGCAGTTGTTCCTTCTTCAGGAGGGAAGAATTTTTCTACAAATTTTAAATTTTCTGAATTGGTATCTATGTGCGGCATACTTAAACCTTGAACCTTCTTCTTAATTACACTATCTATGAGGTTATTGCTCTTGGATCTACATAATCAAACATAGTTGGATCTTCTTCTGAAGATCTTGAAGCTATTTCGCTAAATTTCCAATTTAAAGAGCTGGTTTGAGAATAAAGAGAACTCGCAGGGAACGGACTAACAAAACCACCGCTCATAGCTCTAAAATAAAAGTCCATCTGAGCATAGGGTTCACTATCCAATAAAGCCCCGTTAGGCACTTTAGGTATTAGCTTTAAAAAGTAAAACCTTGGAAAACAAGCCCCAAATACCTTGTAGCCGTCCCCCATCACCGCCTCTGTATCTGAACCGTAGTCGCCTATCATGTGTCTTTTGCAGGCGTATTGACTTGATGCTTGGTGTAGGTACTCTATTATTGCGTTCTCATCGGTCCTGTAAGGCTCTTTTTGAAGTTGAGAGGGTGATATGCCCGCCCAACCCCTAGAGTCCACTGAGAGCCTTCCTGTGCCCCTTAATGGCCTATCTAGGACCACCTTAACTACCTCAAAAGGCTCTCTATCGTCAATTTTCTTAGATGAAGGGTTAAACTTATCTATGCCTCCTCTAAAATTAACAACCCTAGTGCTAGTTACTTTGTACGGTCTAGGCGTTACTGCTGGGCAAGACTTAAAATAGTCTGACCTTCCGTCGCCTGTTTCTGAGTATAAATCTACATTACCTTGTTCTGGATCATTCGTATTAAAAACGTAATTAAAGTTAGGAGAACTTTTTGATAAGAAAGTCTGCAGTCTTCCCGGAGTATTCCAAGGCCTAACAGGTATCCTCAAAAGCTCGCCTCTTATCATATCGTATTTATCACCATAACTATCTTCATATTCTTTAGATCTATGATGACACCTATTATTAAGAAAGCCCATTATGTCGTTGTAGATACTTGGCTTATATATGTTACTGTTTGCGCTGTGATAATGAGCTGATGTCATAAACATTATCCAATTATTAGTAACGTGATTATCTTTGTTTGAACTGATACCATCTTCCTCAAAAGCTCCTTGTGTTTTCGGATCGGATGTATTATTAGCGTCAAGATAGTCTTTACCAGTCTTTCCTTTAAAAGTTTGACCATTAAAGTAAATCATTTCGTCGTAAGTTACTGAACCTTTCGCTCCTGTGTTATTACAGGCTACCCTATATCTTTTACCTTCTCTAATAGGAATAAACTTTGAATGACCGGGAGCGTTATCATTATTATCATCAGCAACAAACCATCCGGCCGGTTCGATAGATGGTTCCATGTTCCTTAGTATAGTAGCTCTGTATTTTTTAGCTAATCCCCAAGCGAACCTTTTAAAATATAAAACTCCTTTGCCCCCTTCTACGGTATAATTAATAAGCTGCTGCCTGTCAGCAAAGCGCATAAAACTGCTAATAAATTTTCTCATAGATTCATATATAGGACTAGCCGAAACGAACTGCCTTAATACAGGAACCGCAGAAGATCCATATATATTAATAGCAGAACCATACTTAAAATAATTTCTAAACACTCTATTAGCTTGAGAAAAATGATGACCTACAGGACCTATTCCGGGTTGGTCTCCCAAAACTATATTAGAAGAAGTATTTTTTCTATTTTGCTTGGCGGTTACAACCCTAAGTAAAGCATAGGCATCTTGAAACGTTGGTTTTCTTTTTTGTAGTATAGCTAAGTCAACTTTTACTTTAAATATATTTTGAGGTGGAACAATTTTTTCTATAACCAATCTAAAGTAATCTTCTTTATATCCACTCCCACTCGTTAAGTCGTTGTAAACATTACGAAATCCTTCTGCAGGCCCAATGTTTCTTTTTCCTGTAGTATATCCAACAAACGTTAATCTATCATCTTGTCTTTTAGTAAAAAATATTCTATCTAACTTCACTCCATCTGCCGAATCTTCTTGAACCCTTCTGATAAAATATATGTCTCCGTTACCTAAAAGATTAGGTTTGTCCTCTTCATTTTCTCCTACTTTTTTTCTGTAAGATTTAACTCTAACCATATCCCCGTCTTGTAAATCAGCAAATTGACTAAGGTAGTCAAACTGTTCATCTCCAGACGAGGAACCTATATCTACTCCTCTTACTAAAATATGAGATGGGTGAGAAACCGTTATATTGCCTAGTTCATCATTAGACTCAGCATCTTCAGCTCCAGCTCCAACAACTTTCCAGTCTATACCAGACCTTATCAACATAGTCTTAATCACGTTCTTGCCATTACCTAGTGTGGTAGTAGGGAAAGTAAAACCATCATTTGATGTAGCATGACCAGAACTTGTGTTGCTTTTGTCTACAGTCAACGAGTATGGATTACCCATCGATATAACTTTACCCCCTATACTTTCCGGCACTTTATCATTTTCGTGAAGTGTAGCCTTAGTAAACGGGACAATTTGAAATTTAAACTTATGACTTTCTCCTGAATGGACTAAGCCTTCTTTAAAATAAAACATTTTATTATAAATATAAGCTTTCTTTCCGGGCCTATTTCTTCCTACTCTATATGAATAGTTTCTACTTACTAAAGTTTCATGTACTACTTTATCGTTAGACAATATTCTAAACTTAAAAGTCATATTTGGATTTTCTATAGCTTCTGTTTCTAAATAATATCCAGCTATACAAGATTTTATATAATTTTGTTTGCCTTTGCCTTCTATTTTTTCAAAATTTAAAAAGTTAAGACCCTGCTTACCTGAATCATAGCTATCATAATCACAAGTCATTTCTAAAAAATCTTTTCCATCTTTTATTTGTTTTGCTGTGAATTTTATAGATTTTCCATAAGACTCGCTGCTGTCGTCAGGCCCTCTGCCTTTATCAAATTGTAAACGATCATAATTGCGAACTGGACCTTTGCAAAAAATCATATCAGCAGCAGTATCAGCACCTTGCCCATGAGCCGCCGCATAAGAAAAACTAACTCTATATGGCTCTAATCTCTTATTTCCAACACCGTCTAATTCATAATAAGCTTTATGAGCAGCCATACCACTCGTTGCTTTAAATTCACTAGGCATACCCAAAGCTGGAGCAAACACATTTTGTCTAGTAAAATATTTGTAAAAATCAAACCCGACCTTACATATATTCAAAGGCCCAAAGGTACTAGATTCCTTTATGTTAGCCGATTTTGTGAACTGTTTAGTTGCTTTATAATCTACGAGCTTAACATCCCATTTCTTTGGAGAACAAAAAACACTCCTTTGAGATTCTGACCCTCTAAAATAATATACATAAGACCAAAGACCCCACTGTAGTAAATCCTTAGCAGCGTTTTTCCTTTTCAACACACCTTGCGGAGCGTCTTTAGCTTGCATGTATTTTATGAATTTTCCTCCTTGTATAGCCGGAGGATACCTCATATAGACATGTTGACTTGCGTATTCCTGAAAGTATCTATCGGAGGATATAGCAGCAGCTGTAAGACTTGTGCTTAGAAATACAGCGTCCTCCGGATTCGGTAAATATTTAGCCTCTATTCTTCTTCCTGCTCCAAAAACAGAATATCCTTCCCAAGGCGTAGTATCTGCAGGATCAAACTCTAAGTTTCTGGCTATCGCTCCTCTCTGCATGAAAGCATCTTCCCAATATTGCTTATTACTTAGTACAGCTCTAGAAGAAGAAACTAAGCCATCAAATACATTTCCTTCCGCCCAAGGACCTTGTTTTTCTAAAAATTTATTTTCAGCTGTCTTTCTTCCAAATATAAAAGCATTCAGAGGGTTCATAACGTTTGCGCCTTGAGGAGTGCCAGCTAAAGTGAGAGGCCAATTACCTACTCCGGATGAACCAACCGGATACTCTATAGTCGTATATATTTTCCACCACTCGTCTTCAGGAGGATTAACCCCTAGAGGTCTATGAGGAGTGGCTGTGTTCCTCATCCCAGTGAAAATGCTATCAGCATAAAAGAATATTCTCCACGCAGAGTCAGGACCAGACCTAGTCAATCTTTTATTGACCTGCGAAGCTAATCTATTATGGTCTTCGTTGTCTGGGCACTTTTTTTCATCCACTAAGGGAACACTAGAGAAAAATTGCATGTCATTAACTCCACTTCGCGCAACCTTCTAAGTCGCCTCCCCCACCTTCACCTCCACCGCCACGACCTTCTACGTTAAGGTCTATGTATCCTTGTTCTGAACCATATCCAGTTAATTTAGCATGCAAGACATCTCCTATTTGATACCTTGGAGAAGCTATAAATTTTTCAGCAGAAAAAAAGTTAGCTGGTATATTTACATTAAAATGAAGAGTACTTTTTCTTTTTGCAGTGCCGTCATCTAAAGTAACGTTAGGTTTTACTCTAAGTTGATAAGGTTTTATTTTGACACCGCTCCAATCACCATTATCTGGTATAGCTTCTCCCTTGTCGTCTATTTTGTCGTCATAAATAGAAGCTACTCCCTTACTGTTTTTGGTTGCGACCCCAACAACAATAACTTTTCTTACTTTTTCTTCTGATGAATATCCTGCCATTTTTATTATAATTTGTTAAGCACTAGCATGGCCTTTAGGGGTTACACGAACATCGTACCCCGTCTCCATTACTGTTCCTGTTATAGGATGTTTTTTTCCATAGCCATCAGCGCCACTAAAAACCAAATTGTAAACCATAGGATCAGTATCAACATAGTTTTTCGCCTTAAGAACAACACCAAGAAAAACATCCTCGTCACCATTATGTCTTCTCAACGGGGTTTCAGATATGCCAGTCTGCGTATGTTCTATATAGCTGTCAGTACTTTCCCCGTAAGCACCAGTAAACATCTGCCAATCAGAAGCTGGCTTCTGATAAGACATTACTTTAGCTATCCCACTAGGTTTCTCTGTTACCGTGTCATTAGGCCCAACGTCGAAAACAGTAACGACATCGTGAACATTTTCATGCTGAGTCATTAAAGTTCCATCTTGCATTTTTTTAATATTAGACTGCCCAACACCAACCGAGCCATCACCATTATATAAATTAGTTCTTATAGAGTCTATATTAGCTTCCGTTATCATTGAGTTATAAAGTGCTGAAGTGCTTATTAAGCCTGTAGCCCTTTCTTCTGTCTCGCTTCCAAACGTTGCCCCGTCTGTAGTTAAAGGATTATCTGAACCTATATTTCCATATCTAAAAGTAACTTTTCTTTTTAAGTCTTCATCTACAGAATAGCCTATACCGCTCCCGCTTAATTCAACTCCAGTTATAAAAGAATAATTTTTACTATGATCTCCTTCTACATGTTCCAAATATATTTTATAAGGCAGACCTAAAGTCGCGTCTTCCCCTAAAGGTAAGTCTACTGAGTAATTTACATGAAAACTTCCACTTACAGGATCTCCTTGCGGCCCCGAAAGAGGGTGAGTTGTATTTTGGCCACTTTGTAAAGGGTATCCGTCTCCTCCAATATCTACCTTAACCCCACTAGGATTTACAGGGGAGCCACCAATTATCAAAGCATTTCTGGTTACGTTACCAAAAGTGGTATAAAAATTAATTTCTACTGGGTAAAACCCATCAGACAAATCAGTCACGGCCATAAGACTTAAGTCCTTAACAGAGCCCGCGGTAATACCGCTTAAATTATTTTTTAAATAAGCTTCTCTGTTATCAAACAGAAAAAACTCAGACCCTAAAGTCACTTCTCCCGATATAACGTCTCCATCTATAGGTAAATTATGATTAAATGTTATAGCATCTTCAAAAGTCAAATAATTTCCAGCTTTTGATGTCCCCTGATATACATTAGAATCATCCCCAACGTTACCATGCCCAATATTTCCTGCTATACCAACATTTCCGTCAGAAATATTAACATCAAAATTCATAGGCGTGGCTAGGTCTATAGTGCCAGTTGGTCCATAAAAATTTAAATCATTTAACTCTATTTCACAGTTTTTTGATTCAAGAAATATTTTGTCAATTAAATACGGGGTCCTAGTCCCTACTGAAGATATTAAATTGTCGTCTATAAAATAATCATATGTGCTAGTAGTCGAGGTATTAAGAAAAGTCCCTTTTAAGTTGATAGGCGTATTCCTTTGGTAGGAGTATACATTTTTTCCATTAGGATCAAATACCCTACCACTTTTAAAATTAAATAAAGTAGATTCAGGATTTCCGTCTCCGGGGCCACCGACCACAGCGCCAGAGACACCGAAGTTAGCCTCTCCCGTCAGGTTACTTATTTCCATGCTTACATCGAAAGCAAGAGACTTTGCGTCGGTATATATTCTTCTTATATTTCTTCCAGATAGTATCATTATATTGACCTCAAAGTTGAAAATTTAGCGCCAACCTCTTTAGCTATAGGGCCAACTTTTCTATATATTTGATCAAGCTCTACGTCTGCCGAGGCTCTATTGCTTAAAGTAATGTTAATACTAAATCCCCCTTCGCTCATAGAAACCGAAAGAGACTCTAAACCATTTTCAGGTTTTAATAAAGCTATTAAAGAATTTAAACCTAATACACTATCAACAAATATAGTAAAATTATAATTTTTTCTAGGCTCTATTACTTGTAAGTCGGACAAATTCCCTCTTAGTCTTTCGTGGTACTTTGCTGCTGTCATATTTTGCAGCAATGAGTAGTTTACTCCTCCCTCAAATTGAGATCTGCTTTCTATATCTGCTACTATATTAGTAGGGACTTCTCCTTTTAATATTTTTTGTTTATTATCTTCATTTATAACGCTAGTTATATCTTGCGTTATATCTTTTACTTGATATTTAACAGAAGATGATGTTTTTGATATAGGTACTCTAGCTCCGTTTATAGGGTCAAATACTTTTCTAACACCTAAGTCTGTTATAGTGCTCTGTCTGTTGTAAATGAGCATCGCGTTATGATCGTTTTCGCTAGGGTATATTATATCTACTTTACTGATTATCGGAGCTCCGTCTTGGTGTACCTTCGTATCTGCGTAAAGCGGCATAGAAACATCGTCGGTTGTCAATTCTTTAGTCATTGCGCCCAGATTTGCCTGAGAAAAAGTTGTTTCTACTTTCTCAAAATCTTTTGTCCTAGACAAAGTAATACAATCAGCATAAATTCCTTCTTTTACACCACCTCTTTTAATATCTGTCTGCAACTCTAAGTCATACAGAGAATCTGCTATAGCCTGCGCTTCTCCACAGGTCTTGTCGGACTGACCAAACAGCTTAGACGAGCAAAGCTCTTCTACGAAATCTCTTTCACACACAGTTTTTAGCTCTGCAGTTGCATCAGTCATGGCTTCTGTGTGCCTGTCACAGAGACTCCTTAATGCGTTTATTTCCTCTATTGGGTTTCTCTTTCCTCCTAGAGTGTTTACGCTTGTTTGAGAACCTTCGACAGAATTCTCTTCTTCTTGTTTGAAATTATAAGCAATAGAAAGATCGCCTATTTCATCCATTTTCATAAGACCTCTTTCACCTTCTCCCCTTACTAGAACTATAACAAATTTTTTACTGCTAGCTTCTCCTTCTAGCATCATATGATGTATTTTGGGTGGCAATTCCGCACCCATTGAAGTTAATAGTGGAGGCGGCTGCATGAAAGGGGTATACTCTTTAAGTAAAGGAGTCTTTACTCTTTCTTTTACCCTATCGGAGTAATGGCTAACTTGCCCTTTTCCATCGTCGTCGAAATACGGCCTAGAACTTAACTTAAATGGATTAAGCAAACTCTCTACGTCCTCTTGGAACGTCGCCCAAGGCGCGTCCCTCTCGAAATGGTAAAAACCCCTCTTAAAAGCATCTTTGTATAAACTCTTATCTCTCTTTTTTTGACTGCACTCGTCTGCCGCATCAAAGCTCATTTTATTTAACTCATCATATAATTTATTTATATGAACGTCGTCTTGCTCTTCAGCTCTATTTATTTTAAGGTCTTGTACCTTTTTAGCAAACTTAGCTATAGGCGTCTTGTAATGTTGATTCAAAGAATAATAATTAGAAGCCGGTTTAGTCTCTGCTGTTTCTTGTATCTTACTTGCGCCAGTAAAATCAAAAGATTCTGATTTAGGTGCTCCATATATATAGTGCCTACCAAGAAATCCGTCTGCTATCTCAGACTCTATATTAGTGCTTAAACTTTTAAATGATTCATCATAAACAGCTAAGAAAACTTTGTACCCTCTTATCTCTTCTTGCATTTGCTCTGAGGTACCATTAAACTTAGAGTGAGAACCTATCATACCTGTTACATTAGCAGTATCAAAAACATGCTGAACTAAATCTTTTGATAGATCACTAGCATAATTAACTGCAACTACATCAATAAAGCCAAGAGCTTGATAGTACCCTCTTGCTGCATCTATACCTTTAGACGCATGCAAGCTAATAGCTCTCCTTATGTTCCAAACGTCTCTTAAATCTGGAGAAAATTTCCCCAAAGCGCAGCTAGTTTTAATATCCCTCGGACTCCTTCCGCTAGAAATCCCACTTGCTATTATTGAATCTATTGATTGGCACTTAAAAACTATATTGCTTGTTTTTCTTTTAGATTCGTTTTTGGCCTTAGGTCCAACATTAAAAGTAGAAGAAAATGCTTGGGAAAAGGTTCCGTCAAGACTAACGCTCTCGTTTTTAGAATTTATAACTAAATCAGTAGCGGCAGAGCCAGAGGTGCCACCGTTCTGACCTTTATCTAAACTTGTTATAGCGGCTGCTGTCGCTTCTACTTTAACGTCTACCGACCTATCCGCATTACTTATGATAGAAAGAGTAGGAAAATTTTTAGTAAAATCCCAATAGTAAGATATACCTAAATCATTACCCCAACTTTGCAGCACGTCTTTCGCTGTACCAGAATAAGACCTTTGTAATAAATTAACCTCATCAGTATAAATGTATCTACTTGTATCTATATTTATACCAAACCCATTCTTTTTATTACTTAGCGCTTTTAAAAAATCATCAAAACCGTAACTAACATCTTTAAGGTCGCATTCTACTTCACTAAACTCTTCGCGCCCTAAAACAATATATCCACCTTCCCAAATATTTCTTTTATTCTGGTGGTATACTACATATGGCCTACCCACAATACCGCTAGGAGAAGCAAGCTTCTTCATTACTTTTACATCCTTGTACTCAGTGGTACCCTGCTCACTACACACAGGGCCAGTATTAGTTTGCTCTAGCTGAGGACAAGAGACATCAAATTTAACTAGATTAG
>CERT01022403.1_pt1 | contig 12013 bp, 15 predicted proteins | sample 530691 | NCBI WGS metagenome assembly CERT01 (sample SAMEA2620861, study PRJEB7988) | marine metagenome | biome: marine biome (ENVO:00000447); feature: surface water layer (ENVO:00002042); material: "saline water (ENVO:00002010), including plankton (ENVO:xxxxxxxx)" | depth 5 m
AAGAGATGAGAGCTCTCACATTCAATTTGGAACCTATGCAATAAACCAGATTATAGAACAAAACCCTAAAATCTGGACTAAATCCTTTCAACAGGAAGTAACTGAACATATACAAAAAGCTGTGCAGCTTGAGATAGCTTACGCTAAAGACGTTCTACCCAGAGGCATTCTTGGCCTTAATGCGGAAATGTTTGTAGATTATATGCATTATATTGGCAACCGCAGGTTAGAAGGCATAGGCTTAGACTATAGATTCGAATCAGATAAAAACCCCTTTCCATGGCTTGGAGAAGTCGTCGATGTTCAAGCAATGGGTAATTTCTTCGAAAGAAGAGTTAGGGAATACCAGCAAGCAGGATCTTTAGAGGACGATTTTTAATTTTTTAGTGTAATAACCTTCAGAAAAATGAACGCCGCAGCTAAAAAAGAGATTATTTCTAAACATACGAATATGTCCTCTACAAACTGGACAGATATATCTAATACCCATGGCGCTAATGACGTTATAGTTGTTACAGATATTATTTGCAGCAACAATACCGGTAGCTCTACCGTTCAGTTTGCTGAGTACGACGGAAGCACCAGAACCAATTTTTTAGTATTAAACACTGCTGGCGATCGAAACGAGAACTTGAGTTTTAACACTCCTATTCATTTATCGGAGGGTCAAAGAATTCAAGCTATTACTTCTGCTGCCAACACATATATTACTATAAATTACTATGTAATTTAAGCTTAGGCTTTTCTATAATATAAATATGAATGTAAAAGACGTATGTTACGTTACGGCTCTCGTTCTTTTGTGCTTATCTGGTTGTCAAACTCCATTAGGAAAATTCAACAAACAAAAAGATGTAGTAGAAGAAATACAAAAGAAAGAGGGAGATAACAAAGAAAGACAGCTAGAAAGTGGTCGGACATTCGTATACGCAGCAGATCAAGCCCTGCAAAAAGACCCCTCCCCTTCAAAAGAATCCCAAGTAGCCAAACAAATGACTACAAGAGGCGTCACCGCTCTCGGCCCACCTCAAATGGAAAATGCTATAAAATCTGATCAAATGGTTACAGGACTCCTCTCTACCGACCCGTCAGAAGTCAAAAAAGGACAAGAAATACTAGCCACAATGGACAAAAACCTAGTAGCACTACAAAACCAGAACAGGATACTAAGAGGCCAATTAGGAGACGCTCAAACAAGGCTAGATAAAGTAAACCAAGAGAACGCCCTACAAGCTACTAAATACTCCAGCTTAATGGGTAAGGTATATTGGATAGTTGGTATTGTTATATTTTTAGTTATTCTTGCTATAGGCATTAAGGTTGTCACGGCAGTTGCCCCCTTTGCTATGCCAGCATCGGGAGCCACAGGTACTCTACTCAAAGTAGTGCAAGGCATACAAAAGGTAAGAGATCAGCATATGGGAGAAAAACCAGAGATGCTAAAACAGATAGATGACCACCTAAGATCACATCTAGACAAAAAGGATAGATGGATGATAGCAAAAGCTAAGCAAAAACTACATATGATTTAATTATGGCTAAGATAGCAGATCAATTCAAAGGGCTCCCCATGGAATCGCTTATCGGCGAACCATTGCTGGCGGCAGCGAAGGCGCAGGGTCAACTTGCAAACACAACAGAAAAATTTATTGAAGATATCGGGCTTCAAAAGGTTGGAGACAAACTTGAAGCAAGAACCGTAGATTTCAACTATGATGTCCCAATACAAAGAGAGATAACTTTAGCTGAATATAACGGAAGCGGTCCCCTTAGTCAAGCCAGCGGAGCTGTACCCGCAGGACCAGCTCCAGACTCTAACACTACCGGATCATTTGTAGTTCACGGAGTAGAAAAAAGAAGCCTCCAAGTACCTTTATTAGCTATAGTTAATACTCCAGCCTTAAGTGTTAAAAACGTAACTGTCGACTTTGACATGACAGTTAAAACAAGCACAGCCTCAACTAGTGAGCTAGACACCAGCACAAAACTAGACGTAAGCTACAGCGCTTGGTGGTCTCCAGTTAAAGCCAACCTTTCTGCTTCGGTCGCTAGCAAGAGCACAAATACTAGGAAAAGCGACAATTCTGCTAGGTATACAGTCCACGTAGAAGCCCGAGATGACGGAGCTCCAGAAGGGCTTATGAAGGTTCTGGACATATTAGGCAATACTATAGAAGGCACTCCTTCTTCTTAATATTTAAATATCTTTTAAAAAAAGACTAAGCCTCGCTATTATTAGTGAGGTTTTTTTATGGGCTTAACTAATTACAGTATACCTAAGCCAGCTCCGGAACCGCCTCCGCCAGAGGAAGACCTAACTCCTAGCGGTTCTTTTGATGAGCTACTTAGAGCTATTTACAACTCAGCCACTTTCGCTCAAAGGAAAATAGAGACAGAGCATATGGCTCACGTCATGCGTACATATTTTGATGACGACGGAACTCCCAAGTGTTACAGAATCAAACTACCCACGAACGATGGAGGAGAAACTGAAACCGACATTCCGTTATTAACCTTAGCCCCTAGCCAGCACCTTAGTATCTCTGAGCTAGAAATGGAGTTCGACGTTGATATAGGCCAGTTCGACTGCGAAGAGTCAGACGGCAAAAAAATAAGAGCTAGAATAGGCTCAGAAAACCACCACAAAAACAAAGCTAAAATACAAATCAAGTTTAAAGGCTCCGCCCCACCAGAAGGTATAGCCAGAGTGAACGATCAACTAATAAAAATTCTTCCAGATTAATGAATATAGCAATGACATGTTACAATAGGTACTCTTACCTATTAAGATCTATCAAGTCACTTTTTAATTGTAATTTTGATGAGCCTACTAAGTTATACTTATTTGACGATAACAGCGAAGACCCTAAAGTAAAAAAGCTGCTAGAGTCCTTAGGCAGCAAAGATAACCTAGAAGTTAATCTAACATTCAACAAAAAGAACATAGGCTGCGACCCTAATATGCTTTTATCCATAAAAGAAGCTTTTGATAATACTGATGACAATTTTGTTATTACGACCGATAGCGATGCTATATACAATCCAGAGTGGTACAACAACTTAAAGAAAAGAACTTTAGAAGTCAAAGAAAAAATAGCAGGAGTATCAACCTTCAACACACCAGCTCATCCAACAATAAAAGAATACAATGAACATCTTGTAGAAAAACAATCTTTAGGAGGGTTTGCTTTAGCTATTAGCAGAGATCTGTTTGACCAAATACCATCTAACCAACCTTCTTGGGATTGGACGTTTACAAAAATAGCTCAAGAACAAAAATTAAAAATGCTCTGCACTAAAGATAGCTACGCTGACCACATAGGAGTACACGGAGTACATAGTACTGGACAAGATGAAGGAGACAAAGCTCAAAACTTTCTAGGAGAATAACTTTATGTACAGAATCGTTTTTTTAACAGACAAGAAGCATTATGACTCTAAAATGTCTAGAGTCAGATTTCACTCTATTAGAGCTTTATTCAGCAGAGAAGATGTACAAGGATTTTATACCGGACCTAATTGGGATAATTGGATAGATTCATTTAGCGCCCAAGAGAATCTAGATACAATACTAGGGAAAGAAGGATGTGACCTAGTTATTTCCTATAAACCCTTAGATAAAGGCATAGTAAAATACGATCAAATAAGTTATCGAAAATGCATTCGCTACAATGAGATGTACGACAAAGAGTGGACTCTAAAAGAAATAAGCATGACTGGCTCAGATGTAGTAGTATGCCATCATTATAACGACTATGTAGATTATAAAAAAATGAATTTAAATAACATAGATTTTAAATGGGTTCCTCACTCTGCAGAGAATTCCATATATAAACCTATGCCAAAAATAGAAAAAAGGTATGATATTGCATTACTAGGAGCTTTAAGCTGTCAGACGCTGCTGGGAGAGCATTATCCTCTTAGGATAAGAATGGCTAATCTTCTGAGAAAAATACCAGCTAAATATAACTGCGTAATATTCCCTCATGTTGGATATGACCACAATGATGCTCATACAGATAGATACGCCAAAGATTTTGCCGAGAAAATAAACTCTTGCAAAATAGCTATAACTGATAGCGGCGCCCCAAACTCTAGGTTTGGCAAATATATAGAAATCCCTATGTGCGGAACAGCAATAGCTGGAGACCTATACGACGATCACCCAGAAGACGTTAAAAGACTTAAGGAATTTCTTATAGAAATAAATATGAGCATGTCTGACCATGAAATTATAGACAAACTGGTATTCCACATAGAGAATACAGCAGAAAGAACAATTAAGATTAAAAAAGGATTAGAATACTGTAAGGACTTCACTCAAGAAATGTATGCGAAAAAGTTCATAAAAGCGGTGCTTCCTGAAAAACAATGAATTACTCAGAGTATATAGAGCTACAAAAAGAAAAGACAACCGACCCAGCGAGAAGAAAAAAATGGTTAAACGAAGAGTGGGGGTTAAAGCTTAACGGATTTGAAAGAATTTTTAGAGACAGTATTCACCTAATCGGTCGAAAATGTCTTTGCATAGGGGCAAGAACCGGGCAAGAAGTTCAAGCTCTAATGAACTTAGGAAAAGACGCAATAGGTATAGACTTAGTCCCATGCGAACCACTTGTTATAGAAGGAGACTTTCATGATTTATCTTTTAGTGACGGATCATTTGACTTTGTTTTTTCAAACGTTTTCGACCACGCTCTATACCCCGACAAATTCTTAAAAGAAATAAGTAGAGTACTGTCGAACAGAGGAACAGCTATATTGCACTTGCAAACAGGAGGGCTTAACGACAAATACGGAGTGCACGACATAAACGAAATTAACGAAGATTTCTTTATGCACCTACCAAACGACTTACGGAACGTATCTTATCGGCGCATAAGTCATCCCGAATTTGCAACATTCGACACAGAAGCTTTGCTCACTAAAACTAAACTTTAAAATGAACGAACAAAAATACTATAAAGACAAAACTGTATTAATTACAGGAGGGGCAGGAGCCATAGGTAGCAATTTGGTAAAAAAACTCTCAGAACTAGAAGTGAAAACAGCTATAGTTCTTGACAACATGACCGCTGGCCACGAATGGAACTTACCTAAAAACAAAAACGTCTTATTAGTCAAGGGGTCAATAACTGATGACGTCATGCTAAAAAGAGTTTTTAACGAGAAACCCAGTATAGTTTTCCATTTGGCAGCGTTTTTCGCTAATCAAAACTCAGTAGACTACCCCGAGAAAGACTTGAAGACAAACGGACTAGGGACCTTAAAACTGCTTGAGTATTCAAACTTAACCAAGGTCGAAAGGTTTGTGTACGGTTCGTCTGGGTGCTCAATATACGGCAAAGAAGCTCCTCTGCCCCTAACTGAAGAATTTATGTCCCTTAATCTTTCTAGCCCCTACCAAATAACTAAGATGCTAGGAGAAACTTATTGTAATTTTTACAAGTCTCACTATGGATTAAACACAATCAAAGCTAGATTCTTTAATTCCTACGGACCCGGAGAAGTACCCGGTCAATATAGGAACGTAATACCTAATTTTATTTATTGGGCTCTTAAAGGACTACCTTTACCTATAACCGGGGACGGCAACCAAACGAGAGATTTTACTTATGTTGGGGATTTAATTAATGGCCTATTGGCAGCGGGAGCAGAAAATGCGGCTGTCGGAGAAGAATTCAATCTGGCCGCTGGAAGAGAGGTTAGAATAGGAGACTTAGCCAGTATGATTAACGAAAGAACCGGCAATCAAGCAGGGATAAAAACCATCCCGAAAAGAATTTGGGATACAAAAACGAGGCTTCTAGCCTCGGTAGATAAAGCCAAAAAACTAATCGGCTACCAACCAGAGACCTCTTTTGAAGACGGGTTAGATAATGCGATTAATTGGTTCAAAGAAAACTGGGATGAGATAGACAGGAGCCACTCTTTCCTTCCCGGCGCAAGCTCTGCCCACAGAGAATCATGATATTAATATGCTACGGAACTAGACCTGAATTTATAAAAATTCAACCTTTGATCAGCGAGCTAAAGGGTAACGTTCCTTATAAGCTATTATTCACTGGCCAGCATATCGATATAGCTAACTTTCAATATGATTACAAACTAAATATTAAACCACTTAAAAATCGGCTAGACTCTATTTTTTCATCTTGTTTACATTTAGACGAGTCTATTTTTTCTGAGGTTGAAAGCGTTATGGTTATGGGGGACACCGCCTCTGCAGCAGCTATGTCCATTGCAGCTTTTAATAGAGGCTTAAAGATTTTTCATCTTGAAGCAGGTTTAAGGACTTATGACATGAATAACCCTTATCCTGAAGAAGGTTATAGGCAAATTATATCTAGGTTAGCCGATGTCCACTTTTGCCCAACTAAAGAAAACAAACTGAACCTAGAAAAAGAAAAAGCGGGCGGCTCTAAACATATAGTTGGTAATACCGTTCTAGACAACTTAGTAGGACTAAAAACTTCTTACACAGACGAAGTAATAGTAACTATACATCGGCGGGAAAATCATTCTTTAATTATTGATTGGTTTAAAGAGCTTTCCAAACTTGCTCTAGAAAACAATAATTTACGATTCACTATTCCTCTTCACCCAAACCCAAACGTCAGTGAACATAAAGGTTATTTAATAGGCCTAAATGTAATTGAACCATTACCTTATGAAGAAATGAAAGCTAAAATTTCTAACTGTAGGTTTATCATATCAGATAGCGGAGGGCTGCAGGAAGAGGCAAGTTTTTTAAAAAAGAAAATAATAGTCTGCCGAAAAACAACCGAAAGACCAGAAAGTTTAGGAAAAACTAGCTTCATGTGCGAACAGCCGCACAAATTAAAGGAAATTTTCAATAAGATTAAAAACAATTTCAAAACTGAAGAACTTCACGATTGCCCATACGGAGACGGGAAGTCTTCCAGCAAGATACGCAAGATCCTAGGCCCCAAAATAACATGCTAGAAAAAACAATAAACAAAAAAGAGTATATAGCTCGATATGAATCGACCGAGGCTCCAAATAATTATTTAAAAATATTTAACAAAGTTGCTCTGGATATACAAAAAAATAAAGGGTGCTCTGAGCTAGAAATATCAAAACTCCGCAAAAGACCTTATTTCTTAACAGATATAGCAAAAGAAAACTCTTGTAAAAATATAGCTGAAGTAGGAACAGCTCAAGGACTGCAGTTTTACAGTTTTGCAGAATATCTTTCCGAGATAGGCGGTAAAGTTTTTAGCTGCGACATACGAGACGTACGCAATGATGAGTATAAAAACAAATACCCGAACACTTGCGACTTTACCCTTGGAACTTCTTTTGAACTCAATTCTAAAATCCTTTCAACTAACGAGAAAATAGATATGTTTTTTATAGACGGAGGACATGATAGATCTGACGTTATAAGAGATGTAGTAAATCTAAAACAATTCCAAAGCGATTCTCCTATATGGGTATTTGATGACTATGACGTTAGATTTGGAATATATGAAGAAATAAGATCTATAGAAGATATAAGTGAGTCTTCCGTAAGGATAAACCAAGCATTAGAAGAAAAGCCTAATCACATGCTTATAGTCTGGGGGAAAATGTGAAAATTGAACAAAATCAATATGAACAGTTTTATATTAACTAATGATCCAGACCACGAAACACTCGGGCTAATAAAACCAATTTACGAAGCATTCAATAAAGCAGGAATAAAAGTAACAACAGGAGTATTTTGCAAAATGGAAGACGACGGCAGTGATTTATCCAGACATTGCCGACAAGGAGAAACTGACACCTTAGAGAACCCAGAGTATAAAGACTTCCTTTTGGAACAAAAAGACAAGGGTCACGAAATAGCATTCCACGGATATTCCCAAATCTCTAATAAAAGAGAAAAATTTATAGAAGGCCTAGAGATATACAAAGATATATTTGGTGAATACCCATATACCTATATGGAGCACGGCGGCAAAAAAGGACACCACCCAGACGACGGGTGCAAAAAAGAAACTCTGGCATGGGAGGGTAAAAACAAAGATTCAGACTACTACGTGGAAGATATTATAAAAGAAAAAATAAAATGCGTCTGGGCATATCATTCTCTATTAGACAACGAATACGAAGCTTGCTCAAAGTCAGACTTTTTCTACAAAGAAGAAGGGTTAACTTTGTTTAAAAGATACAGGATCCACTACGCCGATTTAGTTACTAAATTCGGGGAACTTTTTATAGGCTACACCCACTTTGGATACAAAGGATATACAGATGATAGAGGATATAGGTGGGAATATTGGGCAGACAATAATCATGAAAAGATAATTAAAAACATTGAAATACTCTGTAAAAGAAACAGTCTGTCACCTACAACAATAAAAGACTATTTAACTAGATCATAGAATGAATAACGTTATTTACTTTAGTAAGTCTGGATTAGGTTTATACTACGACGACTTAAAAAATGCCTTTATTAGCGACGGCGATCTAAGTGTATTCGTTTACGGTCCGGGGCATCCTAATTATAACCCAAAAGATAATTTAAACGATGTCATAGCTAAAAGTTCTTTCGATAGGGTTGACTTGCTATTTTTTTCAGCAGGATGGGATACAGACACTTCCTTAGGTTCAGTAGATCCTCACCCTAATATAAATGTAGCTAATACCCCAATACCAAAGTTCTATCTACTAAACAAAGAATATAAAAAATTAAACCTCAGACTAGAATACGCCAAGCTTAATAAGTTTGATTTATGTCTAACAGCTCACCATTCATATAAAAAATGGGAAACCGACACGGGCTTAAGGTTTGAAAAGCTTCCTTTTGCTGCTAACGAAAAAATATTTAAAGACTATAAATTGCAGAAGTCCATAGACTTAGGCTTTAGCGGCAATCTTCATAACTACAAAGATACGTTTAAAGTGAAAATGATGGGAGACAACTTCGAAAACATAAGAGAGAGAGCTTTGTCCCGAATAGATTCATTCCTAGCCAATAAACCCTCTATCAAACTTTCAGTATTCCCTCCTATGTATGGGCAAGAATACTCAAGGACCATGAATTCTTGCAAATCTTGGTTCTGCACTACTTCCGCCATAGATATTGTCGGCACCAGATTCTACGAAATTTTAGGTTCTAAAACATTACTTTTCTGCCCCGAGAGCAAAGCTTATGAGGGGATATTCTCTCCAGAAAAGCACTGCGCTACCTTCAGTCGCGACCTATCAGATATAGAAGAAAAACTTTTATACTACTTAAACAATGACAAAGAGAGAGAACTTATAACAGACCGAGCTTATGAACATTTCTTGAAAAACCATACTTGGAAAAATAGAATAGATAGCATAAAGCTCAACCTATAAACAAAAAACTATGAAGTATTTAGTAACAGGCGGACACGGGTTTATCGGTAGGCATCTAGTTGCCTACTTAGTAAGCGAGGGACACGAAGTTGTAGTGGTAGACCTAGAGGGAGACTTTCCTCCTAAATTTGAATACGAGTTTGTTTACGCTAACATAGCGGGAGGGAACTTTAACCATAAAATAATGGAAGCAATGGATGGAGTGGACACGGTCTTTCATCTTGCAGCTAAAGCCAGAGTACAACCCTCGATCGAACATCCCGTAAAATTTAATCAAACTAACGTAGAAGGAACTTTGTCGCTTTTAGAAATGTGCCGACACCAAAATGTTAGAAGGTTTGTATTTAGTTCGTCTTCCTCTATATACGGCGACACCGAAACTTTTCCAACGCCAGAAACCGCACCTAAAAAACCACTAAGCCCTTATGGCTTACAAAAGTTAATAGGAGAACAATATTGCGAATTGTATTCTACAATACACGGTCTAGAGACAGTCAGCTTGAGATATTTTAATGTTTACGGCGAAGGCGCCCCAACCGAAGGATCTTACTGCTTGGTCATGGGCAAGTTTATTCAACAGACAAGAGAAGGGAAAGATCTTACTATATACGGAGACGGCGAGCAAAGAAGAGACTTCACTTATGTACAGGATGTTGTACAGGCTAACGTATTAGCCTCAACTACAGAAGGTATATCCGGGGAAGCCTTTAACATAGGCAATGGAGACAATAGAAGCGTAAACCAAATAGCAGAAGTTTTCAGAAAACCTATAGAATATCTAGAGCCAAGAATAGAACCAAAAGTAACCCTAGCAGATAACTCAAAAGCTAGAAAACTTTTAGGATGGGAACCTAGTGGAGACGTAATAGAGTGGCTAGAGAACCATCTTGTACAAATAGGATATAGCGAACAAAAATGAAAAAAGTACTAATAACAGGAATCCTAGGGCAAGACGGAGCAAATATGGCCGAGTATCTTCTCAGTCTGGACGACATACATGTTTACGGAATGATTCGTCGGTCTGGGTCACCTAACTATTTCAATATAAAAGATTTTGAAGACTATGGAAGATTTGAGCTTGTAGACGGAGACTTAAGCGATGGAATATCTATAGATAAGGTATTCTCAGATATTATGCCTGATTATTTTATTAATTTTGGCGCTAACTCTTTCGTAGGATGCAGCTGGGATATGCCCTTGCAAGTATTTGACGTAAATACATTAGGGGTAATTAGATGTTTAGAAGCTATTAAAAAACACAAACGTAGTTGCCGTTTTTATAGCGCAGGAAGTTCGGAAGAGCTAGGAGACGTAGACTACAGCCCGCAAGATTTAAAGCATCCGATAAAGCCACGTAGCCCCTATGGAGCATCCAAGGCCGCAGCAAGGCATATAGTAAAAGTATATAGAGAGTCTTACGACTTATTCGCGATTCATAGTATCTTATTTAACCATGAAGGCAAAAAGAGAGGGGAAGAGTTTGTTACTAGAAAAATTACAAAAAAAGTAGCACAAATAAAACGCGCTCTCGATAACAAGTTGCCGTTCGAGCCTCTCCAACTGGGAAATATACACTCTAAAAGAGATTGGTCTGATTCAGAAGACTTTGTAAAGGGAGTATGGCTTATGCTAAACCAAGAAGAGCCTAAAGAATACATTCTATCGAGCAATGAAACTCACTCAGTAAAAGAGTTCGTGGAAAAAGCTTTTAATGCAGCCTCAATACCGGGCCTTTGGAGCGGAGAAGGTATGGATGAGAAATTTAGATTATTCCAAGAAAATACTACTTTAGCAGAAATTAGTCAAGAATTCTATCGACCGGCAGAAATAGACCTACTCTATGGAGATTCAACACCAGCAAGAGAAGAACTCGGGTGGAGCCCTGAGATATCCTTTGCTCAGTTAGTAAGCAGAATGGTCGACAATGACGTAAAACTTCTTGACTAGCCAGCAAGGTTATGTAACAATGATTTCTTGAGTGGCAATATCGAGCATGAAACATGTAAGTTTATTATCGCAAACTTCTGCGTAGACCCACAAAAAGTAACTTACATTCATCAGCTAAAGCAGGCTAAAAAGCTTTACGCGCTGTTCCCTGACCCCTCTTTCTGGAAGTGGATAGTTAGAAACGAGAGTGAATACAAAGTATATACGCTCGTTCACTATTTAAAGCCAGACAAAATCAAATATTTAAAAGAATTAAAATCAGTTAAAGAGTTCTCTATTAAAAAGAATGACAAGATAGAGATTGAAGAAGAGAAGCAGGGCGAGGATAAACAAGTAAAAAGAAAGCCGCGAAACTTATTAGATTTTTTGAGAAATGGATAAGCAAATAAAAGAACTACTGGAGAAGGGTAAGTTAAAAGACCTTCATTATAATAAGGGAGAGAGGCATGATTGGACAAGTGGGACGGGGAGTATAAGCCTTGATATGTTTATGGACGGGGGCAACAGACCCGGCATATTTAGAATATCTGGAGAATTTGAGTCTGGCAAAACTAGCTTTGCTATCAATCTTGCTAGAATATTTCAAACTACGGTCGAAAATTCTTTTGTCGTTTACATAAATGCAGAAGGAAGAGTCACTCCAGAAATGCTTGACAGGATAGGGGTGGACACCTCTGAAAAGAGATGGTTTTGCTTTGATAGCAATTACCTAGAA
>CERT01014060.1_pt1 | contig 11971 bp, 11 predicted proteins | sample 530691 | NCBI WGS metagenome assembly CERT01 (sample SAMEA2620861, study PRJEB7988) | marine metagenome | biome: marine biome (ENVO:00000447); feature: surface water layer (ENVO:00002042); material: "saline water (ENVO:00002010), including plankton (ENVO:xxxxxxxx)" | depth 5 m
TGACCCTTCGATGTGGGCACGAAATCCAATGAGCTGGAATGCATCGCATACACCCATGTACACAGACAAGTCTATAGCAACAGCATTAGGGCAGTTTGTACCAAACCTAGTACCAGCGAATAACTCGAGGGTAATAGGGTGGAGAAACATGGCACAGCTAATGCACTATAAGAAGGGAGTATTGCCGAATTTCTTTATTATAGATGGGGCGTGTCCAAACTTAACAAGGACGCTACCAGAGATGATAAGAGATGACAAGAACCCAGAGGATATAGACACTACACTTGAAGACCATATCTGTGATGCTGTGAGGTACAGCTTAACGCATATAGATGCACCAATTAAGCCAGCACCTAAAAAGCCAGTATTACAGCAACAGATTGAGAAATTATTAGAGTTTGAAGAAAAAGATGACACAATAGATTTTAGGGGAATGAATTAATGTACACTGGTAGTCCACATATAACAAATTTTAGTGCAAGACAAGCAGTTCACGCAGAGCTACAATATGATATTTATGGTGCGTGTCCAGTCTATATAAATGTAGAGTACGATGCAACCTCTCACAACAATATGAAACTAACAGCAACCCCTTCTTTCATGCCAGCAAATGCAACTAGTTATCTTGGTGCATATAGGGTAAAACAAGGTAGATGGGGAATCGTAGAAAAAAAGGCAAACGCTGGTGATATAGTTGAGGTTGTTCTACAAGGTAGAGTAAAGTTCCCAAATTCATTACAAGAATCTGATAAAGGTAAGGGAATAACTGCATTTAAGCCAACTCAAGAAGTGAAAGAAAATTCTCCAAGCAATCATACTCAACACTTTTGTCGCCCAAATTGTCAATCACTAAATCAAGGTACAAGCGAAAGAGATAGTTTGGTAAACACTCTTGGGGTAGTGGTTGAAATTGGTGATGATGGAGAGTTTATAATATGGCAGGGCGTACAAACCCCACAGATATCAGATTACTCTCATGGAGAATCACACAGAGTTCAAGCAAAGCTAGTAGGGACATACGATGGAGGGGATAACGCCCCTATATCAGCTGGAGTTCCAGTTAGGCTATATCTAGACGAAAATGGTGACTTAAAAGCTAGAGGTGGATTAGAAATTGGACCTCAAAACAACTCTAGTTTTGATTTTATTGGTAATACAAATGCAGATAACTATTACACTCAATCTGGTCATTGGGGAATATGTGAGACTGGTGGAAATGCTGGTGACGTAGTTGATATTGTTGTAGCTGGTCATGTGCAAACTAATCAAACTAACGTAACTGAAAATGCCCTTCTTTCACATTTTGAAGGAAATGGTGACTTCTTTTGTTTGGGAAAAGATATTATAAAACATTCAGATGACAGAATTTTGTCAAATGACACAGGTAACTGGGTAGGATACAATATAGCAGACGCAAATGTAAATGTAGATGACACTTTTTCTAATGCGATGAAAATAACAACAACTACAGACAATGAAGATGAAGGTGCACTGCTACCAGTTTCAGAAATGGAAACTTTAGTAGTAGGGAGAAAATATATAGTCTCTGCCTTAATTGACCACTTAGGTAGTGGTAGTATAACAATGAGATACGAGCTAGGTGGAGCTACATCTAGTGACATAACAGCTACTACTAACAATAGATATTACAGAGCAGAAATAACGTGTACAGATGCCTCTGGACCTCTTAAAATTTATAGTGTCGCAGAAACAACAGCAAGAGAAATAAAAGTAGATAATATTTTTGTATATGAAAAATACGGAAACACAGTAGACGAGAATGTTGCGTCTACCGAATATGATTGGATGCCAAACACCTATGGTACCACAGTTAACACTACTGGAAAGATATGTATTTTCCCAGGAGTAAACAGAGCGAGTATAAAAGATTTTAAGGAGCAACACATAGTTACAGCAGAGCTTTTTGGAGGCACTTCCTACACAAATGTAACAGCTAGACAACACGCAGTCGCACTATGTGTTAATAAATTTGGTAAATTAATGGCTAAACGCTCAGAGATTTCGAGTTCTAGGCAAGACCTGTATGGTCAATATACAATAGCCGACAATATGTGGGGACTTGCGTTAGAATCAGGAAGCCCTGGCGACACAATTAAAGTTCTTGTGAGTGGTAGAGTTTCAGATGTAAATACAAGCTCAGATGCTACCTGGGAGGTCGGTGATTTATTAAGTCAGATTGACAAGAATGGAAAAAAAGAAAGAGTTACAAGCCAGAAATACTCATTTATAACAAGCAGTGACGATAAAACAATAACAGGCTCTCCTAACTGGACAGATTACTCTCCTAATACAACTATAGGTGGATTTAATGTAAATACATCATCTGGTAGGGTAGAGATTACAGGTTCAGGAAATGGAAATTATAAAAACACAGGTGGGACAGGTAAAGAAGGAGCTATACTAGCTAGAGCTAATTTTAGAGAGATGCACATAGATAACACCACTTTCAATGTAGGTAACTATCTACCCTATCGTAGAACTTTTTTAATGAAGGCAGATGTATGGTCATCAGGAGGCACACCTCCAAATATTGCCTTTACTGTAAATGAAAGCACAGCATCAAGCACTAGAAGCTTTATTCCTCGTGACGCAGATGGCTCTCACGTTGTAACAACAACACAAAAAACTTTTTACGCTTTTGTGCATTCTTATACTGATACAAGCAGTGGTAGCTATGAAGACTACATGACTATTTCTCAAACAAACAACACAACAGATACATGGTACTTTACAAATGTAGAGCTATTAAATATGCCATATGCTACAGCAGAGCATTTAGCATTATGTTTAAACTCAAATATTAAGGAGTGGTATATCCATTGATAAACAATTATAAAGCACAGAGAAATGTAAAAGCAGAGCTTTCAGGAGCAGTAGACCTAGGAGAGCCAGTATCCTTATACATTAAAGAAGATGAGGTTAAATACTCCTCTAAAAATCTAGCTACTAATGGCAAGTTTCAAGATGGAACTGTAACACCATTCACAACAGGCACTGGTTCTGTCCAGATGGATGTAGTAGAGTTAGCAACCAATCCAGTATCTGGAAGAACATCTCTTAGATTGCTAGTAGGGGATGCAAATGATGTAGCTCAAGGAGATTTTAATGTTAGCGTAGGAAAAACATATAAATTTAGCTTTAACAGAACAATTCCCAACCACACAACTGATTCTAAATGCAAATTTAGACTAGGTATCCCAGGCGATGTAGATGCTTATGCAGATTTAATATCATTTACAAGTAATACAACAACTGGTGTTTTTAGAGAATCTTTTATATTTACAGCAACTAATTCTACTTTAGAATTTAGAATAAATGAGTCTGGAACAGCTAATGACGCAGAAATATTTATAGACGATATACAGCTTCATGAGGTAGTAGACCACAGCTACAAGCTAATGGCAGTAAATGACACTATCCCATCTCTAAGTGTAAATTTAGAGGCAGTAGGGAGTGAGCTCGGAACCAATGGCACATTTGAATCAAATGCAGATAATTGGGTCGCAAAAAGCACGACATTAGCACATGAGACATCAGCACCAATTACAGGCTCTGGTAGTATTAAATCTACAAATTCAGCTGCAAGTGGTGGTCCATATCAAAATATGGGCTTAGATAGTACAAAGAATTATAAGGTTACTGGAAAAATGAAATTGCTTTCTGGAAGCAGTAATGGGAGAGTAACTATATACACAAGTAGGTCAAATGGCACAGGTCAAGAAGGTGCATATGAAGGCTCGGCAGGAGAGCTTGTAGTAGGGGGAAGCGAGGTGTCTTTTGACGTAGTTATATCCCCTACTGAATCAGATAGAGTGTCAATACAGTTTGCAGTTCAAGTTGCAGACGGAGTATTTTTATTAGATGATGTATCAGTTAAAGAGGTTTATGGATACGACTACTACAACGCACCAGCGTACAAATTTGGCATTGTATCAAGCGTATACGACCAATCTACTGGAGCAATGAAAACCTCAGGAGTAGCAGGAGATGAGGTAGATGTAACAGTCCAAGGAGAATGTACAGTTAGAAGTCCTTCTCAAAGCAAAACTCAAAACCATCTTATTGGCACAATTACTAATAGTGGGGCAATATCAAATTATGCAAAGTCCAATGATACAGTATTACCTAACTCAGTGGGAGTTATGGTAGAAACAACTACTTCGGCTACTTCTCACCCTATAATATTATGGCAAGGCGTAGAGTTTTCAGAGCATTTTGTACATAAAAACTCCCTTCAGGTTATGGCTAAGTGTGATGAGACAATAACTAAGTTTAGACCAGTGTCGCTATTCCTTGATTCAGAAGGAGACTTACTTTGTAGACACGATGATATTCCAGAACAAGCCCCTGATTCAGATACAGACCACACAGGTGTTGACCCAGGAAAATGGGGCGTAGCCGAGCTAGGTGGCGTGAGTGGAGATATAATCCCAGTAACAGTAGCAGGGAAAACTCATATTAATACAAGCTTTAATTTAGTAGAAGGAGCTGTCATAAGACAAATAAGGGAAGATGGTGGTCTAATTGAGTCTTCTAACTATTCACAGTATGCACCAAATGCACTAGGGACAACTTTAGAAACTGGTACAGGCGATGTTCCAATTACAATATTCCAAGGCACTCCAATCGGAACCATTACAGACTGGAAACGGACGATTAAGGTAACAGCAAAGGCAAATGGAGCTATAACCCAATACTGCCCAGTTTCTTTGTATTTGGACCAATATGGCAACTACAAATGTATATCTGATGACATACCTAATACAGCTACAGATTTTAATAATGGAATATGGTGCGATTTTAGAAAATGGGGCGTTGCTCAAGAAACTGTCGCTGATGGTGAAAATGTAGAGATAATAGTTCAAGGACGTACAAATGTTGTTGACACTAAAGATAGTGGAGATAGAGGAGAATTTGTAAGAAAAATACATAACACTGGAGTTGTTACTACTAACGATAATACAGGGTATGCACTATCATCTCTAGGTATAGTAGAAAAAGAATCAAAAACCTCAGATGGAGCACCAGGAGTGATAATAATATTTTAAGGTAAACTATGAAAAAAGAAATGAAATTAAGCAAAGTACAAGAAAGCAAACTAAGTAAACACAAAAAGCATCACTCTAAGAAGCACATTAGAGAGATGATAAAAGCAATGCTAAGAGGCAGGTCATTTAACTCTGCTCATGGCATGGCAATGGATAAAGTAGGTAAATAAGGAGTTATTATGCCAAAACTAGACGGAAAACACTATAAATACACAAAAAAAGGTATGATGGAGTACCTTAAAGACAAAAAGAAGAAAAAAAGAAAAAAAAATAATGGAAGCTATGGAGATTCTTTTGTTTCTAGTAATGGTGGTGGTGGTGAACAAAATAATCCAGGTCAGGGAGGATAAATGGCAACTAAAGACTATGATAAAGCAGTGCCAAACGATATGGAGCTAACCCAGGCAAAGGGTCACGTCCCTAGCGATAAGGATAAAAAGCTTCTAAAGTATATGGAGCGTATGTTTAATGCTGCTAAAAGTGCACGAGCTCATAAAGTCCCAAGATGGAGACGTAATGAGGAGCTTTATAATGGTGATTTCTTTAAACCTTTTAAGTTACCTAAGTATAAAACTAGGATTGTAGCTAACAGTGTTCACTCTATTGTTGAGACTGTGTACTCTATTTTAACAGATAGACCTAATAAAGTAGACATAATGCCTAAAAAAGAAGAGCAGGTAGAGGCAGCTAGACTGGCACAAGAGGCTGTAGAGTCTGAAATGCGTACAAATAAGGCGATAAGAGCTATAAGTGGCATGAAAAGAGATGGCTTAGTGTATGGTAATGGATTTTTAAAGCTATCCTACAACGAAAATGGCATAGAATACTCTACACCAGACGTATATACAGTATTTGTAGACCCTCTAGCGACTAGTATAGAAGAGGCAAAGTGCATAATATTTGCGACTCCAACATACATAAAAGACGTTAGAGAGAACTACGAAAACGGAGATAAAGTAGTATCAGAGGGTAAATTAGACGAATATAAGTCATTTGTACGAATGAAATCAGACGATGGCGTAGGTCAAACTACTACAGCATCTGGTGGTCTAGCAGGAACATCCTCTGAAACAGGGGTAAGCACCTCAGATGTAAGGTCAGACTTCCAAGAGGTAGGTCCAACAGACGATATGGACGATACAGAGGTGTTTGGTGGACAGGTTTTACTAAAAGAATGCTGGCACTATATGAATGACAAGCTATATTTAACCACATACGCAGGAAATGTACTGCTTCAGCACGTTGAATCACCCACAGACTTTATACCAGTAGTACAATTTAAGAATTATGCAGACGAACATCAATTTTGGGGCAAAGGGGAACCAGAGATTGTTGAACCTCTTGCAGTAGGGACAGCTATACTGCTTTCCCAAAGCCTCGATAACATCATTTACCATGGAAATCCAGCATGGGTAATGAGTAAATCACTATCAAAAACGCCTGGAAACCGACCAAGCGACAAACCAGGACAGGTATTTTGGACAAATGGACCTCATGAGAGCATACAAAGGCTCCCAGCAGGCAATATGTCCTCATCAAACCTGCCTTTAGCACAGTATATGATGCAGCTTACAGACTCAATTAGTGGTATTCACGATGTAACACAAGGTCGTAACCCTAGTGGAGTAACAGCAGCTAAAGCAATATCAGCACTACAAGAAGCATCACAGCAAATAATTAGAGCAAAGGAAAGAGAGATAGGATTTGACTCCATAATCGACATATATAAGCATACTTTAAGCATATTGGCTAATAACTATGAATCAGCAATAATTATTCGTAGAAACACCCAAATGGGCTACGAATTTAAGCAGATACAGCCATATGAGCTTACTGATGACATGGACTTTAAATATGTACCAGGCTCAAGTATGCCAGAATCTCGTGCAAGTCGTATTGACCAGGCACTAGAGTATGTTCAAATGGGACTATTAACCCCAGAGCAGTTCTGGAGGTGGCATGAAAAAGATATTTCTAAAGATATTCTAGAAGAAATAATTGAACAAAAGAAAATAATGCAACAAAGACAACAACAGCAGATGGATATATTAAACAATTCTACAGACGAGAATGAAATAATGGAGACACTGCTACAACAACGAGCTCAAATGGGTGCAGTCCCAGAAGAGGGAGAAGGAGAGTAAAATGGCTAAAAGAAAAAAGAAAGACGGAGCACGCTCTGCCAAAAGAAGAGCTGCACTTAAAGGATTTGCTAAAGGTAAATTCCAAAGCCCAGTACATAGTAATGGCTTTAAGCAAGATGTATTAATAGATATGTACGGTGGCGACAAAGGTTTTAAATCTGGGTATTTAAATCCTCATCAAAGAGTAAGAGCACAAGAAGCAATAGCTGCAGGTAAATCATTTTTTAAACATGGTGGGACAACATATAGAGCCACAGCTGCTACCTCAGCAAAAGGTGGAACTGTATATTCAGCTACTCCAGACACAAGAGCTGGGAAAGTAAAATAAAATTTTGAAGACCAACACCAAACAAGCGAAAGCTGAAAGGAGCGTCTACAATGCCAAGTCCATACAATGATGTGGAGTTAACGGATTCCGATAAGCAATCTATATACGAAAACCCAGGAATGACTGAGGACCAAAATCCTCGTGAAGCAGGGGTTGACGGTAAAGAAGGCTTCGGAAGCCAACCTCATGATACCGATACTCCAGAAGAAGAAGTTGAAACGCAAGCAGAAACGCAAGCTGAAACTGAAACAGAAGGAGCAACTGAAGTATATGAGAGCGATGAGTTCAATCTAGAGGACTATGAAGTCGAGATTGATGGTGAAACTTTTGATGGAGCTGATATTCTTAAGTGGAGAGAAGACTCTTCAAATAAAGAAAATTGGCAAGCATCAAACACCCAGAAGGCTCAAGAAATCGCAAAATGGTCAAAGTTCAACAATAAAATCGCAGAAGACTCTGAGTTTCGTGACTATGTAAAAGATTTCTTTTACGAGGACGAAAAAGGCTTGAAGGAACTGGGATTAGACAAAGAGCTACGACCCCTAGGCTTTGAAGAAGAAATCATGGCAGAACCTGAAAAGGGTGAAGTTGACATGAAAATGGAAGAAGTCGAGGGGAGACTAAATCAAATGGAGTTTGAGAGACACGTTGATGATTTAGAATTAGAGCTCAATGCAATAGTTGATGACAACAAAGACTCATTTGAAGGTGAAGATGACGAGATTAAGTTCTTAGAGTTTGCTCAAGAATCTAATTTAACTGATTTGAACCAAGCATTTAAGCTTTGGAGTTACGATAAAATGCAAGATGAACTAGACCATCATAGACAGTTAGATGGAAACAAACAGCGAAACATGGGGAAAGTTGTTCATAATTCAAAAGTAGGTGCTACGGAAGTATCAACTCCAAAGACCTACAAGAATATGAAGGACATAAACATAAATGACCCTGATGTCGCAAAATACTTTAACAAATAAAGGAGTAAGAAATGTCAGTAAGTTCAATGACGATTAACTGGGATGCTTTATCCTCGTTAACAAGAGACAAGTTCTTGCCTGTTTTAGTTGATAATATTTTTAACTCAAACCCTTTAGCAGTTAAGCTTCTTAAGAACGCTGAAATGCTAGACGGTGGTAGAAAGATTATTACTCCACTAGAATATGCTAAGAACACAGCTCAAGGCTTCTACTCTGGATATGATGTTTTAGATACAACTCCATCCGACCCTGTGACATCAGCAGTGTGGGATTGGAAACAGGCGTATGCTAATATATCAATTTCTGGTGAAGAAGAATTGAAAAACTCAGGTGATAGCATGGTGTTATCACTACTAAAATCAAAAATGGGAAATGCAGAGCGTTCTTTAAAAGACCTTTTCGGAACTAAACTATTTGGTTCTGGAACTGCATCTCCAGGAAGTAACGAAATCACAGCACTTTGTGGTCAAGGTGTAGTAGCTGACACAGATGTAAGAACAGAATCTGCAGTAGTTGATTCTATTGCAACTGATGCTAATGTATTTCACGCAGTAGGTGGTATTGATAATACTATTATTGGTTTCAATAGAAGCCTAGGTGGTGTTAACTCATCAACATATGATTGGTGGGATTCTAAGTTTACATCATTTGCAGTATTAAATGGTGGAGACAATGACGCAGCTACATGGGCTGAGTTAACAGCAACTACAGATGGTGTTTCAGATATAACTAAAACAATGACTAGAATGTATGGTGCATTAACCATTGGTAGTGACCAACCAGACCTTATTATTTGTCCTCAGAACTTGTACGATGCGTATGAATCTGGGCTACAGGCTAATAAGAGATTTGTTGGAACAGACGCTGGTTTAGCAGATGCAGGTTTCTCTACTCTTAAGTTTAAAGGTGCAGATGTTGTTGCAGATTCACATTGCCCAGATGGCGTAATGTTATTCTTAAACACTAAGTATCTTGACTTTAAGACACACAGTAAGAGAAACTTCTCTTTCCAAGACTTCCAGAAACCAATTAACCAAGACGCTAGGACAGCCAAAATCTTCTGGATGGGTCAGTTAGTATGTACTAACCCAAGAATGCAGGGAATGATTGTTGGTGGACCTAGTGGCTATTAGAAAGGGGGTTTAGTATGAGTTTTATAAATACTGGTGGTATACCTCCTGGTTCATTAACAGATGTTACAACTGAAGCTAAATGGGATTTAGGTAAAGTTGTATGGTCTGAAGATGGCAAGGGCTATAGATATGTTCAGTTTGCAGATGCAGTAGCTGTACTTAAAGGTCATGTTATGTGCTATGATGCAGCAGGAAACAACATTGTAACTAATGATGTTTCTGAAGATGCAGACAGTAACTTGGCAGCAGGTGTTGCATTGGCAGCAGTTGCTACAAATACAACAAGTCCTCAGTATGGCTTTGTTCAAGTATCTGGACATTGCGATACTATCATTACAGATGAGAATGTATCAGATGGAGATTTCTTGATACCTGGAACTGCAGATGGTGCTGCACATACAATGTCAGCAGGTGAGGAACATAAAGTATTTGCTGTAGCTTCAGCAGCCGACTCAGGTGCAGTCGGTGCTGGATGGCTAAGAGGAATACTATAGACAACTCTTACGAGTAACAAACTGGGGGCAGGGCAACTTGCCCCCATATTTGGAGATAAATGAAAGATAGTAAATTAAAAAAAGCAGGGGTATCAGGATATAATAAACCGAAGAGAACCCCAGGTCATCCTAAAAAATCACATATAGTAGTAGCTAAAAAAGGTGACAAGACTAAAACAATTAGATTTGGACAGCAAGGAGTTAAAACAAATCAAACAGCAGGACAAAGAAAAGCATTTAAGAGTAGACATAAAAGAAATATATTAAAGGGAATATTTAGTGCAGCATACTGGGCAGACAAAGTAAAGTGGAGCCCAAGTAAAACAAAGAGCCCATCTATGAAATGGAAAAAAGGAAGTTAGTATGACAGGCAATGAAATGATAACAAGCTTAGGTTACAGACTAGAGGATACTGGTAATGTTAATTTTACTTCAGCACAAAAATTAGTAGCACTAAATGATGCACAGCGTCAAGCAGTATCAATGCTATCAAATGATGCACTTGTTCATTTACAGACATCAAGAAGTATGGGAGGTGCAACATCGGATACAAGTTTAGGAAATTTAATTTTTTTTAGTTTACCTACAAGCTCTGCAATAATAACAGATGTAACAGCGACAGCAGCAGACCCAACAGTATTTACTAAAACTTCGCATGGATTAGTTGATGGGGATGTAGTTAAACTTTATGATTTTACACAAATGACAGAAATTAATGGAATGACAGGAACAGTAAACGAATTAGACTCAAACACATTTGAAGTTAATGGAGTATCAGCAGACCCTGCAGAAACTTCAGTAGGTGACGACCTAGGTGGGACAGTAGAAAAATTAGAAACATCAATGACTAGAGTAGTAAGCGTATATGACGATACTAACGACAGATTTGTAGAACTAACAACAATAGCAGCTATTGGAGACAACACCTCGTATAACTATGGAACTAAAGGAGCATTATTTAACAACAGACTTTACGTTTCATCTTCAGCAGCTACATTAGACTGTACTTTAATATATATAACATCTCCTACAAACATAGTAGCTACAAATACCGAGATAACATATTTAAGTGACTCAGTACAACAGTTAATAGTAGAGCTAGCAGAAGCACTGCTATGGAGACAAGATAATAGACAAAATAGAGCAAGTGCAGCAGCTAATAATGCAGCAGCAATGATGCAAGTAATTAACGCTCAAGGAGTATAATGCCAAGAATTGAAGCAAATTTAGATGCAGGACTAAATACTCAAGATGACCCAAAAAGAGTCGGTTTTAATGGCTTTGTGCAGCTACAAAACATACGCCACGTTAATGGCAAGATAATAAAAAGATTTGGAACAGGTGCTCAGTCTAGTAATATATCAGGGAACGCTGCATCAAATCCTTCTTGTATTATTAATAACGCAGGCATATTTGTACATAGAAAGCTAACAGGTGCTAGAATAGATAATACTAGTAGCAACAATATAACATTTACTGCATCAAATGGAAGGATGAATTTGGCAAGTACAACAGGATTAACTATTCCAGGGCAAACAGCAGACCTTAGAAATATATTTAAAGCAGGTGATGTTATAACTATATCAACATCTGAAGAAAATACTCCTACCAATATTAACAAAGCCTTAACAATAGCATCAGTTGATTCAGCTACTCAAATAACATTTACAACAACACTTGAAGATGATACGTTAAATAATTCAACTGATTGCGTAATAACTTTTGTGTTTGACAGAAATGACGATGGCAATACACCTAATAACCTTCAGATAACTGACGCAAATTCATTTGATGGTAGAGCATTAATAGTAACATACGCAGATGGA
>CERT01022786.1_pt1 | contig 11968 bp, 8 predicted proteins | sample 530691 | NCBI WGS metagenome assembly CERT01 (sample SAMEA2620861, study PRJEB7988) | marine metagenome | biome: marine biome (ENVO:00000447); feature: surface water layer (ENVO:00002042); material: "saline water (ENVO:00002010), including plankton (ENVO:xxxxxxxx)" | depth 5 m
ACGCGCACAGGCCAACATGAACACGTATCTCAAAATCATCAACATGCGACTGATTGGACCCGACCACACCACACAGTCTCTAGAAACCAAGATTGATAAGCTAATGAGCTATATCGTTGGGGTATCGGGACGGCTGGACTCAGAAGGCAGTCTTGAGGTTGAAGAGGGATAGCGTGTGGCTCTCCGTGCTCGTACATGCACAGGCGACGTACGTAAGAAAGATCAGTGCAAGGTCGTACACCAAGTCGTTGCTGGCGGTGAAGTATCGTAGCAGAAACGTAGTGGGGATACTGAAGAGCACGAGAACGCCGATCGCGGTGTATAATGACAACGAGTGCGATTTGAAGAGATTCCACGCGGTGATGTAGAAAGCACACGCGTACATCAATACAGACAGACTCCCTGTTTGCCCCTCCTTGGCTTCGGTGACAAAGAAGAGATACGTCACCGCCACATTGAACACCAGAATGTGCTGCCGCGCCGTTGCATCGAGTTCAAATACAATCAGAATAGGAGGCGTCAGTACTAACACCAAAGCGTACAGCGCCGACGCAAAGTACACCTGCCCGTCCCTCGCCACGTTGTGTGTAACATACAGCCCAAACACTAGCAAATACACCACAAACGTTGTGATGACTTTGACGTTGCACATCTGCCAGTGCGACTTGGCCGTCGACTCCTCTTTGCTTTTCGGACCCTTCTCAAGCTTGTCCGCGCTGTCCGTTGACGCCCCGGACGTGAGAGCTCGCTGTAGCTTCTCAAGCTTCAGGCGCTTGCCCGAAAGACACACATCGAATGTGCTGTCCATTGGCAGTGAACGAGTAAGCCCGATATAGTGCAGGCGTGTGGGTTTGGCTTACACAGTGGGTGTTGGGGACTTAAAATGTGTTTTAAAAGATTTACGGTTAACAGCAAAGAAACCTACTTGGCACCGTCTTTGGCGTTCCGCTCTTGCTTGGCATCGTGGTACTTCTTCTCGACATTTTTTCTCTTCGATCTTTCCCTACGCCACTTTCCCCACATGAGGGTGTTGTCTGCACGAAATCCGTCACGCTCTGCCTCCACTTTTTTTAGGTAAGCTTTCAGCCTGTCGAGCTCCTTCTGCAAATCCTCAACAGTCATGCCTTGTGCTACAGCATCTGCATGCGAACCACTGCCTGCTGGTACAGAACTGGTGGCAGTCCCCTCGTCTCTCGACGAGGTTACAGGGCCTTTTCCTCTACCAGACATTTGATGTAAATCACCAAACCACGTTTACACCTTAAATATCGATCCACCACATCCTGACCCCCCACAAATCCAAAACCACACCAGCGCGCATACATAAGCGTCGACGGACTACGCCCACATGAGCCGCATGGAGGAGGCGATGATGCAGATGACGTCGCGCGAGGCTGCGCGCGAAACAGAGTCTGAGGGTCCCGTGGCGATGGGTTGGCCGGTCATGCAAGCACCGCCGGTGGATAATCTCCAGCGCGTGGTTGAGCTGTTGGATCTCAACGTGCGCGTGGCCCGGCTCATCGCCCTCCTGCTCGTGGCGTGGGTGGTGTTTGACGTGGGGGTGCGTGTGGTGGGGTTGCTGGGGGGAGCAGCGGACAAATAATTCTGTTGTAGGTGTGTATTACAATATCATAAAGTTTACAAATACAAATACAAATTACACAATATGATGTTCACGGACGAGATGGACACTTATGCATCAGTCTTCTGTTTCTTGCATGGAATCAAAAGTTTGCTGGTCTCATGCATGTTGTTCCACTTTGCTTCTTCTGCAGCTTTCTTTTTCTGCACAGCAAGCTTATGCAAAAACTCAACAGCACCTTCCATTGATTTCCTTGCATTGTTGATGTCGTTGATGGCCCGTTTGGGCATACCGCTTGGGTCTAGATAGAATTGATCGGCAGGACCGCCCCAATCTCCACCTTCACGTTCCCCTGTAACTCTCATGTGAATGTTCTCTTTAAGGGGCATTCTTCTTCCCAACATCGAGAACGAATGACCAATTGGTCTGATCATCCCCCTCAGTGCCAATTCGATGGGAGGTGACACAACGTACTCCAGAGCATATTCGAGATCTTCTTCCAATGTTTGCAGCAACTTTTGCTCCGCTTCCCAAACCTGGAACATCAGTTCTTCATCTGATGGTCCTTCGATTCGCTGAAACGTTTGCTTCTCGCTGCATTCCTGGTAACACGTCGGACATAAGTCAAACTTGGAGTCTTCCGTGCTGTTCCATCGGTAATTACATGTGATCTTGCCTCCACACCCATCACAACTGTATTGTGCAAATTGTCCATGTACAGACAGTCCCTCTTCGATCATTCGATCCCATGAATCCAATGTTTCAGGACCCGGAAGGTATCCGAACACCATTACGAATCAACTAACGCGTTGATTTATCTTATATACTAACAAAAATATATTTAAGTTCACGCAAACGGCATAAAATCGTAAAATATCTTATCCGACACGTCGCGCTCGGTGCGGCGGGGCAGTTTCCGTGTGGGGAGAGTCTTGGTTGCGTTGATGGGGAGCTTTTCTTCCGTGGTCCGCTGGAGCTTGAGCGGGGGCCCATCACGGAGGTTGAGAGTGGACTGCGAGCGCTCGACAAGGCTGAAGATGCGCTTGTCGGTGAGGGCGGGCGTGGCGCAGGCGAGGAGGATTCCAATGAGGCATCGAGAGATCATTGGAAGTAGAGGTGAGTGGCATATATACTGTGTGTGTCAGAAAGATAAGTATATGTCAAAACTGTTTACGGGAACCCAGGGTAAAATGAATTGGGAAAAATGGGAACCCTCTTCAAATATGGATATTGCAATCCATGTCTAAATCTCCACATTCAACCAAGACGAGTCAATGGCTGGTAGTTTGTCTTTTTGCTCGCAACCCTGCGTGTACTCGGTCTCCTTCACACTGGCATGGAATATCTCTATCGCACTCTCTTCTTGTGCGTCTTCAACATTGGCGAGGTTGCGACTCTTTTTCTCCATGTAAGTTTTCATTTTTTTCCAGTTGAAGTAAGCGTCTCCGGGGCCGTAGCTCGCATGCGCTGCGGTCTGGTGTGGAGGAGCACCAATCTCAAGCGTCGATGTTACAAAGTCCGACATCAAGGTGCGTGTCAATGTTTGATGGTAAATATGTGACACGATATCATTGATCTTATAGAGTAGCAGGGATGACTTTTTCAACTGTCCCGTACTATAATTGCACCTGTAGATACAGAAATGGCCATATCGTTTTGATTTTTGGTAAAGTAGTGAAATAAACCATACAAAACTTACGCCCCGTCCTGATTTTGATTTTACATTTAATTCCTCAGTACAAAACTTACGCCCATTCTAATTTCAGTAAAGTGCTCCAAGTTCGTGGCTGTTCACGTTAGTCCCGTACAATGAAGGGCCACGAGATCACATCATTATTGAAAGAAGAACGATGGGTCGTAGGCAGTCTCTCAGAGCGTCAATAAAAGCGCTCGACACGGAAAAGTGGAGTCCAGCTTCCTTCTGCCATGCCCCCTCATAGTTACACAGATGGCATAAACGAGAACCATTGTATCCCGACAGTGATTCAAGAACTTGCTTTGTTTAATGTCGACCATGACTGGGTTGTGTTTAGCATGGATTTGCTCTATCTCGATGGGATCAAAGTAAGCAAGAACGCGTTTATGGAGCTGTGCATTGACCTGTACACCCTTGATCGTGATTTTAATATCTTGACGGCCACTGCTGTCAAGAAATGGAATGCAGAAATGACACACAAAGAGGTGAAGCAAGCAGCTGCAGATTGCAACAACGTCTTTGATAAGATTGCCAAGGTAATGATGAACCTTGGCGACCGAGGTAAACAAACACTATCGGAAATAATATTCGGAAACGACAAATACCCTATTCCGAAAACGATCGAGATGGTTTGGAACTATGTCGACTGGAAGTTTGCAACTAGTTCTACGTGCAAGAACTACCGAAAAAAGGTAGTGAGTCCCTGGGATGACGTCTTTACACCAGAAAACGTGTGCAGGGACAATGACGTTTGGTGTGCGGTGAACATTGGCATGGAGCTGATCAAACTCAAGAATAAGTAGGGTGTACCCGCACACACACACATGGTTTATGACGTTTCGAATAAAGACCTCTGTCCGTACAAACACAGCCTCCCCACACCCGACTATTTAGGTATGGAATACAGCAAACCATTATGTGGCTGGTGTATTTTGCCAGTGTCCTCCAGTTTCTGCTCATTGCGGAGCGGGTGCTGAACCGTATTGTGTGTCTGTTTGTGCTGACGCGGCGCTCGGAGACGAAGAAGTTGGCCGACAACAGTGTGGTCGGGGTGTTGTTTTCGACGTTGCTGACGTATCTGACGCTCCCGATCCAGATGGTGACGATCTTTGCGCAGCTGATTCTGTCGAATGTGTATATGTTTATGGCGCTCCTGTTTGTTGCTGGGTTTGTGATTGTGGTGAACGATAACGCGCAGCAGTTCCTGGTCAATTTTGTGAATACGTATAATAGTGGGATTGGGCAGACAGTCAATGCGTTTGTGCAGCAGTTATCGATTGTGGATCTGGTGTTCCGGTCGTTTGTGCCGCTGTGGAATGGTCTAGTGTGGTTTGTGACGCGGTGGGTGTGGCATGTGTTTATGCCGTTTGTGAATGGAGAGTCTGCGGCGCTGCCGGCGATTATTGAGAGTCTGACGTTGTGTGTCGGGTCCTTTGGGTTAGCAGTGCAGACGTGGATCACTAATTTGGTAACGTGTGTGGGCGGGACTGGTGGTGGTGGTATGTTGGGAGCAAACGTAACCGTGCCGTTCACGCAGCCTGGCTTGCAGTGCATTGGCGACGCGAATTATCTGATGCTGGACCTGGTTACGCCGGGTACGTACTTTGTGCAAGTGCTGCGGACGACACAGGACGTGATGACATCGACGTGTGCGCCGGTGATGATGATAGTGGAGTTGGGGATGTATCCACTGATTGACTTCAATTTGCACAAAGCAATTTATTCATTGGTTAATTTTGTGCTGCATATCTTTGTTGGACTGCCTGTGACGACGTACCAGCGCTGTCAGTACGGGAAACGCGGGGATTTCACGGTGGTAGAGAAACGAGTAATGTGCACGCCGGACTTTGCAGTGTCGAATGCCTTGTTGGTGACGTTCCATGAGTCACTCGGCCGTGTACTTGACAACTGGCTGAATGTGGCACTGGCGCTAGTGGAGGGGGCGTTTTTTGGAGAGGTGACGAGGTGTGTGACGCATTCTCCAGTCAAGAGCCTGTCGCTGAACGCAAGCACGTTTCTGTCGAGTGGCTTGGAGAACTTCAAGGTCGTTGGTATGACCCACCAGATGATTGCAGTGACAGACGGACTGACGACCGCGTACCATACTCTGACGGACACGCAGTACACAGAGTGGGCGATTGGCAACTGGCCGTTTCGAATCAACCCACAGTACGGGGTGGCGGCGGTCAAGCACGGTGAGACATACGACGGAGACGTGGATGGTGATTTGCGCACTGGGCTGTTTGGTTGTGAGTGTTATGACGTGCCTACGGGTTCCATCGGCCTCACACGCATGGAGGTGTGGTGTGCGAGTGTACCGTACACACAGTTCACCGATAATGAAACCGCGTACAACGCGTCGACGATTCACCGGACTAATTTTTACTCCTCGCGCACAGCCGGGTACATGACGTGTGCCAAGACCCGAATCAAGGTGTCGTCCATGCGGTTTTCTCGCAAGCGCTTCTCCGCGGGGCATTTTGGTGGTGTAGAGGGTGGTTTTCTTGACCCGTATAATACTCTTGGTTTGAATGGGCGCGTGGAGCCCCGGTCGTTTGCGGCCGACGCTGCGGTGCACGTCCAGCCAATGTGTGACAATACCGATGCTTCGTGTGTGCCGGACATTGAGAACTGCTTTCCGTGGTGCATGGGACTGCACATGGCGGGCATGACGGCGAGTAACATTACGTTGTACAACGCCAGGACTTGGGAGGAGACGGTGAGTGTAGGACAAATCGACTGCGTGGTAAACAGCGGTCAGCTCCAACAATGCGATGGTCGGGACGGCACACAGGTGATTAGTCCTGACTTTGGACTGGACCAACCCGGCCCGTGCTTTTCGGACGACCCACTGTGCATGCCCGATGACAACAGCCAAACTCTCATTCGACTGGAGGCTCTGGCAAATAATAGCTTGGTGCAGCACAAGCAGAGCGTGCACCCTGTCGTGCGCTCCTCCAAGCAGCCGTTTGTGATTGCCGGGGACGTGATGCTGCATATCAGTGATTGTCGTTTGGTAGTGAGTCGCTTGTACGATGACAACAAGGGTCAGTTCACTCTTGATCGCGAGATGCTCACCATGTCGAGTAACTGGAACTCTCCTATTATCCACTTTGACGATCCGACTCAAAAGGAGTGCATGGAAGACTTCAGCTGCAACACCGAGTCGGACCCGACGTGCTATAGCCAGGCGGTAAAGGATGGTCGGTTTGTGTTACCCCGCTCTTACTTTGCTACAACGCCCGTGGAGACCCCCGTGGCGGCTTCAGAATGGGCCGTGCATTGGGCGGTAAACCCGGAGAACTCTGTGTTCCAAGCCCAGTTTGAGTGGTGCAACCGCGGAGCTCGCTTGAGCGGGGCCATTGTGCCCACGAGCTACGCACGACCACGCATCTGGACGATGAAAACAGTGCGGGCTGTGGACACTGTGAATTTTGGGATACAGGATACGTCGTCAATGTCGTACATGGTGGTGCCTGACTGGCTCGAGTGGAGAGAGGACCCGGAGACGGTGGACTGTCATAATATGGTGAATCTCAAAGTCTTGGATCTGGAGTACATCAATGAAAACAATATACTCGTGACCGTGCTCACGGCCCCGCCCAGCAGCTACAACCACAACACCGACGGCTGGCCCATCTGTGAGGGGTGTCCGTATGAGTTCACGTATTACTATCTGCACCCGACTCGACAGGATTGTATTGAGCCCTCCGAGAGCACCGAGCAGCACTTCAGCTGCTGGCGCCGCGAGTCCGAGGGTATGTTTGTGGCCACGGAATCTGCGGTAAGTTCGGTCGTTGGGGAGTTATGTCCGCAGATGCAGCGCATGCCGGAGCTCGGTGCAGCCTCAGCGGCGTTGGCATCTGCGTCCGCTCGGGCGCTCAAAATGGTTGTCGATCTCATTGCGGTTGCCCCAGCGGCAATGGGTGATTTTGCTTCTATCTTTCAAACTAGGCTTCAGCGTATCACTTTCCACTCGGTACTGGACAGCAGTGGGTCGTCCTTGTTCAATATCGAGCCAGTCATCAATGATATTGAGCGCGCGTCCATGTTAGCGGCTCACACACTGCCAAAATTGGGCCATTTTTTCCAAGGCACGGCCGAGTACGAGTATATGCAGCCCGTGCTGCTCGGCACGGCCAAGATCCTGCAGCACTCTGCCACTCCACTAAACGGTGTGCTACTATCGCAATTCAACATGCTCTCCAAATTCCCTGCCACCTCTGCATTGAATGGGCGTCGACTGCTCCAGCGGACGGTCCAAACAGGACGGCGGGGTAGCCCTCAGCAAGCTACCAGTTGGAAACGGAGGGGGGCTAACATGATTGTGAGCGTAATCCGCGGCACCATGTCGGCGTTTGCCAATTCTTTGAAAGCTATGGGGAGGGGTACAAAGCGCGTGATCCATAAAGTACTGACCTCGTCGCTCTCCCTGCGCACCAACCTGCTACTGCGAAATTTTGCCCGTCAGCAAATACAGAACCAAGTCAGAGCAACGGTGGTGAGTGGTCGGGTAATTCAAGCCGTGCTGCCGGTAGCGGCAGTGACCTCAGCGGACACGTTGCTCTTTTCCACCGTGTATGAATCGCAACACGACATTCGACGTACATTCACCGACAACGTCCGCACACAGTGTCATGGTTTGGCACAGATATTTGGCACCGGCACACCGTGGGGAGATGTAGCCAAGCACTCGTGCATGTTGATTGCAGATTCCAGTGAAAGCATTTTGCAAGCGTTCATGGTCGTTACGATGGACTATCTCGTGACCGATTGTGTGTGTAAATCCACAGAGGAAGGCAACGTACTCGAAGTTATTGAGAGTCGATGTCTGCCGAAATTTTTGCCGATCTCACTCCGCGCGTGGGTGCTGGACCGCTTACGAGACGAAACAAACGACGTGCTCTCCCACTGCTTTGTGGTCATGGACGCGGCAAACGAGCGCCTGGAGCGTGCCTTCGACCCCATGTTCCGGCGCTTTGAACTCATTGCCCCGGCTATGGCTCGGAGTGTGGACTACGCAATGAAACTGTTTGATGTCGACGCGGGGAACTGTGACAAATTTACGCTCAATCCGTATGTAGTCACGATTATCCCGGAGCCTACCAATTGGTTTATGGGGTGTGCTGACACCAACATGTGCAAGATGCGGTGCTTTGACACCTACACGGCGTTTGAGGAAGCACTGGCCTCGCAGTCTGTGAAACCGTCACTGGACCAGGAGGTTGAGGTTGTAGTTGAAAGTCGTTTCTTCAAAGAATCTGATATCGAAAACGGACTACACCGCCCAGCGTTTGATCTGTATGGCATGACAGAGCTACCGTCCTCCGTCTGTCAGACCGTGTGTGCGTCAACGCATACTCTGAACCGCTGCATCGGCATCACGGGCCTGGAGCGCGACACCGAGGCCAAGCGCCTGCGCACGGGTTATTATTGCGTGCCGGCTAACTTTATGCTGCCCATGTTTGAGTACTCAATCACGCAAAACGCTGAGTTGTTTACAGAATACAACGACTCCGTGCTGCAGTCCTACGAAATCATGCACGTGGAGTTTGTCACTCACGATGGTGTCACGCGCGGGGAGCGGGATGACATTCTGGTGACCGCACGCAACCCACTCGACAACGTTATGGTGATGTGGCTGTTCCCGGCGTCGGGCGAGCCATTTGAGGTGTTCAGGACCATCGTGCAAACTGATATCATTTCCGAAGACGTACCACAAATCAACACACTCCACGAGGTCCGCGTGGTGCCAGCTACGGACGAGGACGCCGCGCGTGTGTTTGTGATTGGTGGTAAGATCCGCGCCGACGACACGGTCCAGGATGTATGCCTCATGTTTCCGTTTTACCCGAGCGTGCGCCACGAGGCCATGCGTGTCGACACGGCTCTGCACAACATGGAGAATTGCACGGAGCATTTGGACGATATCTATTCTGCAGAATACAAGTTTGTGTGTGTGGGTGAGGACTGCTCGCGTGTGCTCAAGATTCCGTACAAAGGCACAGAGGACAGCTTGATTGAAGAGTTTGAGTGGAACCGATTCTATCTGAACCGTGTGCCACAGACCACACACTACCACACAGCGGATGCAAGTGTAGTCAATAGTATTTCCAATGTGTTTAACATCCAACCCGATTACAGGCTCTCGTCGCTCCTGAACGGCGAGCGTATTCTCAATGATAAGTTTGTATCGGCTTATTGCCCCAAGGGCATGCAAACCGACACAACGGGCGTAGAGAGTGTAAGCATCCTCATCGCCGACCGCTTGACGGACAGACAGTGGCTCCACAATGCACAGATTACTCTCCCAGCTGACACATATGGTGCGACTCTGGCCTCGTCCATTCCCGTGCCGCAAACCTTGCGATACATGGACGAGTGCTCTGTGGATAACTGCATGGCGTGCCAGGTGCCGTCTCGGCCCCACCTCTATCGCGACGTGCAGCACAAGTGCTACGCTGCCGCGCAGTGCGCCATGCAGAACTGTGTGGGGCTTGAGGTCAACATGCGCAAGCCTTTGTGTAACATTGGTAAAATCCTCGCGGGCCAGATCCATGCGGCCAGCACCAGTGGCCAGGCCGCGTGGATGGCACTGTCACACACCATTATTACAGTGATGGAGATCACACACAAGCGTCGCGAGCAGTACAGTGTGCTGTGGCCACAGGAGACCTTTGTGATGGGGGTATGCAACATGAAAGACGATATCATCGCAACCATGGCCACGCTCACGTCAACAGTAACTTGGTTTGTAGATCTCAACTCGCCCGTCAAGGTCACAGACGACGACGAGGTGCTTGACCCCCGAGCCAATGGCCTGCACACCATGCTAATGATGTCGGTGACGGAGCTGAGCACTGCTGTGGGGTTGTTCCCCGTGTATATTGCGATCGCTCTGGAGAATAGTTTCCAGTGCCAGTACTCCAACCTGATGGTGGTAATTGAGCAGAACCGACAGATCATTGCTGGGCCGGACACCACGGGCTTTGACTTGACCATCACCAACTGGGAAACACGAGAGCGTTCCAGTGAGGTGGCCGGGGTGTGCATGCTGGAGTTTTCACGTGGTAGAATGGCGGACATTGCCAAGGGCTCCAACAAGGACAGTGCGGCGTTAGTCGCCAAGTCAGTGCTCTCCTCTGTTATGGACATCACTATGTCGTCTCAGTTTGATCCGATCATGAGCTTGCTGTCGTCGATGTTGACGTACTTAGAAGGTATCGCTAATGGATTTCTGAAAGTACTGCAAGTGTACGACTGGAATGATTGTAAGCTCGACGTCATCTCCATCGAACACAAGGCCCTGTGTGTTTGCGGTGACAAAGCCGCGCGGATCCCTCAGCACCAGCGCCAGGCCCTGGACCCCACGGGAACTCCGGGTCTCAACCCCAATTACACACCCGTACGCCCCCACGCGCTCTGGTGCATGGGTCCGCTTATGCTCACCGCAGTCGACGGCAGCGACGTGCTCGTCTGGAACCCGTACACGTTTGACCAGCTGCTGGCCGAAGAGCACTCCCGCTACCTCGAGTGCCGGACGTCGTGGATACACATGAGTGTATTCGAGATCACAAACAAAGCAATTGAGTTGACGTCACAAGACATTCGTGACGTTGTCTCTGAAACCACGTACGAGCAGCTGCTGCGTGACTACGCGTCTCTCAATCTCCCCTCCAAACTACAGACCATCACCCACCACGTGTTCCAATACAAACGCTTGAGTAATCGCTGCTCCTTGCGCCCTGACTCCGATGTGACGTGGGAGGTGGTGGAGGATCCCGGTGACTTTGCCGCGGATGTGGGTGCGCGAAGGCGCTTGTTGTTTGCAGCTGTACCGATTCATTGGGACGGTGGTACGAACAAATATTCTTCTTTTGATTTTGGAGTTCTGGATGATGTTTCTGCCCCCGTTGGGTTTCTTCCTATCGACGGGGTTTTTGACTTTAATGTGTATTCCAAAGACTCGTGTAATGAAGAGAAGTACGACGACAAAACGGCAAGTCAGCACCTCAGTTTGGCTGAAGACCTCTTCACTGCCACCGTGCTCAACGAAATCAAGTACGGCGCGTCATACGACACACAGCTGCGCATTGCCAACCTGGTCGTTCAGGAATTTGACAAGCAACGCGAGGCGGTGGTCGATAGCGTGCAGAAAGAACTGGACGCGATCGACGCACAGAACAGGCAGTACGAGATTGACTACAAGAACGTAGGCTACCAGTCTTGTAACGTGGACGCCGATTGTGAATACACTGGATGCTACACAGATAAAATCAGTCGTACTGAATGTCTTTTCAACAAATGTGGGTCTTGGCCCAAGCAAAACGTCATTGAGGAAATTTTTACAAGTCTTGTTGCTAGTGATTTCAAGTTATGTCCTGCCAAGACATTCAATGCCGCACCGTATTTTGAGTATGATCCGGTGGAGGTCAATGGTGCGTTTACTGATTACTTCAAACAATTGATTTCAGATATCACTGTTTTGCTAAACCAAGTGTCAGTTACAACAATTTCAACAGCTATCCAGAACAAGTGCAGCAATCTCAAGGTCGAAATGCCGCTGCTCACGGGCCAGGGCGTCGAGACGATGCAGGTGATTACGCGCTGCCGGTCCAACTACCAGCAGAAGAAGTGGGACGAGGGGTCTCTGTTGTTTGGGCTCTTCACTGAGGCAGAGTGGCAGGACG
>CERT01018768.1_pt1 | contig 11924 bp, 19 predicted proteins | sample 530691 | NCBI WGS metagenome assembly CERT01 (sample SAMEA2620861, study PRJEB7988) | marine metagenome | biome: marine biome (ENVO:00000447); feature: surface water layer (ENVO:00002042); material: "saline water (ENVO:00002010), including plankton (ENVO:xxxxxxxx)" | depth 5 m
GGATACCGTGGAGTTCTTCACTGATTGCTTCAATCGTAAGGGAGGTATCAAGGGCATCACTACTGGCCTTTACAACCTCGATCAGATGATCTCAGGACTCAACAAGGGTGAGCTAAATATCATCGCCGCTAGGCCAAGCGTAGGTAAAACTTCACTCGGTCTCTGCATCTCCGATGCAGCAGCAGCCCGTGGTCATAACGTCCTGTTCTTCTCCCTAGAGATGACAGCCGCTCAACTCCAAATGCGATCCATCTGCTCCGAGATGAACCTCGACTACCGCGATGCTCTCAAAGGAGACCTGTCCCAAAATGATATGAAGAAGATTCAGGCTGGCATTGACCTCATCGGTAAACGCCCAATCTTCGTAGACGATAGCGGAACCTGCACTATCCATAATATTAAATCCAAATCTAAAAGACTCAAGCGTGACGTAGGCATAGACCTAATCGTAATCGACTACCTCCAGATAATATCATCCTCCAAGAAATTTGAAACAAGAGCCCTAGAAGTAGGATACTGGTCATCACAACTAAAAGCCCTAGCAAAGGACTTAAACGTACCCGTAGTCTGCTTATCTCAACTCTCCCGCGCTGGAACCATAAACGAACGTAAACCCCGCCTAACAGACCTCAGAGACTCAGGAGCAATAGAACAAGATGCAGACGTAGTAGTTATGCTCCATAGGGATAATGACGTTGACATGTCTGATGGAAAACCATACCCCTTGTCCCTCATAGTTGCCAAACAGAGGAATGGCCCAGTGGGTGAAATCAATATTGAGTTCGTCCCAAAGTACACCAAGATGCGAGACGCTTCACCCATAGTAGACATTCCCGTAGACAGCTATGGGAACACACCATAACAAGCAGCTAGGAACAGCCGCTGAATGCATTGTCACTGCTGAATTAATTAAACGTGACTGGTATGTCTCCACCCCAGAAGGGGACTACGCTCCATACGATAGAATAATAACTAAAGGCAGATTCATTCATAAGGTGCAAATCAAGTCTGCCACCAAATTTAACCACCCTTCAGGCAACGAAAAGGCCTACAAGTGGACTATCAGGGGAGGCCACTCTAAAAAAACTATCCATGACCGATGCGATATAGACGTTTATATCTTCGTCGGGATACCTACAAGGGAGTTTCTTATCATTCCCTACGATGCCATCTACGGAATGAAGACCATATCAGTCAACACAAACAACATAGATGATGCAAAATGGGGAATCTATCTAGATGCATGGGGACTTTTAGAGAATAAAGGCTTCAAAGACGTTATCTAGGATCATCAATTCGTCTAGCCTGCACTATAGCTCGCTCTATTATATCAATAGCTTTCTGATTTCCTATCGTCGCAACCTCCTCAAGAGCCAACTGTAGCGTTTTAATTAAGTCTGCCATAGCCCAGACAGCCTACAGTATAGGTTTATACGCGAAAAGTTGTTTCTAGAAAATGGCTTAGAGTCGCGCAAGGGCATATACATATACATATACACACATGGGGTATGCCCCCGCTCCCACCCCCCTTCTTCTCGCGCTACACTCCCCCATCATAAACAAAGGAATGCTGTTTTCATACAGTAGGAAAATGACAGGTAGTTGAGGGGGAGAGTTTCACTTGTGAGGGAAGGAACGGCCCCCCATCGTATGGGCAAAGGCATTCTCTCCCCCGATACAAAAAACATCATGCAAACTAAAACGCAAAAGAGCGGCACAACCAAAGGCCGCACTACTCGCAACGCAACCAAGCCAACGCCAAAGGCAACCAAGCCAAAGGCCAAGCGGAAAGCGACCAAGCGCAAGGCAAAAGGGTTAACCCCTAAACGCCGCGCCGAAATCGCCCAAGTGAATGCTAGGTTGCAAAGCGATCCAAAGGGAATGCGTCTGTTTAAAGCAATCCCGCCCACTAAAGCGGGAGCGGTAGACGCAACCACGCGCCGCCCGTTCATGGCATGGCATTTGGAATGCAAGGTTGATGAATTAACCAAAGAGCAATCAACCAATGACGCAACCGCGCTTGTAAAAGACCTGCGGAAATACAGAGCGGAATTAACCGTTGAAGTAATCCAGCGCCAGCAGAATGACGTTGAAAGCGGGCAACTCAGCCAAGAGTTAACGCTTGGATTCAACGGCAACGTGGATTCGCCCGATGGGATTGCCTTCACACAAAAGGTAGTCACAAAGAAAACAGGGTTCAAATCCGAGGATTTATTCCACAGATTGAACACAAAAACAGTCGGAGCGGAAAAATACGTTCTCTGATCATTACCCCCCGCGAAAGCGGGGGGTTTTTTTGTGCCCTGATGCGATTGCATATTTTTTTTGTGTTTAAATAATTTAAACGTCATTGCATCTGACAGTTCCGACAGTTCGGACAGATGCGATGACATTTAAGTTATGCGAAAGAAATACGCAAAACAACGTGCCAGTCGCAAAGCAAAGCGACAGGGCAAGGTGACAGGTCACATGACAGTCACCGATGGTACGACACGACATGAAGCGCAACGTGTAGCTGTATACGTTGGTGATCTTTATGATCAGCAGCGACAGTTACCCAATGGCTGGCGTAGTTGTACCGAGCTTGGCAATCACTACAAAGCTGCCAAGCAGGCTGCGCGATATATGCGTAGCAAGTGACATGAGTGGGCAGGGTTCATTCCCTGCTCACTTTTTATTGGTTGTCATTAGTGTTGGTATCCAATGCTAATGACAGTCAATAGACTGTTAACCTGCTAGACAGAGACAGTAGCAGAGTCGAACACAACTGAGGGGTGACAACATCCAGTAAAATGGATCACTCAGTTGGTCTTCGCGTTATCTTTGATGGTATGTAGATATCTATGTTCCGATCTGGGGTTCTCGTTTACGAGGGCTGAAACATACGCAAGTGCCGTAATGAGCTATGACAGTAGCATCCTGTGGATTCAGGTGGGCAGCAAGCCATGCTTGTTGCGTCCAGTTAGGCTTAGAGAAGGGATACTTGATGGGAGGCGCGGATAGACTCGGACAGGCTACGCATCAACATCTAGCGGGGGATAGTAGTGGCGGGCCTGATGTAGGCTAGAATGCAGACAGCACTCTAAACGCGATCGTGAACCACATTATATGTGGGTGTAGCGTGACCCTTTGGAGGCTGTCTGTGGTGGATTGTGTCCAGATATTTCGATATCCCATAGTTCGGCATCAGGTTGCTGGCAGGCTAGTAATCTTTGTATATGCGTTGGCATATGCAAGCGTCCACACTTGACACCGCCGCCTGAGCAATGACCCTAGAGAACGGGTCAGGGTACACTTGGGCCGCGAGTATGGTAATGAGAGCGAGCACAAGGCATTTACCTGCTAAGCAAGGAGTTTATCTGACCTTCAGCAAAATAAGATACGGGATACAGTGTATCTCGTAACATGCCGTCGTGGGCATGAAGCAGACTAACCTTGAGCCGTTAAGCCTATGTATATGATACCAGATCAGTCCTCGTACTGTGGTATCCGCTATGCATGAGCGAGAGCGGTCAGATGGAGTTTGACATAACAATCACGAATCATTGACACGTTTTAGTGACTAGGGGTTTCTCCTCCGAGACTATCGGATGCCCTAGTTATCGGCGTGTCTTCTTTTGTGTCTATCGGAACCATGTAGAGGACGGACAGCCGTTCGGCGAGTAGCTAGAACCTGCTCGTTTAGTGGTTTCAACCAGTATGGGGCGATACTCCCCCATAAATGCAGGAAAGCCTGCATAGTCTAGGTTGAGTAAAGCAAGAGGGCTCCACCGCCGATAGGCACACAAGAGGGCACGACATATACCCCAGCCAAAAAGGTTGGGGTTTTTTTGTGTTCTTATCAGGAGACATGATCGCTAAATGCGAAAGTCCTGTGACCGATAACAAGGAGCAGGCATTGGAAGTAGCTTCATTAAATAAAGAAGCTTTGTTGGCATTGTTGGATGTTGTGAGTCATATGGCTTTCAAGAAGTACCCTAACAATGGAAGTTGGATGGTCAACTTCAACTACCGATACGCATATGTGTACGAGATGTTGGAGCCTGATGCCTTCAATGATTATGAGACGATATTTTCTACCTACTCCGTAGGTATTGATATAGTCGCAAAGGCTGTTGCGGACACAGCGCACAAAACTGAAGACATCGTTGAAGCTTACATGCGTGCACACGAGTGTGGTGTGGAAGCTGTGAGAAAGTCTCACCCTTTCAGGTCAGAATGGAGTCTTAGTTTCAGCGAGCTTGTTCAGAATGAGTTTGAAGATTATCTTGAATCAGTTGATTTAATAGGAGAATAATTATGAAAGAGCTAAGCGAGGAGCAGAAGGCACTACTATCTAAAATAAGAACAGAAGTGGTAGTCATGATGCAGGCTAGGTTTGAAGACCTAGAAAATGACGAAAAGTCAGAGAGACCTTTTGACTTTCTGATGGGAGCAGCAGCGGCGATGCACGCTATGGATAAGCACCAATGGTGTGATGGAGTAGAGGGTGACATGAGAACCTTGACTCCTCACTGGTATATGTTTGGCATGAGACAAACAAAAGTGGAAAGTTTTGCTGAAAAAGACTTAAAGCTGAACAGCAAGTAACATGAAAGATATAGTTCGGGGCGTGGCCGAGGGGTTAATCTTCTCGGCCTTTTTTGTGCCGTTCGCATGGTTCTTATATGTGGGCGGCGAGGACATCATAGATATAATAAAGGATATGTTATGAGAAGAAAGAGAAAGACCTTGAGAAAGCTCAAGGTAGAGAAGGACAATGGGCAGAGAGTATTCACTAATATAATTGGTGACAGACCTGCGACAATGAAGGAAGGCGAGATAGCCTTTAAGAAAATATGGAAGGAGCTAAGCAAATGATACAAGCAATAGCATATGCAGACCCTAGAAACAAAATAGACCCGTTTGAAGAAGAGGTTGAAGTTAAATCAGATGGGAGTACCGATTGGTATAGACCATCTTGGAGTTGGGCACATAGATCGGCTGAAGATTGGGTTCAGAAGATGATGTCATTTAATGGATGGGAATTTCAGCCGCCCGATTTCATATGTCTGAATGGACTGTATAAAAATGGATTGCAGGAGGTAGAGTTATATGGGCTTCCAGCTATTTTCGTATCAGGTTACGAGAAAGGAGATTGGGAATTCGATTGGGAGGACAGGACGAACGACAAGTGGGAGAAATCGTATGATGAGGTTGGATTGCTGACAGCAATGCAGAAGGGGTTCACCCATCTTTTTTATAGGCCTAAAGAGTTGGTCGTATGGGAGGATCAGAGACATAAGGAGGCAAAAGAAAAGTTCAATGATGATTACTTTGATATTTTGTTTGATAACTTACACGAAAGGCATGACGAGTTCCTTAAGTGGCGTAAGGAGTACAAGGAGGAAAACCCCAAGCCTCTCTATAAGGCAGCGGATATTTGTGGTAATGTAAGTATGCCCATCATGGAGGCTTTGCTGCATGAAGAAGACTTAGAGTCACTTGGAGAAATGGAACACTTTGCGAGAAGGCCTCTTAAGAAAGGCAGAAAGATGGGTATTCTTGCAGCCCCGCATGAGTTGCACTATGCGATCCGTTACTTACAGAGACATGAGAGGTGCGACCCTATAGATATAAGTGAGATAAGCGGAGAGCTCGCAGGTATGGACATGAAGGAATGTAAAAAGAAATGGGAGGCAGCAACTCCTTACAAAATATAATCAATGGCAATACATAACTTTAAAAACCCAGAATGTCCTTGGGCTTGGTTAAAAGAACCAAAAACAATGGCGAATCACGTAATAGAATACATCCATCACTGGATAAAACCTACTACTGTAATAGACTCACTTGAACACTACCCATACAGATCAGCTATCGTGTACGTTCATGATTCCAACCAGAAGACAAGGAACTTACAAACGGACATAAGGCACACAACTGATCCTGTTATTATATCTGATTTCAAAAGAGAGATTCACAATAAATACCTAATGGCTCTTAGATTCAGAATGAAATTCAAAGGCTCTGAGTCTCTCAGTCTTAACAGAACACACGCTGACAATCATGTCATCTATCGGGTCAACGACTTATTACTTCAGTTCAACGACTCTCGGATGTCCTTCGGCACTGACGTTCACATTGAAAGCTACTAATAATATGAATCCGTTTGAACAGAACAGTATACACCTGAACGGTGCAGGCTATAAGTTTGGTATAGCAAAGCTACAAGGAGCAGTAACCCAGTCACTGACAGGGTTTAGTTTAATAGAAGTTGCACCTATGTGGGTGAACACCGACAGGACTACCGATGAAATGCTATACGCAATCATGGGGAGCGAGCCAAAGATAGGTGAGAACAAAGAAGTAGGCATACCTCAGATCGAGGTGAAGAAAATTATATATGCAGAACCAGTAAAGATATGAGACATAAACATCCCACATTTATTAGGAACATATGGATAAGCAGGCCGTATTGCAGTTGCCCTCTTATTATTTTGACAGAGCAGGAATACAATAAAAATAATGAAAATGACTGGAGTGATTACTACACACCAGACGAGCCAATAAATTATATTTCTGGACATATAGAGGGTGAGTGCAGGGAGTGCGGCCCTGTGACTTATGACGAGAGATTCATAAAAACTACTTTGTCAAACGAACAAATCCAAAAGATTTACAAGAAGCTTTAGGCACTCTGGTAGTAGCACTATTAAGATGTGCTAGGATTTGTTTTCCTTTTGCGCCGCCAGTGTGCCGATTATTTCCTGTCTGCTGAGTGGTAGACAGGTGCACCTAGAACGTGCAGCCCCGTGGTTTCCTCCTGAGACACGGGGCTTTTCTTTTTAATCCCGTATATAGAAATGGATAATAGTAAACATAAACCAAGGAAAGTAACACTGACATTGAGAAAGATGTTGGATGATAGAAAGTTAAAACAGTTATCTGAGAAGGAAAGACTATGCCTAAAGAAAAGAATAAGCTTGGGAACATCCTGACAAAGAAAACATATATCAGGGTGCGTAGGATTCTGTCTTGCGACAAGGGTATAGACAGGACTCTTGACTCGTTGCGTGAACTATACAATGAGCCAAGCGTACACAAGAGGATCGAGAGGCAAGGGTGGACACCTGAATTATTAGCTAGGTGCACCCTTACTTTTGTTAGGTTGGATGATGATAAGTAGAACACCCAACTCTGCACCCCTTAATTGGGGTGTAGAATTGGATGGTTTCAATTCGGGAATCATTCATAACAAAACATATGTTAATCAACGTAACAGTAAAGTATGGGGTGGTACGCTCAGTAACCACCGAGGTAGAAGAAGGTACAACTGTCGGTCAATTGATCGACGAGGTGCGCTCGGCGCTCAAGCTGGGTAGCGGACAGTACCGCGCGATTGCAAACGCATCTGCGCTTGAGAATAGCAACACCGTTTCCGATGGTGATGTTATCAAGCTGGAGCCGTTGTGCATGGAGAAGGCCAGCGATGAGTTGGTAACGGTGACAGTCCGCTATGGTTTGTCACGGACAGCTACCCTAGAGGTAGAAGCAGGCTCGACAATCGGGGACGCGCTCAATGAGGCACGCCCTGCTCTCAAGTTCGGGAGTAACGTGCGAGCAACAATCAACGGTGCTGATCAGGACATGAGCATCACCGTGCGGGATGGTGACATTATCACCGTCGAGAACTCAGCCAACAGCAAGGCTGTCTAAAGGATTGTAAAAAGCAGAACAGTTAACCCCCCTCATAACGAGGGGGGTTTTTTCTTAAAATATTATGCCAGTACACAATCTAGAAAGAGCACTTAATTCAGGTGCTATTATGTTCACCAATGACGGGGCTTACGGAATTGACCTGAGCCTGCGACCATTGGGCGATTGCTCCAAAGCTATTGATAAGATTGCTTCGACAAGGAGTTTCAAGATTCCTTTCCTATCATCTATTGAATGCCCCGGAGAAACTAACATGTTGCAAAGTATGTCCGTTAAGACAGATCAAAACGGATACACTTGGTATTATGTGACAACTCGGCTGAAGTATCTAAACTTCAACACAAGTTATGCAGTTGCTGAAGAGGGAGACGAGAAGTGGTTGTATCCTAGCTTCAACAATGCAGCAGGTAACTCAAGTGCGCTTACGTTTGACTTAAAGTGGAAGCCACAAGATGCACTGCGTGTATACATCACGTTCGAGTTAAGGGCTGAGCCCGACAACCCAGTTCCAGTCGTGCGTAACAGTTACCTTCATGCAAGGATTAGAGATACTGAGGGAGACTTCAGGCTACCAGTTGGTAATGTATACAACGACAGCAAGATATGCTTTGGCGAAGCATACATAATGTCGGGAACAGTGTTAGATACTGTCAACGAAAACATTGATCTGTTTTATTCCACGCCTTGGAACGCTGACCTTTCTGACGACATTGGTGACAAGTCATCAAAGTTATTCAGGTTTCATGCAGACACCAACGAACAACTTGAACCCAAGGGTCAACTCTCTGACATACTGGAATACTTCAGTGCTTCTTACATCGAGGACTTAGCTATATGAAAATTGTAGAGTCAATTATGGAGGGCTTCGACCTGTTCAGTACTCAGTTTGAAATGCAGCTATCATCAAAAGCTAGAACGCTGTTTGAAATGAAAGCTCACGAACTGAACTTCGCTGATATAAATTTGAATTCAATCAGCGAAACTCAAAGGGTGTACTCAAGGCTTAGCTCAAATGAAAGGAGACAGTTGATTGATTCAATTATTGTCGGGGTGATACATGACGGGGTTGACGGCATGACAACAGCGGAAGTTGTTGAGGCCTTAGATATACCCAGAATATATCAAGACAGAACTAATTGGTTGACTCAGGTTCTCATAAATAACGGAAGGGTGACTGATCGTGCCAGCAAGCGCAGGTATTCGGAGTTCTACCAAGAGCTTGATCATATCAGAAGGAGTTGGCATCGCAACGGTGAGAGTAAGTTAGTTATAATACAGACCACAAGATTAGACGAAGAATGAACATACATATAATAGGTGCAGGCGGCGTTGGCACATGGCTCGCCCCTGCTTTAGTTAAGCTACTCAATGTCGGACATGATAAGGCCGACTATAATATAAACATCTGGGACGGAGATAAGATAGAGACATCTAATCTCGACAGACAGTTGTACTCACCTCATCAGGTGGGTTTGAACAAAGCCGAAGCGTGCGTAGTTAACTTCGGGTATGCAGAGATAAACATCAATGCTGTGCCTCGATACTTATCCAAGGATGATGTTCAGAGGTTTAGTGCTGATGACTTCTTCTTTGGCTGCGCTGACAATCACCCCGCTAGGGCAGACATTCTGTCTATATGTGATGACACAGGTGCTAAGTCAATCATAGGTGGCAACGGGTACGAGGATGCTGATGCATACTACTACGACAACTACTGGAAAGGTACGCCTTGCGACCCCCGCGTTTATTACCCTGAGATACTCACGGTAAAGTCAGGGTCTCCGATTGTAGCAGAGGGCTGTACGGGCGATGCGCAGGTGGAGTCACCCCAGTTGGTATTAGCTAATCAATGGGCCGCTTCTCTTATGACCCATCTGTTCTGGCATCATGAAAGAGCAGATGATGTCTTTGAAACGGATGAGGTTCTAATGCTTGAGCGAACCAGTAAGTACGAGACGCTCAGCTTCACAGCTAAAATGTTAATTGAGGCAAGTAAGGAATGAAAACTACAATAGAAAATATATTACCTAGACAGGTGTTAGACCTAGTTAGGAGAGCTCCGATCAATCCCATGACAAGGGGCGCGGTCAGGAGAATCACAGACTTGGTAGTCCCTGATGAGATCAAGGAACCAAAGCTGATAGAGGATTATATTCTGGCGAATATAAAAGAGGACAGGCTCAAAAGGATCAGAAGGAATATTCCTGATGTGAATGAAAAAATTAGCTTCGATGTCTATGCCAGAGAAGATACTTATGGGACAGTAAGGATAAACAGAGTTCAGCATTATAGCACATCCGTATCCTTTACGCTCGATGAGCTATCTGATTGCGATAACGAAGACGAAGTTCGTGATCATTTAATGAGTCTTGCAAGGGAGTCTTGTTATGACTACGGCCCATCTGACTACGATGATGGTGAGCCCTATGATTTTGAAGAGACTGACTCTGAAGGGATAGATATCAGTGATAGCACAGATAATTGGATAGGTGACTTCATTAGCGAACATCTAGATGAGATCGCAGAGGTTGCGGGTTGGGATGAATAAAAGAAAGAGGTGTATAAATGAATGATGCAATAAAAGTAGACAAGAAGGGTAAGCCTTGGAGGCTTATAGAGAACGACTACTTCACGGGAACTGTTCCTGTTGAGGTAGAGAAGAGTGAGCCGTACATGAATTGGAACGGCAAAGCAAAGATCAGTATGGAGACTTGGCAACAAATACTAAGTTTCTTTCACTGGTCTTATGAGGAACATGGTAGCGAGGTGCAGGTGCGCCTGTTCTACCATGAAGAAACAGATGAGTGGTCAGCTTGGGCATTCCCCCAAAGCTATGGCTCAGCAGGCATGACAACCAAGGAGATAAGCGGCGATGAGTTCAATGATCAACGTGCGCTTCTTGGCAACTGTGTCTGCGCTGGGTCAGTGCACCACCACTGTTCAACTTCTGCCTTCCAGTCTGGCACGGACGAGAAGGATGAGGAGAATCAGGATGGCTTACATATCACAGTGGGCCATATGGATAGAGCTAAGTATGACCTGCACTCAAGGGTTAGCTTTGACAAGGAGATGTACGAATGCGATCTGGATTCTTGGTTTGAATATCCAAAAGAGTGGAACGATCTGCTTGATGACGAGATCATACCTTATGCGCTTGAGAAGAAATTGTGTCAGCCTGCAAAGGATGTCCCCTTCCCTGACAAGTGGAAGGAGAACGTGACCAAGGAGAAGCCTGCCTTTTACAGGACATCCAGCTACAATAGATCGGTTGGTTACGCGACCCACCCTGCTGCCACTAAAACGAAAAGCGTTATCAATCCGAGCAGCAATGCTGTTACAGAAAAACTCAAAGACGTAAGGACTTACGTTAACATTGATGACTCTGTGACTAAGAAGATATTCCCTTACATACAAAAGATTGCAGCAGAACAAGAGCTAATGGGTGCTGATATAGCACAATGGTATGACGTGATATCGTGTGCCGATTTGTTTATTGATCTATGCGATCTTATCAAGGAGCACAAGATTGATGAACATGACTTCGAGCAATTGTGCTATGACATGGATGACTGCATATCTTCTTTAGAAAAGGATGACGTTTTGTACACAGAAACTGAGTTTGATTATGACAAAGAGATAACACACCAGCAATGGCTACCTCACTAACAGAACAGGAGACTTCAGATAATGGCAGTCCTATTTTGTTTCAACTAGAAGTAGATGCGGAAAGCTTGGATGAGCTTTTCTTTGAGTACGGGATAGTCCCCTGCCATCTCCACAGAAACCTACTCGTTGACAGGTTAACTGAGTCAGCGATGAAGTGGATCAGAGATAACGTGGAGGAACTATCAGAAGAGATGAACAACAATAACTAAAAAAATTCCCCCGCTCTTGCGAGCGAGGGAGCAGAACAGGATTGAAAGAGCAGCTTAACAACGCTGCTTTTTTTGTGTCCACAACTAAATAAAAAAAACATAATGAACGAACAAATACATACAATAAATGAGCCGAATGACATCACAAAGCATTGGCTCAAACAAATGCAGTGGTACGGGAAGTGGTATGTCCCAACTAAAAAGATATCACTGAAGAATAGGGGCTCCATGAGAATGGACAACACATACATGGCACTGCTGGACATCTTACCACCTGATGAAGAGTATCCTATTGAAAGGAGAATGTCTCTTGCCCCGTATGATTCCCATTCCTCTTATGACAACACACAG
>CERT01011268.1_pt1 | contig 11689 bp, 14 predicted proteins | sample 530691 | NCBI WGS metagenome assembly CERT01 (sample SAMEA2620861, study PRJEB7988) | marine metagenome | biome: marine biome (ENVO:00000447); feature: surface water layer (ENVO:00002042); material: "saline water (ENVO:00002010), including plankton (ENVO:xxxxxxxx)" | depth 5 m
CGTCGGTAGTAGAAATATAATAAACCCAGAAATATCTGATAGCACACTTTTTGGAACTGGTGGCGTAGGTTTATTTAACGGAGCTATGGTTTTTGGTGGAAGTAATGCAGAAGAAAGGGCAGGAACAAGGCAGTTAATAACGTTGTTATACGGCGGAGACACAACAAACAACACTACTAGCAATATATACCCAAGTGCCAATCAAGTGGAAAGCAACTTTCAGCCACAGGTTAACAGAATGTATTATTTTCAATCAGAAACATTAGCTACAAGAACAGGCGGTTCAGCAGGTGGAACAGTTGGTGACTTTAAAGCGTGGGTAGAACGTGGCGTTGTTAAATGTAACAGTTCAGGAACGTTAAGTATATCAAGACAAAGAACAAGCCCAGTAAGTAGCGGAACTACAACTGGTTGGCAGGCTGTTAACAGTGTAAGCGGTTCAGACTTTTTACAAACTGTTACAGGGGCAACAAACATGAATATTAGATGGGTAAGTAATATACGTATAATGCAGGTATTTACAAATGTTAGCATACCATAAAAAATTAATAAAATGGCAGAAGAATTAGTATTAGACATAAAAGCAAATGTATCGGGGGCTACAAACGAAGTAAAAGAACTAGAAGTAACATTAGAACAAGCGAAAGCAAATGTTGACGAGTTAAATGCTAGTTTTGAAGCGCAAAAATCATTAGTGCAAGAGTTAGAACAAGAACTTGCAGCAATGAAGCAGCAACAATCTGTTAATTCAGATTATCAAAATAGTGTTTCTAAATTAAATCAAAAAATATCAGAAACTACAGCCGCTTTGAAACAGGAAAAGATTGGCTTGAAGGCAGTTAGGGATGATAGAAAAAAAGCGATTAACACTGTTAAAACATTAGAAAAAGCACAAAAAGACCAAGTTAAACAAGCTTTCGCGGCGATTAGGCATTTTAACATCATGGGTATATCTTTAAAACGTTTACGTTTAATGGTAAACGGAATTATACCTGCATTTAAATTGATGTTCAGAACTATTAAGGTTGGTATCGCTTCAACAGGTATCGGTATTATTGTCGTTCTTTTGGGTTCTGTTGTAGCAGCAATGATGAATACACAAAAGGGCGCAAAGGCCTTCAAATTAATGATGCAAGGTCTAGGGAAAGTCATTGAGATGTTATTGGCTCCTTTTGTTGCTTTAGGTGATGCAATCTTAGGGCTGTTTGGTATAGAAGGCGGTGGCGGTAGTGACACAGTTAAGGAAGCAAATGAGTTAGAATCTGCAATGGATAGAGTCAACAAGCAGTTAGAAAAACTTAATGAACAAGAAGCAGAATTAAGTGGTAAAAGAGAAAAGGCAAATAGAGATATAAAAGACACCACAAAAAGCGAAGAGGAAAGGCTAGCAATCGCAGAAAAAATCAATGAAGAAGAAATGGCATTGATTCAAAAAAAGATTGATGCTGTTCAGGTAGAGAAAGACTTGCAAGATACTAAAGTTAAGAACTATCAAGATGAGATTGCTAGAATACAAGAGAAGTTAGACGCAGAAAATAGGCATGGGGCAAAAGTGATAAGAAGCTATCATCAACGTATGATAATGGAAGAAATCATAAAAAAAACAAATAAACAACTTAACAAAGAACTAGAAACACAATCAAAACTACAAGTTAAATTAACTGAACAACTTAATGCAAGGCAATCACTAGAATTTGCATTTGAAGACCAGATTACTGACATAAAATCATTTAACATAGAAAAAACAAAAGAAGAAGAACAAGAGTTGGCAAACCAAAGAAAAAAATGGAGAGAAGACAGGAAAAAAGGTGAAGAAAAAATTGCAAACATAATTCGTAAAATTAACGAAGAAATGGCTATTGAAGAGCTAGAAACTGACGAGGAGAAAGAAAAAAAGAAGCTAGAGTTTGCTATGGAAAAACTGAAAGAAGATATTGAAAAATCTAAGGCCAGCAAAAAATCTAAAAATGAAGCCTTAAAAAAACTAGAAGATGATTATCAACAAGACTTACAAGAAATAACAGACAAGTATGCTGAAAAAAACCAAGATAAGTTAGACAAAGAAGAAGAAACATTACAAAAGCTAAAAAATGAAAATTTAGTTAGCGAATTGGAAACAGAAGAAGAAAGGCAATTAAAATTGTTAGAAATACAAAAAGAAGCTGACTTAGAAAAACTAAAAGAATTTAAAAACTTTGAAGAACTTAAAATAGAGTTAGAAGAAAAATATTTAAATAAATCTAACAAAATAAAAAAGAAAGCAGAAGAAGATAATGAAAAAATGAATAAAGCAAGAGTGTCAAATGAATTAAAGGCATTTAGCACATTAAGTAAAACGTTAAGTTCTATAGCGGGGGATAACAAAGAACTTGCGGCTGCTGGAGCGATTATAGACACATACGCAGGGGCGAACAAAGCCTTTGCGCAAGGGGGTACGGCTGGTTTTGTTACGGGTGCTGCAGTTATTTTAGCTGGATTAAATAATGTGGCCAAAATATATTCAACACCTGCAGGCGACAATACAGGCGGTGGAAGTGTTCCAGCAGAAGCACAAGCACAATCACCAGCACCACAACTACTAAGCGGTTCTTTTGAGTTGCAACAAGCCGTAACGCCTGAACCAGTTAGAGCATACGTTTTAACAGACGAAATGACTAACAGCCAGAATCAATTGGCTAATATAAGGCGTAGAGCCACAATATAAGTATTCGGCATTTTTAAGACCTCTAAAGGGTTTTAATCAACTTCCGATATATATATATTGAAAAACATATAAAATAAAAAGTATGAGTAGTCTGTCAATAAAAAAAATATTATGTTAAATAATACAAAAAACAAAAAAACAATAAAAATCAAATAAATAACCAAAAAATACATTTAATATTATGCCATGTAAAAAATGCAAAAACGGAAAAACCAAGTGGGGTGAGAAAGGGGAATGCGAATATGAAACTGTAGCAGAATGCGAAGAAGCTAACAAAGATTATTACGAAGACCTTAAAGTAACTAAAATTGTTGAATTATTAGTTAGCGAAGAAAACAAAGATTTAACTATTGATGCGATTAGTTTAGTAAACAGCCCAGCAATAGAACAAGACTTTGTTTACTTTGGTAAAGAAAAAAACAATCTAACGTTGGCAAAAGTTGACGAAGAAAAAAGAATGATTGTATCACCAGCACTAATACCGAACAAACAAATATTTAGATACGACCCAAATACTGACAGTGAATATTACGTTTACTTTAGCCCAGACACTGTTCGCAAGGCTAGTGAATTATATTTAAAACACAATAATCACCACAAAGCAACATACGAACACAAAGACAGGGTAAGCGGTGTTTTAACTGTTGAAAGCTGGATTATAGAAGACAGTAAAACAGACAAGTCAACTTTATATGGCTATTCTTTGCCAAAAGGTACTTGGATGGTTAAAATGAAAATAGAGAATGATGAACTTTGGCAAAAGGTAAAAGCTGGAGAACTAAAGGGTTTATCAATCGAAGGCTATTTTACTAACAAATTTGAAGACATGCAAAAAAAAGAGCCGACTGATGCAGAAATACTATCAGCACTTAATGAAATAATACGTGAAAATCAAACAAAATAAAAATTTATCTATTTAATTAAAAACATCAAAAAACTATGGACATCAAAGAAAGAATACTAGTTGCTTTAGGCTTAGACAAGCCAGAGCAAGAAATAAAATTAGGATGGCAAGCTAAAAGCGAAGATGGAACAATATTCGTTTCAACTGCCGAAGAACTAGAAGCTGGAGTTGACGTATCTGTTTTAACAGAAGACGGAACTACTATTGCGCTGCCAGTTGGCACATATAAGACTGACACTGGCGTATCATTTAGAGTGGAAGAAGAAGGTGTTGTTGGAGAAGTTATGGAAAGTGAAACGGAAGAAAAAGAAACACCAAAAGAAGAGATGGGAGATAAGAAAAAAGACAAGAAAGAAGATGAAGATGAAGATATGAGAAAAGAAGAGGATGATTATGAAAGCGAAGCAGAAGAAACTGATTGGGCTAAGACTTACGAAGAAATGAAAGAAAAAGTTGAAAACCTAGAAGATGCAATAGCTGACATCAAAAAACAAATTGGAGAAAGTGGTGATGTAGAAGAAATGGCGGAAGAAGTTGCTGAGCCAACTGACAAGCCAAAAACTATTAAAACTACAGAAGTAAAAGAATTTTCTGCAGAAGAAGAGATAACAAAATTGAAAGCAGAAAACGAAAAACTAAAAACTGAGTTATCTACAAGCCCTGCAGATGCACCAATTAACACAAACAAATTTAGTTCAGATAGAAAACCATTAACAAAAAAAGAGTACAACAAACTATCTAGACAAGAAAGATTTTTATACAATTTAGGAAAATAATATTAACAATTAAAAACAATAAAAAAAATGGCGTTTACTACAACATCAAATTTTTCTGGAAAGGCGGCTGGATTCTATATCTCTGCAGCTTTAAAGGAAGCAACATCGTTAGACTATTTAACGATGATAGAAAATATCAAATTTAAGAGCAATATCCAGCGTATGGCTGGAAGTTCAGTAGTCGCAGATGCTACTTGTGACTTCACTGATGCTGGAACTTTAGCACTTACAGAGAAGGTTTTAGAGCCTAAAAACTTACAAATCAATCTAGACCTTTGTAAAAAGACATTACTAGATTCATGGGAAGCTTTACAAATGAGAGCAGGCGCAGGAGCACCTCCACCAGCTTCTTTTGATGATTATGTAATATCTTACATGGGAGAAATCATTGCACAGGCAACAGAAGAAAGCATTTGGGAAGGAACTGCAGTTGCTGGAAAATTTAACGGATTCTTAGGGGCTGTAACTGGTTACTTACTTCCTGGAGTTGACGGAACTGTTATTCAGTCTTCGGCGAGTGGAGCGTATACAGCTGGAAACATTATAGCAAACTTACAGACATTAACTTCTGACATGGCTGCAAATGTTTCACCAATTTTAAGAAAAGAAGATTTACATATTTACATGAACCCAAAAACATACGCATTCTATATTTCTGCTGTATCGACTTTAGGTTATGTAAATGCATACAATATGAACGGTGATTATGAGCCTGTATTTGAAGGTTACAAAATCGCAGTTTGTCCAGGTATGGCAGATAACCAACTAGTAGCAGGAGAGAAGTCAAATCTATTCTTTGGAACTGATTTATTATCAGACCACACTAGAATCACTTTGATGGATATGGCTCAATTAGATGGTTCAGATAACATGAGATTAGTAGCAAGATACTCAGCTGGTGTACAGACTGGTGTTGGTGCTGATATTGTTAGACAATCATAATAAAACAAATTAAATAGAAGCAAGGGCTACGGCTCTTGCTCCTTTAACCTTTAAAAAATATAAATAATATGTCATGTACAGCTTTAACGAAAGGTAGAGGACTTGATTGTAACAGGATTGCAGGGGGTGTAAAAAACGTTTACTTCTCAGTTTATTCAGACTTCGGTAGCACAGACTGGAGTTATGATAGCTCAAACCCACAGGAAATTGATGCAATTGATTGGAATAGCAATAGTATTTATAAATATGTAATGCCTTTAGGCGTTGCAAACGTTACAGATACAATAACAGGCTCAACGGAGAACGGAACTATATTCTACACTCCAACTGTAAATATTATGCTTAACAAGTTAACAAAAGAAGACCAAAACCAAATTAAACTATTAGGCCAAACAAAAGTAAGAATTTTAGTTGAGCTTAATCAAAAACTAGCTAGCGGCCACGATGCAATACTTTGTATGGGCTTTGAGAATGGAATGGACTTAAATACTGGAACAGCTGATTCTGGTGCTGCATTTGGAGACAGGAATGGATACACTTTAACATTCACAGGTTTTGAATCAAGACCGATGGCCTTTTTAGAAGACTACACTACATCAATTTTTGATAACAGTGGCTTCACAAATAAAGGAACTCCATTTGTTGTTTCAACATAATTCTTGGTAGTTTTTATATATTTAAAAGAGAGTAGCTTAGGTTACTCTTTTTTTTTGCAAATAAAAAACAAAAATTTCTCTTTAATAGTATGATACAAGCAATAACAGAAACTGATTTAACAGCTTATATACAAACAGAAGACAATAGGATTGACACTTCTGTGGCTAGCGATAAAATTAGACATCTAATAAAATTTACAAATGACATGAGCGGGGCTGTTCTATATGCTTATTCTAATAGCCACTTAATCACAGAACGCTATACAAGGCTACAGTTCGCTTATAATTCAACTTCTGATGTATATACTGGCGATATTAATTTGAAGCCAGCAGGTTACTGGAAATATGAAGCATACGAGGTAAGCTGGACAGGTGCTGTAGCAATAAGTTCAGGTAATGCGCCTGTTAACGAAAATGATGTGTTACCAGTAGCTCCTACGCATGGAGTTGTACAAGGGCTTGTAACAAAAGGAAAAATGTATGTCGCAGATAAAAGCGGTACTGAACAAGTTCAATATACGCAGCATCCAGAACCAAGCGGCTCAAATTATATATATTACGGACAATAAATAACAAAAAATGGCAATAGAAAACGTACAACAATTACTATCAGAACAATTAGGAAAAAACGGAAATACAGAAATATTTACAACTGCAGCACAGACAGGTAAGAATTTTTATTGTGTTCATTTTCCAGTTGAAAGTGTTGTTTCAGCAATAACAGTCGCAGACGCAACTGGTGAAGCAGCATTACAAACAACGTTACCAGCTGGAACTACTCTTTTTATGAATATAACTGCAATCACTTTGACAAGTGGTGTTGGAATAGGTTATAGAGACGACATACCATAATGTTAGCACTAAGACTAGGACAAAGTATTGGGGCTGCATCTAGCCCAGTTACATTCAGCAATATATATTCTCTGGAATTTGCAGGGGTTGACGATTATGTTAATTTAAATTCTGCAGCTGGAACAGTTGATGTATCTAGGGGAACGATATCAGCGTGGGCAAAATTAGAAAATGTAAGTGATAATACTCCTATATTTAAATTTTACACAAACAGTAATAATCAAGCTACTATAATTTATTTACATTCTACAAATCAATTTAAATTTATGTACAAAGCTGCAGGAACTAATACGCAAGTTATTGAATCAGCAGGTAGTATAGAGGGCGATGGCAATTTTCATCATTTTGCTTTTACATGGGATGTTGGCGGTACAAGTTTTAAAGCTTATATAGATGGTTCGCAAGTTGGCACAACGCAAACAAGTTTCGGTACATGGTCAGGAACACCATCAGTATTTGAACTTGGCCGTAACGGACTTAGTGGAACAGGCTATTGGATAGGTAAAATTGATGAAGTAGGGTTGTTTAATGCTGCAAAAACTTCTGGAGATATTGTTTCTATATATAACAGTGGAACACCAACAGATTTATCAGAAGACAGTAATTTAGTAGGATATTGGAGAAACGAAGAAGGAAGTGGAACGACTATAGCTGATGGCTCAACAAACTCTAATTCTGGAACATTAGTTAACGGAACAAGCTTTAGCACAGATGTACCATAAAATAAAAATATGATATACGTAATTTATAATACTGAAAACATTGATTTAATTGACTTTGCACTTGTTAAAGAAACAAGCAAAGAAACAATAAGAAAATCACTAGACGGAACTAAATGTGTTCTTAAGTTTGAAGGTCAAACACCTGCATTCTTAGAAGGCATACAAAAATATAATTATGAAGAAATATTAGAAATAATGTATTCTCCAGAATGGACTAATAATGAATGATATGAATGATAAAATTTTAAGCATAAATTTAGAAACGCAAACTGCTCCAATAATACAAGAAGTTAGGGGGAAAGATTACATTGAATATGGAACAGATGACTGGAAAAACTTATATCCACAGTTTTTAATTGATTTATATTATAATTCTAGTACGCATGCAGCGATTATAAATGCAACGGCAGAAATGATAGCGGGAGAAGAATTAATTATAGAAGATGAAGATACAAATTTAGATGCATACGTTAAGCTTAAAAAGTTTTTTAGACATGCAAACAGCAAAGAAACATTACATGGTGTTGTAAAAAAATTAGCTTTTGATTTTAAATTACAAGGCGCATACGCTATCCATGTTATTTGGAATAGAGAAAAAACAGAGATATCAGAAATTTATCATGTCCCTGTTGAAAGAGTTAGGGCTGGGCGGCCAAACGAACTAGGAGTTGTTGACACTTACTTTATAAGTGCTGACTGGAGCAACACTAGAATGAACAAGCCTTATCCAATTGCAGCCTTTAACACAATAGATAGAACAGCTAATAGCCAGTTACTATATACAGGTTCTTACAGTCCAAATATGGACATATACCACACTCCTGATTACATCGCAGGAAATAATTGGGCTCTAGTTGACCAGAAAGTAGCAGAGTTTCATCTTAACAATATAGAGAACGGGTTCAGCGGCTCGTATTTTATTAGCTTTGCGAATGGCATACCAACGCAAGAAGAACGCTTTCAAATTGAACAAAGCTTAATAGATAAATTTAGCGGGGCAAAAAATTCTGGAAAATTTGTTCTCACCTTCTCAGACGACAAAACTAGAACGCCAGAAATCACACCAATTAGCGTAAGTGATGCAGACAAGCAATACCTAGCTTTACAAGAATTATTAGTTCAAAATATTTTAACAGCGCACAGGGTTACTTCTAAGACTTTAATGGGAATAGATTCTGCAAGCGGTTTTTCTAGCAACGCTGATGAATTAAATGCAGCTAGCAACTTTTATCACAATACAGTTGTTAGAGGTTTCCAGCTAAATTTACTAGACACTTTACAAACTATATTTTCTGTAAATAACATGGATTTGGAAGTTGGTTTTGTTCAGTTAAAACCAATCACAACTAAATTTACTAATCAAGATTTGGCTGCAGTGTTAACTCCAAATGAAATTAGAGAAGAATTAGGTTACGCACCTTTAGAAGAAAATGTTGATGTTGAAGTTAGAGAAAATTTGGCAAAAGTTGGCTCAATGGTTACAGATGGTGTTGAACTGCCTTTGTTTGAAACTAAAGAAGAAGCAGAAGCAGAAGCTGAAAAAATAGGTTGTAAAGGAAGCCACATACATACGCAAGATGGTAAAGAATATTACATGCCTTGCGAAAACCACGAACAAATAAAAAGCTTAGATTTAAGCAAAAAAACTGAGTTAGATGCGTTTTTAGAAACGATGGAAGACATTCCAGAAGACTGGGAATTAATTAAAGAAGAAGTAGTTGATGGTGAGCATATACATTTTGACTACGAAGCAGAGTTAAATAATTCTTTGAATGAACAAATAGAGTTGACATCAACTGGCAGGGCAAACCCAAACGCAAGAAGTGAACAAGATGGATTAAATAAAAGTAAAACGGCATTTTATAAAGTTAGATACGTTTATACAAACGATAATTTTTTAGTTAACGAAAGCGGCACAGAAAGAGAGTTTTGTACTAAAATGATGGCGGCTAAAAAAATATATCGTAAAGAAGATATAATGCGTATGGAAAAAATAGCAGTTAATCCAGGCTTTGGACCCTACGGAAGCGATAAGTATTCTATTTGGTTATACAAAGGCGGACCCAACTGTCACCACTTTTGGCTAAGACAAGTTTACAAAGCACCGAAAACAGATGACAATTATGTTTACTACCCAGATAAAATACAAGATGATAAAAACATAGGGTACACAAGAGCTAAGAGTGAAGGCTTTACAGCAAAAAAGAATGATAATTTAGTAGCTAGACCACCAAAAAGAATGCGAAACAGTGGCTACTTAGAACCGAGATAATTATGGCATACGTACTATTCATATCAGAACAAAAATTAAAGGACAGCACTGCAATCAATCTAAATGTTGATACAGACTTATTGCTCCCTTACGTTAGGCAAGCACAAAAATTGTATGTAGAGCCTAAACTTGGAACAAAATTAAATCAAAAACTCAAAGACCTTATAACTGCAGGAACTATAGGAAATGTAGGTAACGAAGCTTACAAAACTCTATTAGATGACTACGTTGGTGATATGCTGCCAAACTGGGCGTTTTATCATGCAATACCGTTTTTAAGGTTTAAAATAGAAAACGGGAATATATATTCTAAAACTAGCGAGACAGGAACGCCACTAAGCACAGAAGAATCACAACACCTTAGAGAAGAAATAAGAAATACAGCAGAATATTATACAGAACGTATGATAGAATATGTGACTAACAACCAGCCAAGTTTCCCAGAATATAATACTAACAGTGGAGCAGATGTAAGCCCTGATAGAAATGCATACTACAACGGAATGAATTTAGAAAGGCCACAAAAACAAGGAACAAAATTAACTTTAAGAAACTTCCTGAACGCTAGTGATGGAGGGGGTTGCTGCTGATGAAAAAATATTACAAAACAAAAAAAATAAATGTAACGAAGCTAAAATCCTATTTGGATAAGCAAAAAACGAAGAAAGATGAACGAAGTAAAAGACACACTACAAGTAGGATTAGTTAACGGAAGCGCAATAGGTTTTTCCTTAGCAGAAGCAAATGAAGTACTAACTCTAGTTTCGCTATGTTTGGCAATAGCGTATACAATATATAAATTCATAAAATTTGAACAAGATAATTAAATGGCTAAAAAAGTTTCTACAAACACTTATCGGCCTACTAGAAAAAAAAGAAAAGGAATACATTCCAAAAACGCAAGTCGTGGACAAAACGCATACAAAAAAACCTATAGAGGACAAGGCCGTTAATGTTATAAAAACAGGCATCAACCTGTTAATTATAAGAGATACTTTTACAGATAATTCAACTATTGGCCAGTTGTTTATCAATGGAGAAAAATTTTGTGAAACTTTAGAACTGCCTTATAGAGATAACCAAAGAAGTATAAGTTGTGTTCCTGCAGGCCAATACAAAGTTCGTTTAAGGCCAGCAAGACAAAGCGCAACAAGAGACTATTTACACATGATACTGGAAGATGTTCCAAACAGAAGTTACATATTGTTTCACAGGGGAAACAAGCCCTCACATACTAGAGGCTGTATATTAGTAGGACAAACTCGTCAACAGGACTTTGTTGGTAACTCAACTTTGGCTATGGATTTATTGATGCAAGAAATCATAAATTTAGGTGGCGAAAAAATTAATTTAATAATCAAAAATCAATAATTATGGAATGGACAGAAATTTTATTAGCAATATTAGGTATTGCAGAAATAATTGTAAGGTTAACGCCAACAGAAAAAGACAACTCAATTTTGAATAAAATCATGTGGGTAGTTAACAAGTTAATACCAAACAAGATAAAAAAATAATGAACAACCGCTACAGGCTAAAACCTCATGAGATAGCGGCTTTAAAAAAGATGCGGGAAGCCGAGACTAGAAATGTTCTAGTCATCGGTGACCTTCATGAGCCATTTTGTTTAGATGGTTACTTAGACTTTTGTATGCAGCAATACGAAGAATATGCCTGCAATCAAGTTGTATTTATTGGCGATATCATAGACAATCATTATTCTAGCTACCATGAAACAAGTGCTGATGGTATGGGTGGGCTAGAAGAACTAGAGTTGGCCATAAAAAGAATATCAAGATGGTACAAGGCCTTTAACAAAAAAGGCACAAAAGTAATAATTGGAAATCATGACCGAATTATT
>CERT01044403.1_pt1 | contig 11598 bp, 2 predicted proteins | sample 530691 | NCBI WGS metagenome assembly CERT01 (sample SAMEA2620861, study PRJEB7988) | marine metagenome | biome: marine biome (ENVO:00000447); feature: surface water layer (ENVO:00002042); material: "saline water (ENVO:00002010), including plankton (ENVO:xxxxxxxx)" | depth 5 m
AAGAAGTTTATAGAAATGTAAATTGGAAACTTAAACATTTTGAGTGGTCAAATATGTTTAGTTATGGTGAGAATAATATTATTGATTTTACAAAACTAAATGGTATAGTTGGAATGTTTGCACCGAACGCACAAGGTAAGTCCTCTTTACTTGATGCTTTGTCATTTTGTTTATTTGATACTTGTAGTAGAGCTTTTAAAGCAGAGAACGTACTAAATAATAAAAAGAAAGATTTTTATTGTAAAGTTAATTTTGAAATAGATGGACAAGATTATTATATTGAGAGAGTAGCTAAGAAACAAAGAAGAGGTAATGTTAAGGTTGATGTAGATTTTTACACGATAGATGATACTGATGAAAAGGTTTCTATGAATGGTGACCAAAGAAGAACAACCGATGTTAATATAAGAAGGGTAATAGGTTCTTACGATGATTTTATTTTAACTGCTTTATCTTCACAAATAAAAAATTCTGTATTCATCGAAAAAACTCAGAAGGAAAAGAAAACGCTTCTTGCTCAATTTATGGGTTTGGAAATATTCGACAAATTATGGACTACAGCTTCAGAAGAAATTAAAGATGTATCTGCAGTATTGAAAAATTTTAAATCAAATAATTGGGAAGTTGATTTACATGATATTAAACAAAATGAAGTTGAATTGTCAGAACGTAAATTAGAATTATCTAATGAATTTAAAGAAATACAAGATAAAAAGAAATCAGTTGATAATAATATTATAAATTTAACTAAAAAATTAAAACCAACAGATAAATCAATTGAAGATATAGATAATTTAAAAGAAAATAAAAACACATTATCTGATACATTGAGTAATATCGATAGTGAACTTGGTGAAGTTGACATGAGGTTTAATAAAGCAACTTTATTATATACAGAACTAAATACAAAAATTCAAAATCATAAAGACGAAAAAACAGAAGAAAAATTTGTAGAGTTGGAAAAGTTAGAAAATACCAAAAAAGAATTTGAAATTGATTTAGACAAAATGAAAATAGAAATTCGTACCAAACTAGATAAGATAGAAAAACTTGGTAATTTAGAATGGGATGACGATTGTGAATATTGTATGAGCAATCCATTTACTCTTGACGCAAGAGAGACAAAAAAGAAATTAGAAGTTGATAAAGATATTCTTAAAAAACACCTATCTGAATTTGACTCTATAAATGAAACAATAAAAACTTTATATCATACAAGAGAAAGAAAAGCTGATTTGGATGATAACATAAATAAAGTACAAAAAGTATCCACACTTAAAAATGAGTTAGAATCTAAAAAGGTTCTTTTAGATGAAAAAAAGAAAAATGTTATACATCAGTTAAATTCTATAGAGGAAAAAATTATAAAATATTATGAACAAGAAAAAGACATTGTTTATAATCAACAGATAGAAAATGAAATTGAAACTTTACAAATTAGTAATACTGATTTAGAATATCAAATAGATACTTTGAATAAAAAATTAACAACCCTTTATGGTGAACTACAAGTATTAGAAACAAATCGTAAAAATATATTATCTAATATCAAAAAGGTAGAAGAGTTAGAGGAAAAATATCAAGCATATCAATATTATTTAGATGCTGTAAAAAGAGATGGTGTACCATATGAACTAATAACAAAAGCACTTCCAACCATTGAGGGTGAAGTGAATGATATTCTAGCACAACTAGTGGACTTTCAAATATTGTTTGAAATGGATGGTAAGAATATAAATAACTATATTGTATATGATGATGATAACACTTGGCCATTAGAATTGTCAAGTGGTATGGAAAGGTTTATTAGTTCTTTAGCTATTCGTGTTGGATTGATTAATGTTTCCAATTTACCACGAAGTAATTTTCTTGCTATTGATGAAGGTTGGGGAACTATGGACTCTGATAATCTAAACTCAGTATATAGTTTATTTCAATATCTAAAATCACAATTTCAGTTTACAATGATTGTGTCACATATAGATTCTATGAGAGATGCTGTTGATACTTTGTTAGAAATTAAAAAAGAGAATTCTTTTAGTTCTGTAAAGTTTGATTAGAATATAATATTTTTTTCTTACATTTTTCTTTTATAAGTTCTTCGATTAAAGCATACATTTTATATCCATGATTTTTTGAATAATCTTTAATCATATCACGATATTCTTTTCTTATTTTAATATTTACAAATTGTTGTTTCATATATATAAATATAAAATACCTACTTTTTAACTACTTTTTACATCTTTTTATTTGTAAATTTATAAACTAAATATTTATCTATATAATGGAGAACATTTAATGGGCTTTATTCCACGCCGAAGAATAAAAGAAAATTTAAGACAAATAGAAGTATTTTTAGAGGATACCGATAATCGTATATTTGTAGTACAAGATTTACCAGATACATTTGTACAAGGTCGTTCAGCTTTTAAAATATTTGGTTCTGAATTTTTAAAAGAAGTACCATTAAAAATAGAAATATTAGATAAAGCTGGAAATACCGTATGGACACAACCAGTAAATTATGGTCAAGAACAATCACCAAATTTACCATATAGATATATAAGTGTTGAAGTTTATCCACCACCGATAAATGTACCTGGTGAGGCTGAATTAGTTATTGTCGGAGAATTAAACGAAAATTTAATAGATGTCGAACCTAGATTTGTAGGAACTTATAATGTAAGATATAGTAAAATTATAAACATTGATACTGAGAAAGTTATTAATGAACAACCAATTTTATTTTATAAAAAACCACAAATTACAGCAAGAGAATTTGTAACATTACAAAAGAAAACAAATGCACCTGATAATAGATTTATTAGTGGTAGTCAATTATATGGATTGGTAAATTCTGATATTCGTGGTACTGCATTTGTATCTAGTTCTGAAATAGATACACAAACTGTAGTCAATGACAGGTCTGAATCTCCACGTGGTGATTTAGAGACACAAGCAAATTTGTGGAAGTATAAAACAGGTTTATATAAACAAAATAAAACTCTTAAACGTAGAGGTCTAAAACAAGAAAAAAAATCACCTGAACCACCACAAATGACAATTTTCTCTAATGAATCAAAATTCGTTAGTAAGATGATAGGTGGCAATGTAACAATTAGTGGGATAACCTTACCAACATCATCAGTTCAATCTCTAACTGGTTTAACTACAGATGTAGCTGATATCGATGATATTTTTAATTCTGTTTCATTTCCTAATTTTACTTCTAGGGTAGAAGATGTTATAAGTGATACGGAACTTAATTTAACAAAACCTTATTCAATAGAATATACCAATCCGATTGTAGATGGTGCAAGTGTATCCAAAATATATAGTGATATTGGTTCGGTAAATGATAGTATATTTGTTAACTTTACAGCATCATATGTAGATTGGGAAGTACCTACAACAAGTAGTTATAGATTTGATTCTTTTGTAGATTTTACAATAGAGGATATGAGAACTTTTAGTGGTGATGTTTACAGAATAAAAGTTGCTGGTGGTAGTGATAGTTCACTAGGTGATTTTCCTGTTTTATTAGATACAGTAGTTGATTCACCTGAATTATTAGTTGACACGACATCACCATCTGGTGTTTTAAGAAGTGGATATTTTATAGACCAAACTCATATAGATAAATATTGGAATACTTTTGGTGGTAATAATAACGCAAATCAATTAAATGCAAACTATACAATGTCTCTTGCAGATGGTATGTATTTATCTGGTTCATATGAAGAATTTAATCAAGTTGGTAGAGTTGACTTAGATAGTACTTATGCTTTTACTGTAAGAAAAGATGTAGCCTATACATTATCATTCAATGCAAAAGCTAAGAAAGCAACTAAAAACAATGTAGAAGGTGATTCATATCAGAGTGCTAGAATGTTTTTACACCTTTCTGGTTCTAATTTAAAAGATTTTAATGAATCTGATATACAATACTCATCTTCTTTTGGAAACGTAATTACAGATGAATTTGGAAGATCGGTTGGTTTGGAAATAGATGATGATGACCCAATAACTACATTCAAAGATTTGGGAAGAATAAATCACACTTTTACACCAAATTTTAAATTAGATAGAATAAAAAATACAGATACAATTTTACAATTAAGAATTCACTCTGGTGAATGGATTATAAGTGATTTATCTTTAGCTCCAGCTGCAAGTACAGGATTCTCACCTGACGAATTTAAATTTAGAGTTCCTATAAATCCAAATACACTAAGACCTGATAATTTTGATTTTATCATAGAATATTTAGATATAAATGGTAATACAGCTGAAACGATTACATTTTTAGACGATATAGCAATTTCAGGTTCAGCTTTAGTCTTAGAGGGTGATGACAACTTGATGACTGGTTCTATGTTTATGGGTAGTGCTCAAGGTGAAGGTATTGAAATGGCAGGAGCTAACTCTGCTTATATAAGATCTGTTGGTTATCAAGGATTTATAAGTGCTTCAGCTGGAGAGGGTGGTGGTTTCTTTATGTGGAGTGGTTCGGTTCTACCAAATGCACCTGATAACTATAGAGGAGCTGGACTAGAAATTCACGATGGTATAACTGGTGATAATGAAAGTTTTTTGAAATTTAGAACAATCGATGCTGATAATGATAACAGTTCTAGTTTTGAAGTAAGGACATCTAAATTTTTCTTAGGTGGTGGTAGTCAATTTGTAAGTGGTTCGGATGGTAATATAGAAATAAGTTCTTCAAATTTTCATTTAACACCAGAGGGACAAATTACAGCATCCGCAGGTAAAATAGCAGGTTTTGAGATTAGTGGAACAAAACTAAAACAAGGAAATGTTTTCGAATTCGATGGAGCATCAGATGCTGATTTTTTCATATCATCATCTAAATTTCAAGTAGATACTCTAGGTAATATGACGGGTTCTGAAGTATTGATAAGTGGTGGAACAATTACAGATGGGGTTACGATACTTGGTTCAGTTTCTGCTAACTCAATTTTAACACCCGCTACAATTGCTGGAGTTCCAGCAACAGCTACAAATGCAAGTTCTAGTATAGACTCACAAGGTTTTGCTGCTTTTCGTTCTGCTTCGATTGGTGGATTTGTTGTTAATGATACACAAATAAAATCTTCAAATGATAATTTAATATTAAAAGATAGTGGACAGATAACGGGTTCAACGGTGCAATTTATTGGTGGAACTATTGCTGGGTTTACAATTGACGGTACAAAACTCAAACAAGGTTCTTCTTTTGAATTTGATGGTGCTTCAGATGCTGATTTTTTTATATCAGCTTCAAATTTTCAAGTAGATACCTCTGGTAATCTTACAGGTTCTCAAGTATTAATAAGTGGTGGAACTATAACTGATGGTGTTAGTATATTAGGAAGTGTGAGTGCAAACTCAATTCTAGTTCCTGCAACTATTGGTGGGTCTCCAGCAGTAGAAGGAAATGCATCTGCGTCAATATCAGCTCAAGGTTTTGCTTCATTTAAATCTGCGTCTATAGCATCGTTTAGAATATCACCTGATGCTTTTTTTACGGACTCATTTTTTATTAGTTCCTCAGCAACAGATAATGATTTTTTCATATCGAGTTCTAACTTTAATGTAAAGGCATCAGGTGATATTACTGGTTCTGCAGTATTATTCGATGGTGGAAAAATAGCTGGATTCACAATAGATGATAATAATTTAACTGCAACTAACTTCTCATTAGAAGCTGCTAATAAAAAGATATCTCTTGGTACAGGTAACACGATATTCATAGCTGACGCAGATGAGGGAATTCAACTTGGACATGCTACATTTGCTTCAGCACCGTTTAGTGTAACAAAAGCTGGTGTTATAAAAGCAACAAGTGGAACAATAGGTGGATTCAATCTAAGCACATCGACTATTACATCTGAGAATCTTATTATAGATTCAGATGGTACATTGGAGACAGCTGACTTTGCATCAAATGTTCAAGGTTGGAGAATATCTTCTATTGATAATGGAATGGCTGAATTTGAAAACGCTAAAATTAGAGGTACACTATCCACTGCTGTATTTGAAAAAGAAACTGTAAATGCTGTAGGTGGTCAGTTGTATGTTGCTAACTCAAGTGCTTTGACTGGTTCTGGTATGATATCAGCAAGTTATGCAACAATGAGTGTGGTAAATTCTAGTGGATTTACAGGTAGTTATTGGGGTAGTAGTGCTTATTATTCAGATTGGTCTGCTGGTGTTGATGGTTGGTCATCTGGTCACACTCAAGGAGTTCAAGATGGTGTATCTGATGGAACTACTTCAAAAAACGATGTTTATAGAATAACGGTTGTAGCAGGTGTTGGTTTACATTCTCTTAGAGATATTAACCTAACTGTTGGTAAACCATATTTAATTACATTAACATATTTGATTCCTGATGCTGGTTCAACAGGTGGTGCAAATGGTGGTGTTGATGGATTCAGATTTTCTATTGGTGACAGTTCTGATAGAGGATTGGGTACATATAGTCCAGGAGTAATAGGAACTTGGACTACAGTAAGACTTATATTTACTCCTGCAGTCACCTCTAATCAATTTAGAATATATCCAACAGATGGTACAAGTTTTTCATTTAGTGGTGGAAGTGCTCAAATTGGTGACTTGGTTTTTATTTCAGAATTTTCAGTTCAAAATCGTGGTGACGGAGAAATACTTAGTTTGAAAAAAGTCACTAGCACTGGATTTTCTACTGAATATGTAAAAATTGAAAGTGCTTCGAGAGATGACCCATCAAGTGATACCAATTTGGCTGGTAAATTATATGTCGTCAGAGGATATTCTGGTTCTGCTGCAGGTTCTGCTACTGGTGAGGATTCAGGTTCGGTAGGTGAGTCTGCAGGTTCCGCTCAGAGTTATCAGCCTGGTCAAGTCATTGTATCTACTGGTCGAATTAGTACTGGATATATAAGATTAAATGCAAATCCAAACGATGTAACAACACCATATATAGATATTGTTGAAAGAACTGGTAGTGGTGTTTATGATATAGATTTAAAAGCTAGATTGGGAGATTTAAGTGGTCTTAGTAGCACTAGATTACACGGAACTAGTCCATCATCAGCAGGGTTTGGACTCTATAGTCAAAATGTTTTCTTAGAAGGTGGTATAGTTGCAAATACTGGTTCTATAGCTGGTATCGAAATGGAATCTAATAAACTTTATATAGGAACTGGTACACATAACAATTCGAACACTGCTTTTTATGTTGATAATACTGGTAAGTTTAGTTTAAAAGATAAATTAGTTTGGGATGGAAGTAATCTTGCAGTAGCAGGTTCAATAACCATAACAGGTGGGCCTTCTGCAGCTCAGTTAGCAGCACTTAATGAACAGTCGAGTTCTCTTCAAAGTCAAGTAAACACCATAGGAGATACAACAAGCTCTCTACAAAGTGGTGTTAATGCTTTGGGTGATGCAACTAGTTCATTAGCAACAGGAATAACTAATGTTGGAGCAAGTGCAGTGGCCTCAAGTTCTTTATTTGTACAGGCAACTGAAGCTTCCGCATCACTATTTGCTGTAAGTGCATTAACCTCTGGTTCACAGGCAACAGCTTCTTTACAAAGTGGAATAAATTCATTAGGAGATGCAACTAGTTCTTTACAAACTGGTGTTAATGCTTTGGGGGATGCAACTAGTTCATTACAAAGTGGTGTAAATTCATTAGGAGAAGCAACAAGTTCATTAGCAACAGGAATAACTAATGTAGGAGCTAGTGCTATTACATCAGCTTCTTTGTTCGCAGATAGTGCTGTAAATTCTGGTTCATTGTTCGCAGATAGTGCAAATGCTTCGGCGTCACTATATGCAACAAGTGTAAATGCTTCAGCATCAGCAGTTGCGATACAGGCAGCGAGTGATTTAGCTGCTGTATCATCTTCAACTGCTGATAGAATTATGACCGATATAAGTGGTTCTATAATAGAAACACCACCATCTCCAGCAGGTGAGGGTTTATTTTTAAATTATCCTCATATGGGATTTTATAGTGGTTCTGCATTCAAAGCTTTTATATCAGCTAGTGGTGGATTTTTATTTAAAGCAGATGATGATAATTTAATATCATTTGGTCAATCAAATTCTGGTGGAGATGGTGCAGCTACTAATAGTTTTGTATTAAAATCACAAAATGTATTTATGAGTGGTTCTAAGATAAACATGCTAGCAGATAAGTTTTTTCTCGGTGGAAGTTCAGCGTTTATAAGTGGGTCAAGTGGAAACATAAGAATATTTAGTACTGGTGAAACAACACTTAGTGGAAGTCAGGTAACTTTAGAATCACCAAAATTTTTCATGGGTAGTGCAGGTACTCAATTTGTTAGTGGTTCAGAAGGTAAACTCGAAATAAGTTCCTCAAGGTTTATAGCATCACCTGATGGAGCAGTAACCATTGGTGACATAGGAAATGAACATTCAATAATAGATAGTAATGGATTGACGATAAAATCTGGTTCTACAACAAGGGCAACTTTTGGTGACGCTATTACATTGAACGGTGCAAGTACAAATGACCAAGTTGTAATTGATTCAAATGGTGTTGTAATAAAACAAGGTGGAGTTGGAAGGGTACAATTAGATAGTAATATATTAAGACTTGGAAGAGATGGAAATGCGAGGACATTAATTGATGATGATTCTATATCGATGTATGATGGACAAGGTACATCAAGAAAAAGAGTAGCTATAGATAATAGTGGTAAGATTGCTGTTGGTGGTGCTTCTAACGCAGATGTGTCCGTCACGAGTACGGATGATGTCATTCGAATAGATCCAGGCACTGGTGTTTTTGTATTTGATGATTCTAATAATTTTACACAATTAGATTCAACAGCTTTTAGTATCGTAAAGGGTGGTCATGTATCTGCCTCATTTGCAACAACCACAACAATCGGTTCTACTAGTGGTAGTCATGTTGCAGTATCTGGTTCGGGTGTCACGGTTTTCAATTCCTCTAATGATTTTTTAAATATAAACTCAACAGATATAAAAATAGTCAAAGGTGGTCAAGTATCAGCATCATTCGGTACAACAACAACGATAGGCCCTACTGGTGGAAGTCATGTAGAAATCTCTGGTTCAGGTGTTAGTATATACGGAACTAATAATGAATATCTAAATATGAATTCCACCGATATTCAGATTGTAAAGGGTGGACAAGTTTCTGCTTCCTTTGGTGCTACCACTACAATCGGCCCTGCAGCTAGTGCTCATGTTGAGATATCTGGTTCTGGTGTGACCGTATTTAGTACAGACAAAACAGATTCAATCAATATAACCGATGGTGGAATATTCGTTAACGAAAATTCACAAGTAAGGGCTATATTCGGTGCGACTACTGTATTGGGAAGTGCAGGGGCAGCTGTCACCACTACATCAACTGACGATTGTATACGAATTGCAAATGGAACGGTAAGTATTTTTCAAGATAATAACAATAAAGCAGTTGTGAATTCTGATGGATTAACAATAACACAAGGTGGGAATACAGTTGGAACATTTGGTGCAAACCCAATTATAACAGGTGGTACTGTCACCATTAGAAGCTCTGCAAATAATGATGATAAGGTTCAAGTAACAGCAGATAGTTTTAAGGTTTTTGATGATGGGTCTGAAGTAGGGTCATTTGGAGCAACGACAACTTTAGGAAATACATCTAATGAACACGTACAGATTTCTGGTTCAGGTTTAGAATTATTAGATGGTTCTACTCAAAGATTTGCAATAAATAGTAGTGGTGTAGCAGTAGGAGATAATTTTAATGTCGATGCATCAGGTAACGTATCGATGTCAGGTGTGATAACAGCAGCCGCAGGTAATATCTCAACATTTACAATAACAAGTGGTAGTATTGATTCTGATACTACAAGCACAAAAAGAGGTTTAAAATTAGAACCAGGTAAATCAATTAGAGGATATGGTAGTGTTGGACACACGACAACAACCGTAAAAGGAAAGTTTAGTTTTTCAGTTGGAGCAATTGCACCTTCAGCGACTGCTGATGTTCCATTCGACCCAAATACACCACTTCCACAAACTTTATCAGGTGAATAAAATAAAGGAGTAAATTATGCCAGGAGGTAATCAAGATTTTCCATTTAGAATAGAAGTAACATATGGTGATGGTGACACAAAAGCTTATTTTACACATTCTTTAGCAACGGATGTAGAGAGTGTAGTAAGTGCGTCTATTATGAATGGTAAAATTGACAACATGCCACAAGCAACAATAATAGGGGATAGTGGAAGTGCAGTATCAGGTGGTTATTTAACACAAGAGACTAATGGGCCTATTCCATTAGGTGGTAGAACTACCGGTATGTTTGGTGACCATGATGTTGGTGTTAACTCAGCTCTGAGTATATCATTTGATGACCCAGCAACTGGTAGTTTAACCTTTCACGATACTGAAACTACTGATAAAGGTGGATTGGCTTCATATCAATTCTTTGGAACAAAAGTTTGTTCTGTTTTGGGTGTACCAGAGGCAATACCAATTCGTACAGAAAATTTTAAATTATCAGATGATTCTACTGATACAAGTAATTACATATCTGGTGATATTATTTCAGATTCTATTGCTATTAAAGAGGGATTTAAAATGTCTCCTCAAGCTAGAATGAAAAGTAATATGATATGGGATACTGAAAACGGAGAAGGTTTAACACAATGGGTTAGTGGAAGTTCGGTTCTTTTACAGATGGGTATTTCTGGTTCGACTTCCAATACAAAATTAAGTGGTGACGGAAACTTACAAATAACAGGTGTTGATGAATTAACCTTTGCAGGTGGTAGTGGTAAAATTATAGGTGCAGATAGCTTAGAAGGCACTGAATTAATATTTGATTCCGCAGCTGATGTAACTATTCTTTCTGGCAGGTCATCATATGATGAAACTGTTCATAACAAAGGACAATTAAAAATTGACACAACTGGTGATAATGTTTTGACTGGTCAATTAAGGATAAATGATACAGAGTCTACAACTTTTAGTAACACCGTTGCATATGGCGATTATACATTGATGTTGAGGAATAGTCATGGTGATGCAGTCGGTGACTTTGTTGGTATAGGATTTGATGCGGGAACTACACAAGATGCTGATGCTATAGCAGGGTCAATAGTTGTTGCTCGTGATAATGCAACAACTGGGGCTCATGATGGTAACATGATATTCTCTACAAACGATGCTGGAGAGGATGGTAATACAGAAAGAATGCGTATAACTCATGATGGTATTGTCGAGATTGCTGGTGACTTGGATGTAGATGGTACAACAAATTTAGATGCGGTGGATATAGATGGAGCTGTAAATATCAATGGGGATGTTACTTTTGTTGATGCGGGTAGTACTGATACTATTGTAAAAATACATGATTCTAATGATGATGGTTTGATAGATGTATACGCAAATAATTCTGTAAAAATTAGATTACATGGTAATGGGCATAGTTATTTCAATGCAGGTGATGTGTCTATTGGTGGGACAGTAGATGATGATGACTCACTTGCTAGATTAACAGTATATCAAAACGACGCAAATTTTGTAGCTTCATTTGTTAATTCAACAAATAACACCGC
>CERT01016080.1_pt1 | contig 11549 bp, 10 predicted proteins | sample 530691 | NCBI WGS metagenome assembly CERT01 (sample SAMEA2620861, study PRJEB7988) | marine metagenome | biome: marine biome (ENVO:00000447); feature: surface water layer (ENVO:00002042); material: "saline water (ENVO:00002010), including plankton (ENVO:xxxxxxxx)" | depth 5 m
TATATCAGAAAATGAAAACGTTAAAAAATTCTTTGTAGGATATATAAAACAGAATTTGTTATCATTTTTAAACGAAGATATAGATGGAACTGCTGACGATATACGGGAAGAAGAAGAGGTATAAAAACCTTAGAAAATATTTAATAGACTGGGAAGCTAGTAGTAGAAGTAAATTTCAAACTACAGTAAAAAAGTTTATTAAATTATACTGGGATCAAGACGTAGTTTTTGAAGAGTTTCCAGTAGTAGGATCAAGGTTGTCTTTAGATTTTTACAACGCTAATAAAAAAGTAGCTATAGAAGTCCAAGGGCAACAACATGTAAAATATGTTGAATTTTTTCATCAAAATAGGTTTAAATATTTAGATCAACTAAAAAGAGATCAAAATAAAGAAAAATTTTGTGAAATAAACGAAATTACACTTGTGACAATTTTCCAAAAGGATATAATAGATAAGCACCTTTTTGAGTCTCAAGGTGTAATATTATAATGACAATGAAAAAGGGCGTCAACTCAGAGGAATTTAAAAGTTTTAAAATACCAGAAAATTATTTCAATAAGCTTTTTGAATTCACTGGTTCACCTGATGAAACTTCTAAAGGTTTTATAGTCGCTTACGTGAATCAAGAGGGTTGTCCTTTAATTTACGCTAAAATAGCTAGTCCCATTGTGCAAATGGGTCTTATCAAAGCTTTAGAGAATTATATTGATGATATGAATAACTCAGAAGATCCACTTGACATGGACCATGAAGAGTAGTACGTTGCATTTATGATATACTCTTATGACCTCGAAACACAACTTCTTGCAGGTCTAATAAAATACCCAGATAGATATGCGGATATAGCTTCTCATATAACTGAGAAAGACTTTTGGTCGGAGTCTTCCAAAATAAACAGAACTATTTTTTCTGTACTTAAACAAGCTATTGAAAACGGAGATAAAATCGATGAAGTAGTTATAGCGCAAAGAGTTAAAGAATTTGGTATATCTTTTGACGACTCTTTAAATCCTTATGATCATATTGAATCTTTATCCTTAAGGAAAGTCTCAGCAGACTCAGTTATAAGCATAGCTTCAGAGCTTAAGAAATACACCGTTAGAAGAGAAATAGCTCAATGTGGTGTTGATATAAGCAATAAAATGAGAGCGTTGCATAACGCTTCTTTCAATGAAATTATAGAAAAGTCTGATGAAATTTATAATAACCAAATAAATTTATACGAGACAGGCACAGATCAACCTGAGAACATTTTCGACTCAATGGAAGAGTTGATCGAAGAGAGAGGGGAAAACCCAATAGATGAGTTTGGATTTTCTGGCCCTCATCCAAAATTACAAGATATGTATGGATCTCTTCTTAGACCCGGCAACATAACCGTAATTGTTGCAAGGTCGGGAGTGGGCAAGACTCAGTTTTGCATAGATTTTGTAACAAAGACTTCTGAAAAATACGAAGTTCCAATTCTCCATTTTGATAATGGGGAAATGAGTAAGGAGGAATTAATGTTTAGACAGTGCGCATCAATGTCAGGAGTTCCTGTTTGGCTTCTTGAAAGTGGAAACTGGAGGAATAGTGGAAAAGAAATAGTAAGTAAAGTCAGATCGGTCTGGAAAACGATAGCTAAAAAATATAAACATTTTTATTATTACAATATAGGAGGGTTCAATGTAGATTCTCAGATAAGTATTTTAAAAAGATTTTATTACGCTAAAGTTGGAAGAAATAACCCTTTAATATTTAGTTTTGATTACATAAAAACAACTAATGAAAATTCTTCCAATAAGAACGAATGGCAAGTAGTTGGGGAAATGGTTGATAAATATAAAAAATGTATTCAAAGAGATATTATGGGTGACTCAGGACCTTGCGTATCCATGATTACTTCAGTTCAATCAAACAGATCTGGAATCACAACAAACCGAAATGCTACTAATATTGTAGATGATGAAAGTATTGTTTCGCTTTCAGATAGAATTACTCAGTTTTCATCTCATATGTTTATCTTAAGAAATAAAACAGCAGATGAACTCCAATCTGAAAGAGGGTTTGGAACGCATAAATTAATAAACGTCAAGGCTAGGCATTTAGGTCGAGATATAGCTGGGGCAGTAAATTTAGTAACCATGAACGATGGAACGGCTAGAAAAAATTTCGTCAATTTAGAATGCAATAATTTCCATATAACTGAAAAAGGAGATTTACGAGATATTGTTGCTTCTCAAGACGCGAACTCAACTGTGGAGGATAGAAATAATGGAACCGAAGACATACCTGAATTGGACTGAAGATCAATCTGATAGAATAGAAGAAATACTTCTTGATTTAGGTTATGAACTCTCTGATAGAGGCAGATACTGGCAAAGCACTGCAGCGTATAGAGATGGCGATAACAGAACGGCTTTGCAAATTTGGAAAAACACCGGTATCTGGAAAGATTTTGTTCAAGGAACTTCTTATATGCCTTTTAAAAAGTTGCTCGAACTTAGCTGCAAAGACGATAACAAAGTAGAAAGCATAATAACATCTTTAAAGTCTGATACTAATTCCTTTATACCTGTATATAAAGCGCCCAAAATGGAAACAGATCAATTTTTCACCCACAATGAAATAGGAGCATTACTACCTCATTATGATTTTTATAATAAAAAATCCATAACAGATAAAACTCTTAAAATGTATCACGCAGGATTTTCTATGTCTGGTAAAATGAATGGTAGATTTGTTTTTCCTGTATATGATCCAAATGGAAAAGTAATAGGTTTAAGCGGTAGACATTTACTTTGGGACAAAAACTCTCCCATGCCAAAATGGAAACATTTAGGTCGCAAAACAAGATGGGTTTATCCATTTAATATTCCTGATTATAGTGATTTGTTTTATGAAAAAATTAACAGAACAAAAGAAGTCATACTTGTCGAAGGTGTAGGTGACAGTTTAGCCCTCACAGAGCAGGGCTTCTATAATCACATGGTTATATTTGGATTAGAATTGAGTTCTAAACAAATATCGCATCTTTTATCGTTAGATTTAGAAAAAATAACTATTGCCACTAATAATGATTATGGCAAAAGCAAAAACGCTGGTAGAGACGCAGCAATAAAAATACTGATTAAATTAATTAAGTATTTCGACCCGCAAAAAGTTCAAATAAAATTACCACTATTGAAAGATTTTGGCGATATGCTTGAACAGCAAGTTGAAATAAATAAATGGACCGAAAGAAAAATTAATCCATTCAAACAAATATCTAAAATCCTAGAGAACAAAAGAAACATAAAAGATAAAAAATGTGTAAAAATACTAGAAGACTATTTAGAAAAGTTAAATTTTGAATCAGACGCTATCAGCTAGTAAAATTAAAACCATGACTTCCTGCTCTTGGTTGTACTGGTGTAAATATCACCTCAAACTTCCAGATAAAACTAATGACGGAGCATTAAAAGGCAGCATTGTGCATTTAGTTTTGGAGTGTCTTGGCAAGGATCGACATAAAAAACATTATGATTTAATACTGAAAGATGGAACTGTTTGTGGTTCTAGTGCCGTAGAAAGGTTAATTTATAAACATGCTAAATCTTCTAACTTATTAGAAAACCCATCAAACTTAGAAGATATATATGACATGGCTTTTAGAGGTGTTGTTTACGATTTCTTTGGAAAAAAGATAGGTAGGCCAACTGAAACCATTTCAGAAAAAGAATTTGAATTAGAAATTGAAGAAGATGATGTAAGGTATAAAGTTAAGGGTTTTATCGATAGATTGTTCATGTACAAAAGCAAAGGTATAGCTTTAATTAGAGATTTTAAAACTAATAAAAAAGTATATGAAGGAAAAGAAGTTACAGATAATTTGCAAGACTACATTTACACTCTAGCTGTAAAAAAACTTTACCCTAAATATAAAGATGTTAAAATGGAGTTTGTATTCCTCAAAGCAATGCAGAGTTCACAGTCTTCTTCAGGGAAGTGGCAGATAGTTGGTTCATCTGATTCTGTATTAACAATGAGATCGAAAACCGAAGATGAATTGAAAGGTTTTGAATATGAATTAACTGACTTTCAATCTTATGCTGAAAATTTTACTCAGGAAACATCTGAATCTAATTTAGCCTTTAAACAAGGTATGCCGAAAGATGGAAGCTTTAGTGGTCGTCTTTTGTGTGGGTTTGCCAAAAAACCAAATGAACTTAAAAAAGACGGTTCGCCAAAGTGGTATTGCTCTTATAAATTTCCATTTGATTATTACTCAGTTATCGACGAAAAGAATAAAACTAAAAGATCTTTCTTTACAGAAAAAGAAGCTATTAAATACAAGCAAAAAAAAGATAAAATATTAAAGCTTCATTATACTGGATGCCCCTCATTTAACAAGCCAGCCACACCTCCTCCATTCGAATGGCCTTCTGAAGTCGAAGATGAATTTGATCTTGACAAATTTTGATATTGATGTAATGTATTTAACATGCTAGCTTTGTTTAAAAGCCATTACTCTATAGGAAAATCAATTCTAACACTTAATGATCCGTCTAAAGTAAAAGATGGCGGATCTGATAGTGTCTTTCAAATAGCCTTAGAGAACAATTTGTCGGAAATAATTTTGGTAGAAGATTCTTTAATAGGTTTTTCTGAAGCGTATAAGAGATGCACAGAACATAATATAAAATTAGTTTTTGGTCTTAGGCTTTCCATGAGAAACTCTAAAGAAGAAGCTGACACTGAAAGCGAACATAAAATAATTATTTTTGCAAAAAATAACCAAGGATGCAAGCTTTTAAATTTAATTTATTCTAAGGCTTTTACAGAATCTGATGGTTACTTAACTTATGAAGCTCTTGAGAAAGTCTGGGACGACGCTCATTTAAAATTAGCTGTTCCATTTTATGACTCATTTTTATATACCAATTTGTTAAAGTATGGAACCAACTCAATACCTAACTTTAACAAAATAAAACCTACTTTTTTTATCGAGTCTAATGGGCTAGCTTTTGACTCACTACTCAAAAGCGAAGTTACGGAATACGCCTCCAAAAATAATCACCCCACAGAAAAAGTAAAATCAATTTATTACAAAAATAAAAAAGATGCCGAAGCGTTAATGAGTTACAAAATAATATGCAACAGATCATTTGGTAAAGCTAGAAGCTTATCAAGGCCAGAGCTTTCACATTTTTGCAGCAACGAATTCAGCTTTGAATCATGGAAAGAACAAAATGCTTAAAGACGATAAAAAACAGAAATACATATGTTTCGATTTTGAAACTTGTAATTTAAACTTGCTTAGCCCAGATAATAAACCTTGGCAATTAAGTTACATAATCGCACAAGGGTACAAAATCGTAAAAGAAAAAGATTGCTACATAAAATGGCCTGACTTAAAACTGTCAGAAGAGGCAAGAAAAATAACCAGATTTGATGATAAAAAATACAATAAACTAGCTCAAGATCCTAAGAGAGTTTTACAAGAATTTGAATCTTACTTGTACGATGAAGATTACATCATAGTCGGCCAAAATCTTTTAGGTTTTGATGTTTATATCCACAATATATACAGAAAACTGCTGGGATTAGATTCAGATTTTTCTTACATAAAAAGAATTTACGACACTAACTGTGTAGCTAAAGCTATTAAAAAAGGAATGAAAACTCCGAACAGTTTAGATAAGTTTATTCAATGGCAGTACAGACTTAATGATTTCAGAGAAAGAAATTTAAGAACAAGTATAAAAGCTCAACTTAAACAGTATAAAATAGATTTCGACGAAAATAAATTACATGATTCTCTGTACGATGTTCAAATGAATTTAAAAATATTCCGCAAACAATTAACACAGATAGATTTATGAGTTTTTTAAAGGACATAAAGGAATATGATAATGCAATGTTGCCCGGAGTAAGATTGCCAAGCATTAAAATCGAAAGCAAGTATTATAAAAAGCTAAACCTTGATAGTAGCGTTGATAATTTTAATTTCTTAAAAGCTTTATGTTATTCAAAATTAACAACAACTAAATATCAATCTGAAGAGTATCAAAATCGCCTGACAATGGAGCTTGATATTTTTAAAGAGCTTGAATTTGTAGATTATGTATTGTTAAATTGGGATATTTTAAACTTCTGCCATGAAAACCAAATTCCCACAGGTCCCGGTCGGGGCAGTGCTGCTGGATCGCTTGTTTTATTTTTAATTGGAGTTACTAAAGTTGACCCAATTAAATATGGCTTATTTTTCGAAAGATTTGTTTCTAGGTCTAGAGCCAAGAAAATCATAAAAGACAATATCACTTATTTAGAAGGATCACTTCTTCCTGATGTTGACAATGACATTAGCTATGACAGAAGGTCTGAGGTCATTGAGTATATCGAAAGAAAGCATCACGGAAAAACTGCTAAAATTTTAACTCTTAATACTCTATCTAGTAAATTATGCATAAAAGAATGCGGAAAAATAGTAGGTGAGTATTCTGAATCTGAAGTTAACGAAGTAAGTGATTGCATTCCAAAAATTTTCGGAAGAGTTATGCCTTTGGTTGACTCATATAAAGAGAATGAAAAATTTAAAGAATGGGTTGATTTAAATAGAAAAACCTTTGCTATAGCTAGAAAAATAGAAAGCTTAAACAAAAATACAGGGGTCCATCCGTCAGGTATTGCAATCTCATATTATGACATCCAAGAAATCTGCCCTTTACAAAAAACCAGTGAAGGAGATTTTGTTACTGGATACGATATGAATTATGTATCTGAGCTGATGGTTAAATTTGATGTTCTAGGTTTAAGAACTTTAACTGTAGTTGATAGAGTCTGCAAATCTCTCGGGATTGAAATGACTTCTATTGATGTATCCGATGAAAATATTTACAAAAACTTTAAAGACTTAAAAACTCCTCAAGGTTTATTTCAAATTGAAGCTGACACTAATTACAGGGTTTGCAAAAAAGTAAAACCAAGAAACCTTGAAGAGCTTAGCGCCGTAGTGGCTTTAGCTAGACCCGGAGCTTTAGATTTTACAGATGAATATGCCTTATACACAAGCAGTGGTCAATTTGGCCTAGTCCATGATTTTTTTGAAGAGGAGCTCTCCTACACTGCTGGAATTCCGTTATATCAAGAACAGTTAATGAAGATGGCTGTAAAAATTGGATTCACTTTAGATGAAGCTGAACAACTGAGAAGAATAGTAGGCAAGAAAAAAGTTGACCAAATGCCAGCTTGGAAAGAGAAAATTTCTGAAAAAATTGCAGAAAATAATTTAGAAGCTAAAATAGGAGAAGTTTTATGGAAAGTTGCAGAAGATTCAGCTAATTACAGCTTTAACAAATCCCACAGTATATCTTACGCTACGCTTTCGGCTTGGACGGCGTATTTAAAATTTAATTATCCACAAGATTTTTATTTAGCGTTATTAGAGCTATCAAAATACGAACCAGACTCCCATACCGAAATAAGCAAAATATCTCAAGAGTTAGTTCATTTCGATATGCAATTACTTTCTCCAGATTTATCTAAATCATCTTTAGACTTTTCAAAAGAAGGTGACAACATAAGATTCGGTTTAAACGCTATTAAAGGCGTCTCAGAGAAGAGCTTACAAGCTTTGGAAAGCTTTAGAGGATCCAACAAAGCCAACAAGTTCGAAACGTTCTTAGCAGCAAAAGAAGCTAAAATCAACATTGGTCTTTTATCCGCTTTAATTCAAGCTGGAACTTTAGAATCTTCTGAAAATCGTTCTAGATCTGGATTAGTTATGGAAGCGCAAGTTTTTAATATATTAACAGACAAAGAAAAAGCTTACGCTCTGAGCGTCGCAGAAAAATATAACTTTGATATTCTACAAATCGTTTTTCAAGCCGCTTTTGACCCTCAAAAGCCTGACGCTAAAAGAAGCGACGGTAAATCTTTCATGACCGAAAAAAGAAAAATCACTTTTAAGAAAAAATATAACGAGTATAAAAAAATCTACTCTCAAAATAAAGGTAATGAAGATTTTGCTAATTGGTATTTTGAAAATAAATTGCTTGGTTACAACCCTTCAGTTAAATTAAAATCAGTCTTCAAAGAAAGCCAAAACAATTTTACAGATTGCTTGCAATTAGACTCAGTATTCAATGGAGACTCTGTTAAAATAGTCGCAATAGTCGAAGATGTTTACAAAAGCAAATCAAGAAAATCTAATTCTACTTTTTATAAATTTCAAGTTAGTGACGAATCAGGGCGCACCAACGCTTTGTTTATGGACAGCCCTAGAGTTAAGAGATTAAGCAACTACATAGAAAAAGGCAATAAGATTCCAGAAAAAGAAGACATTATAATCTTTACAGGCAAAAAAGGAGATGATATAGTTTGGGTAGATAATATAAATATTTTAGAAAATAAAATATACATGAAGTTATCAGACGTGGAATGAAAAATTATAATTTAACTCCTAGGGCTCAAAAATTAATTAAAGAAGCCCATAAAATAGCCACAGACCTTGAGTATCATCAATTAAATAATGTTCACTTGCTATTAGCTTTTTTAAAAATTCCAAACAATCAAATTTTAGATGCTTTTGATCAATTTGAAGTAAGCCATGAGTTGGTTGAAAAGGCTTGCCTCTTCACATTAAAAAAAACCAAACTCAAAAACAGCCAATCATCCTCTAGGTCTAAGTTATCTTCGATCACTAGAAAAGTTTTCTCTTCTGCCAAACAATTATCAAACAAGTACGATCATAAATACATCGGATTAGAGCATATATTTTTATCGCTTTTCGGTGAAACAGACATCTTTTTAAGAGACGTAATATCTAACCTGCAAATCAATTACGACGCTATATTTGATTATGTCGAAAGAAAGTTAGAAGAAAGTGATTTATTGCCTTCTTCAATTTATGAAGAAGAAGAGGATGAGGAGCAAGATCAAAAAAAATCTCAATTCAACCCTAAAAATTATAAGTTTTTAAATGACTATGCTACTAATTTAAATTCTCAGGTTATACAAGGAAAAATAAGTTCTCTCCATGTTAATAAAGGTTTGATAAAAAAGATTTCTGAAGTTCTCTGTAGAAAAAATAAAAATAACCCACTAATTGTCGGAGAAGCCGGAGTAGGAAAAACTGCATTAGTAGAATCTTTAGCTCAAGCAATTGTAGACGGAGAATGTTCTGATTTCTTAGTGATGAAACATATTTACAATTTAGATGTTCCAATGATTATCGCCGGTTGTAAATATAGAGGAGAGTTTGAAGAAAAGATTAAAAATATTTTAAAAGAAATTGTAAATGATCCATTTATTGTACTTTTTATTGATGAAATTCATACGATAATTGGAGCAGGTAACCCAGAAAACGGCATGGATGTCGCAAACATTCTTAAACCTTATTTGGCTAGGGGTGAAATTAGCTGCATAGGGGCGACAACTTTTGACGAATATAAACGCACTATTGAGGGAGATCCAGCTTTGTCTAGAAGGTTCCAAATGATAAAGATGGAGGAACCGACAAAAAAAGAAGTTTTCCAGTTAATCAAAAATATTAAAGATTCTTATGAAGATTTTCATCTAATGAATTTTTCAGATGAAACGATAAAGTTTACGATTGATGTAGCTGATAAATACCTTGAGGGTAGATTTCCAGATAAAGCGTTAGATATCATAGATCAAGTCGGAGCCAAAACAAAATTGAAAAATTTTACAAAAACTCCAGAAATGATTTCTATTGAAGAAAAAATAAAAGATCTATCATCAAAGCAAGATAAGCTAGCTAAAAACACATTCTTAAAAAGAATGAATTCTTTAATAAAAAAATATCAAACTGTAACTCAAAAACTTTTTAACAAATGGAAAGACTCTAGGTACAGAATTAAACAAGTAGATATTTTAGAAGTTGTATCAGATAAAACTAATATTCCAATTTCAGACCTTAAAAAACAAGACTCCAAAAAAATAAAAGACCTTAGAGACTCATTAAAAACTGAAGTTTTAGGTCAAGCAGATCAAATAGATCAAATATATAAATGTTTACTTAGAGCGAAAGCTGGTTTTAGAAACGATAAAAAACCGGTGTCATCATTGCTTTTAGCAGGACCAACAGGCGTCGGCAAAACAATGACTGCAAAAATCATTGCTAATAATTTATTTTCAAATAAAAATAACTTTATATTTTTAGACCTGACAGAGTATACAGATCAAACAGCAGTTAATAAATTAATAGGATCTAGCCCGGGTTACATCGGCTATGGCAAAGGAGGCATATTAACTGAAAAGGTTTCCAGAAACCCATACTCTTTAATTCTTTTTGACGAAATTCAAAAAGCTCACAAAGATGTACTATATTTATTGCTTCAAATACTTGAAGAGGGAAAGATATCAGATTCTTTAGGAAAAGAAGTAGATTTTTCTAACTCCATAATAGTAATGACAACTAATATTGGATCAGATTTAGCTACTTCTGCTGCTATAGGCTTTAACAAAGAAAACTCAAATATATCTAATGATATAGTGAATTCTGTGAAAAAATATTTTCCAGCAGATTTGCTAAACAGAATAGATGAAATAATACCTTTTAACCCTCTAAAAGAAGAGGAAATTAAAAGCATCATTATTAAAAATTTAGATAAATTTAAAACTGAAATGAAAAGCAAAAATGTTTCTTTAAATTATTCTAATAAAATTCTTGACTATGTTTACAAAAAAATACAGTTCAACAATTTTGGAGCTAGACAAGTTTTAAAAACGCTTCAAAGAGAAATTCAAACCTTAGTTGCTGAAAAAATATTAGATAATCCAAAAATTTCTGAATTAAAAATGTGTGTAAAAAACAGCAAAATATGTGTAATATAAGTATATGCCTTTACCTAAACCTAGGAAAAGAGAGTCTCGACAAGAGTTCGTCAGTAGATGTATGAGTGACGACATGATGACTAGCGAGTATAAAGAGCAAAAACAACGTGCTGCTGTTTGTTATACTCAATTCAAACAAAGAATCAAAAATAAAGGAGAAGCTAACTGGGAAGACGTTAGAAAAGGCGATAGTTTAAATTTAATATAAATTATGAGTGATTTCAATCCAATTTATGATGTCGGTGGAGGAGACAATGAGCCTGATGCAGGTAATAACGATACTTTTGACTTTGCAATGCCTGACATCCCAGAGCCAACCCAAGAAGAAAAAGTTGAATTAAAAGATAAAGATGCAGTAGGGTTTAAGTTTGGCTTTATTGGCGCTGGTCAAGGCGGAGGTAAGTTAGCGGAAACTTTTTCCAAAATTGGTTATGCAAGAGTTGGAGTAATTAATACGGCTGATCAAGATTTGGCAACGCTGAATGTTAAAAACAAATTAAAATTTGGAGAACAGCAAGGAGCTGGCAAAAACAGAGGTATCGCCAAGCAAGCTTTTTCTGAAAATAAAGAAGATGTTGTTGATTTTATTAAAGATTCCATTGGCACAGATATTGATAGGATTTTTGTTACAATTGGCGCTGGTGGCGGTACTGGCGCTGGCGTTTCTTCTGAGTTAGTCAAAACTGTTCATGAATATCAACAAACAGTAAAAGCTTCATCACCCTA
>CERT01069788.1_pt1 | contig 11477 bp, 6 predicted proteins | sample 530691 | NCBI WGS metagenome assembly CERT01 (sample SAMEA2620861, study PRJEB7988) | marine metagenome | biome: marine biome (ENVO:00000447); feature: surface water layer (ENVO:00002042); material: "saline water (ENVO:00002010), including plankton (ENVO:xxxxxxxx)" | depth 5 m
GCCCGCAACGCAGGTACGACGAAATGGAAAGCTATTAATACTGTAGTCAATCGTCACGCAGAACCACGCGCATGTTGGGCAATGACGGGAACGCCAACACCTAATGCTCCAACAGACGCTTGGGCGCAGTGTAGATTAGTATCTCCACAAAATGTACCCCCTTACTTTGGTCGGTTTAAATCCCAAGTAATGAAACAATTAACACAATTTCAATGGATTCCTAGACCTGAAGCAACCGATATTGTTCGTAATGTTATGCAACCCGCAGTGCGTTTTACACGTGATGAATGTTTGGACTTACCTCCAGTTATGTTTGAAACACGATCTGTGCAGTTAACAAGTGAACAAAATAAAGCGTACAAAGATATGGTTACTAAGCTACGTACCGAAGCTGACGAAGGAGAAATAACTGCTGTAAATGAAGCAGTTAAAATGGGTAAACTAGTACAGATAGCTTGTGGCGTCGTCTACGCCAATGACGGCACTGAAGTGGCACTACCAACTGCGCCACGCATAGAAGAAACAAAATCTATAATCGAATCAGCAGAGGGCAAAGTCATAGTATTTGTTCCGTATGTATCTTCTGTAAACATGGTTGCTGAAGAACTTAGTGCTGATTTTTCAGTCGAAATTATTCATGGAGGGGTAAAGAAAGTAGAACGAGACAGAATATTTAAAGCGTTTCAATCTACAAAAGACCCTAAAGTGTTAGTCGCGCAACCAGCGGCTATGTCTCACGGTTTAACATTAACTGCCGCGAGTACAATAATATGGTATAGTTGTGTAACCAGTAATGAAGTATTTGAACAAGCCAACGGTCGTATCAACCGACCTGGGCAAAAGATGAATAATTTTATTATTCTATTAGAAGGTTCGCCAGTTGAACATCGAATATACAGCCGTTTGCAGAAGAAACAACGACTGCAAGGTGCGTTACTTGATGAAATAAAAGCTAATCGTGAAAAACTTATTGCTTGACGTATAAAGAATATACGTTTATGTGTTTACATGTTAACACATATAATTTAAAATAGGTGAACCATGAATCTTTTAGACACAGCACAACTATCTGAAAAACTGGGTCTCTCTAAAGGTGCGTTGCATCAATTAAGAAGACGAGAGGCTAGTTTTCCCGCTCCCATTAAAGTCTCTCAAAAAATTCTTAGATGGGACGAAAATGACATCAATAGATGGCTAACAATAAAAAAGAAGGAGAGTAAGCATGAATATGCAGGCGAAATTGAAAGTGCCGGAGCTTGATGATGCGTCATTACTAAAACTATTTATCGGTTTAAGAGATAGACGCGCGCAAAGAAAGGCAGCGTACGAAGCTGACGACGCAAATGATAAAGAGAAACAAAACGGAATTGAAGTTGAGTTTCTACGTAGGTTTAATGAACGTGGTATTGATAACGTGTCTTCACGTGAACACGGTACTGCTTATAGGTCTACACGATCATCTGTAACAGTTGATGACCCTGATACATTTATGGGACACATTATAAAAAATGAAGCATGGGAATTACTAGACAAACGTGCAAGTAAAAAGAATTGCCAAGAGTACGCAGAAGTACATGGTGAACTTGTTCCTGGCACAAAATATAGTGAAACCCAAGTTGTTAACTTTAGGCGTAAATGATGCTTGAAATTGCAGAACCTCCAGTAGAAGCAGTTATTGTACATTCAATGGATAGAATGAGAGCATACTATTCAGACGATGAAAAAATTATTTGTGCTTCTGCAGATGGGATAACTCCCTCAGAAAAGATTTCTGCACCACAAGCAAAACAATGTGCCGTATGCCCCCAAAGTTCTTGGGGTTCAAGAATTACACCCAACGGAAAACGTGCAAGAGCTTGTACTGAGTATGCTACACTTAAATTACTTGTACTTGACGAACCTAATTATGCTCTGTTGCGTGTACCTTCGACTTCTTTAAAATCTTTTAGAGCATATGAGAAGTCGTTATCGAGCAGAGGTTATGGTTTAAAAGGTGTTGTTACTTTTATAACGTCGCAACCAAAAGAAAACTTTAACCTCCTTGTCTTTAAGGTCGTTCGTTTTTTAGAAAACAATGAGCTTATGGCAATTAAAAGTCTGTCTGCTAGCCCTCGACCACAATTCGAGAAAACAGATGGTTACATTCACTAAAACTAAAATAGGAGACTGCTAATGGCTGATAAAAATGCCACCTACATTGTCACTGGAGCGACCGCGCTCTGGCCTAGACTAAATCAAACTTATAAGTTTGTTAAAAAAGGAGATAAGCAAGAACGTATTGCTTGTGCTCCAACTGACGACGGTGCGGAATACACCTTAAATCTTGCCCTAACAAAAGAGCAAGCTGTTCCTTTGTACAACGCTATGAAAAAAACTTATGCAGGTAACAAGCAGGACAAATGGCCTGCATTTCCTTCGCATGATGAAGTTTTTGAAGTCGACGAAAATGGATCTTACATAGCTAAAACTAAACTCAAAGGTGCGTTTAATAACGAACCTACATCTGTTGCTCAATTTGATGCAAGCAACAATGAGTTGCCAAAGGACTTCATGCTAACGACGGGGTCTAAAATAAATGTACTTGTAACATTCGTTGTGTATGATCCGTCACGCTTAGATGGATCGGGAGTGAGCCTACGTTTACGTCAAGTACAGGTTATTGATTTAGCCGAACTAAGAAAGAAATCTGCGTTTGACGCTGTTGAGGGCGGGTGGACTAAATCTGAAGGTTTTGCTACGGGTTTTGAAACTGTATCTGAAGAAGCGGCTAAAGCACCTGAAAAATCAGGTCAAGGCTTTGATGGTACATATGAAGAGCCAAAAAAGTCTAAGCCAACGGATAAGGCAAAACCGAAAAACGAAGCTAAAAATGTCGAAGACTATAACGACATTGATGAAGCATTAGATAACTTAGAGTTTGAAGACGCTTAATTTAAATTAAAAGTCCTAGGTAGCCGAAGCAAATTCGGCTACCCTATTTGCTAAAGCATTAACACATTATGGAGGTAATGATGCACACCTTAGAGTTCTTCGAGTGGCTATTGCCCTCGAAAGGGCATACTGTCTTAGGTGTTCCAGAGGCAAACGATTATGGTAGATTTTGGTGGAAAAATAGAAAATTCGCAACAGTTTCTGAAGCTGCGGCTGAAGCTGTTAAATTGGACGAAACCAAAGAAGTTTACGTCGCCATTAATTCGTTTGGTGATTGGTACAAAGACAAAGAGGATAAGTACAGAATACGTACACAAGATAACGTCAAATGGTGTAAAGCTCTTTACGATGATTATGACGTTAATCCTAATGAGCCCAAAAAATACAAAGACAAAAAAGAAGCAATCGCCGACGTTGCTAAACTAGCCCAGGCACTACGACTAACGCCAACGGTTGTTGATAGCGGAGGGGGCTACCACACTTACTTTCACTTAGATGAAGAAGTAGACAAAGCAACTTGGTTAGAATTATCTACGTTAAAACGAGATATTACAACTTTTCTTGAGATGAAAATAGATCGAGCTGTAGACTTAGATTCAGCACGTGTTTTGAGACCTGTAGGTACGCACAACAAAAAATATAATCCGCCTAGACCTGTAGTTCTTCTTAAACAAGGAAAGCGTTACTCAGTTGAACATTTACGAGCTACTATGCTGTCTTTTATACAAGAAAACAATATTCAAAGAGCCATTAAAAAAGGTGGGTTTGGAGATTTTGTTGAGTATGGAGATAAATTAGACCGTAATGAAACACGTGAAGCTGTCCTTAGTGGCGTCGAATGGCATAATAATATGCTTAAACTAGTAGCTTCATGGGTTACAAAAGGTAATACCGACGCAGAAATACACGGACTAGCAAAAGAACTTATACTTGAAGGGTACTCTGAAGAAGATACTCGTGCTGAAGTTCAAAAAATGATTGATGGTGCAAGGAGCAAAGGTTTTTGCCCACCTGAAATTGAACCTACCGTCGAGCAGGAGTCGGCCGCAGCGGGTGACGACGACGATGACGGTCAACAAACCAGTAACGCGACAGTGATTGAAGGGCAGACTATACCTTACTGGAACAGTAAATTGTATAGGTGGAACGGCGTTGCTCTTTCCAGGGCCTATACTGACGACGACGGAGCAATATCGTGGAAACCTTTTTGTAAATCATTTGTTTATCCTATTAATCGTATTAGAGATAGCGAAGGAACTTGGGTTATTCATTGGAAAGCAAAAGAAAAAAATGGTCAATGGAGAGAGTTTTTTATGCCAACCTCAGAGTTAGCTTCACCTACTCAAATGTCTGAAACTCTTTCAAGCCACGAAGTATTTTTAACAAGAACAAGAAACGCGAGGAATGATATGGCAGAATTTGCTGAAACATTAATTGAAACACTACAAAAATATCGCGTCGAAACAAAAACCTATGGGCAGTTTGGTTGGACAGAAGACCGTAAAGGTTTTGTTATAGGTACTAAGATGATTACAGAAAAAGGATCGCACGAAGTCTTATGTGATCCAAATGTACCAACAGATGTAGCAGTAAATTTTGGTCGTAAAGGTACGCTTGAAGAATGGATTTCCAACATCGACGTGCTTTATAATAGGGAGGGAGCGGAGCCGTTTCAGTTTGCATTATGCCATTCGATGGGGTCAATCCTTGTCGAGTTAATGGGTTCGTCAAACTGGCACGGACTCCCGCTTGCTTTTACGGGTCATGGAGGTACAGGTAAATCAACGGCGGCAAAAATTGCATGTGGTTTTTATGGTAAACCTGAATACATGGAAAGACAAACTGGCGATCAAGGTTCTACACTTAATGCCGTAATCAAACGAATTGCTATTATGGGTTCGGTTCCTCTACTCCTTGACGAGTTTTCTGGTAGAACGTCGGAAGAACTTACACGTACAGGTTACGCCCTTGCAAACGGCAGAGACAAAGAAAGACTGTCTTCTAGCGGTCGGTTTGCTACAGTAGGTGGTCAATGGTTCAAAAATTCTTTTATCACCTCCAATGACTCAATTTTGGAATCTATAGCCAAGTTACCTGCAGGGTATAAAGTAGAAGCTACTCAACTAAGATTTTTTGAAGTTCCACTAGCCGAAGGATATGTTAAAGATACTTTTCCTGATGTTAGCCAATCATTTGTAGAAAACCATATGGATAACGTGTATGGAGAAGCATGTCTTCCTTATATTCGATTTGTTATTAAACATCGTGATTGGGTACGTCGTCAGCTAATAGCTGCACGTAGCAAGTTTAACCCACAATCAGAAGACGACAACAAAGAACGTTTCTACCGCGACACGATTGTAACAGCTTTAGTTGCAGGAAAAATTGCAGAAAAAATTGGTCTAATTTCATTTAATGTAAACGCAATGAGTAAATGGGCAACAGCTCAAGTATTAAAACTTAGAGAAAGTAGACGCGAGGTTAATACTAGTATCCAAGAACATCTAGCGGCTTTTATCGCTACATTACACGGACGACTCATCGTTACTAAGCGACTTGGCTCTGCAAACACAAGCAAAGAAGATACTTCAATGCCACTACGTACTGTACCCGCAGGGCGTTTATGTACTGAGGATAAAAAAGCATTTATAACAGTTAAATCTTTATCTGATTGGTGCAAAGAAAACTCTGTTACCGCAGGAGCAATGCGTGATGAATTAGACAACGCAGGGTATCTTGTATTACAACCAAATGGAGAACCAAACAAACGTATGTACATAGGTCAAGGGTCAACAATTCCAAGTGGTATGGCTCGATGCTATGAGTTAAAGTATCATAAACTCATGGACGGTGTAGGTGTAGGATTAGCTAACACACCAATAAAAGAAGATGCAAAAGCTTCATAAGTTTCGCTCGAATGTTGTCCTCCATCAACTGAGCGACACGTTGGTGGTGTTTACTGCCAACGTGAAAAATAAAAAAGCCCCCGATTCGGGGAGGGACGATCGGGGGCAGTTGGTCGACACTGCAGGCAATTGAGCATTTTAATGTGTCGACATGGAGGTAACCTATTACATTCCGCTTTCACGCATTCTCTTTAATCTAAGTGCTACTGCTTCTTCGTTACAGACGTTGCAAATTCTGCCAGGCAACGTAGATAACGGTTCAGGATTGTGACTATCCATATAGTTATTTATTTTTCTACTACATATACAACAAGTTATAGGTTTACGAAGTTTCTTTTCTTTAGCAAAACTGTTGAAATGTATTTCCAATTAATTTGTACCTAGTCTTTTTTGTAATTTAGATTCTCGTTTCTTTTGTGCACGTGTGGATTTTAACAACTCCATAACAGAACTCTTTGTTAAAATATTTTTGGAATCATTAAAGAATGGTCGAACACGATCTTTTGCTTTTTGAAGATCCCGCCATTCTTTTCGGAGTTCACTCTTTTTGTTTTTATCACGTTCTTTATGAGCTTCTATATATTCTCGTTTAAGTCGAGATGAACTTTCTGTAAAATACTCAAGCATTTTAAATTGCTGCCCACGTGTAAATTTAAGGTTTTGCAATTCTGTAGGAGGCATACCTGTTGCAGTCATTATTAACTCAGATAAAGATATATTACGAGGATCAATAATTACATCATTGTTACTAGCTTTAAATCCATCAGATGCGTATATAAAAGAATCTATATAATGGCGAGCACCTTTAGGTATCATTAACCCAAATCCTTTAAGTTCTTGCCCTTTACTTATAGCTTCAACTCCTGCACCAAAATTACGAACTGTGCTAGCACTTGGGCCTGCAAAAACATCAAATAAATAACTAGCTATTCCATCTCTAGTAAACTCAAGATCACTATATGGTTGAAATGCAAAAATATTTTGATGCCCAATTTTACCAGAAAAATCCAAACCCAAATATGCAGGTAGCCCACGCGTTAACAAATTAGCTAAATCTTTATCATCTATATTTTCACGTATAGTTTGTTCTACATAATTTGCATAACCATTATTAGCTTTTGCTTTTTCTGCAAATTCTTCATCATCATCTGCCCCCCATAACATTACAAGTCCTGCAAATGGAGTTAGTAAAGGCAAACCTTTGATACCTGTTGTAATTGCAGCATGGGATAATGTTGCTCCCAAAGTTCTCCAACCTATCATTTTAATTTCTGGAGTTTCCCCTGCAAAAGCTTGTTTCATAGCACGTCCGTAATTCCATGCCATCATAATTTGATACTTACGGTATTGTGTTGTTAATTTAGGAAGCTTTTTGATAGCTAATGGAGCATCTAAACCGTTAAATGCACCTTGTGTGTGCTGTACAGCTGTAATAGCGTAATCCAAAGGATTATCTATACGCAATGCTTTTAGCCTACTTTTATTTTTCTTAGCCATTTCAAAAGCTGCTATAGCTGTTGATAATCGGTTATGAGCTTCAACATAACGAGCAACTTGATATAATCTGTGAGTTATACCTGATACTTTATCTGTTGCTTTATTTAATAATCCAAAACCTGTATCAAAACGATTTAACTGAGCTAAATCTTCTTGAATACCAACATCTGCAAGCTGATGTAATTCTAACTCTCTAACAAGAGGTTGGTATTCTTTTGGCATAACACCATCAGTATTATCAATTTCAACATTATTATTGGTATCAATTACACCCATCGTACCAACAGTTGCTATTTGTTTAAAAAATCCCCCTTTAATTGCTTTATGAGCAATACGATATGCTTTAAACATTTCATACCAAGCTCTAGGATAGCCCCCAAAATCACCAACTAATTTATTAATGCCAATTAATACCTGTGTAGCGTTTTGTACATGGTAAGCATAATTTGTAGTTAACATAGAAACAGTATTAAACGCAGCAATACGATCTTGAATTGCGTTAAAAATACCGTCGTCTCGACGCATCATTTGCGTATAATGTTCTGATAATAAATTATATGTTTCCTGTAAATTACCGCGATCTTCAGCAGCTTCTTTTTTAGCTGTCGCAAGCGCTTCATTTATTTCGCCCGCAGTTTTCATTGTAGCAATTAAATTTGCTTCTGCTCGCGCCTGAAATACAAAAGAACGAACCATATCTTTATCATAACCCGCTCTATTTAATCGTCTTGCGCCAGATGTTCTAGCATCACGTGCATCCATTGATTCAAAATAATGCTCGCGAATCATAGTCCTAAATGCTTCTTTAGTTGAATCATCTAAATTTGATTTTTCATCTGCTTTTAATTTACCTAATAAACTTTCAAGCATAGCAGTAGAAGGTGCTCTATCATTATCAAACCTAGAATCTCTTTTAAATGCTTCTGTTCGTGCATATTTAGAGCCATTACTTTCAGCAAATCTATTTGCAGCTCCTCTAGTATCAAAGAATTGAACTACATAATGTTTTGCATCAGACTTTAATTTTTCAAGAGTTTTTCTATTTTCTGTTGTTTGGTTGGCATCTAAAGCTTTTTCTGCGTTTAAAAGCTGATCAGACTTAAGAACAGCAACATATCTACCAAAACGTTTCAACGGTGCGTAAGGGCCTTTAACAGATGACGCACTAAAGAAATTTCCTACAATCCCAAGTTCTTTTACAAAATCTCTTTTTTCTTTTAGTCGTCTTGCACCATGAGCAAAAATATCTGCAATAATTTGTTTTTCAGCATTATTAAAACGATTAAACGCAATCTTCATAATAGGATCAATTTTAACGTCTTCTTGCCCTTCAAAAACATCAGGATTATATTCTTTTGGATCATACCCCCACTTTTGAAAGAAAGTAGACTTGCCTAAAAAATCATTTAAAAGAGCATATCGTTCTGGTTTTAATTTCTGAGCACGTACAGCTATAGCTTCTGTTTCTTGATCTAAAGAATTTTTAATAGCTTCTTGACTCTTTAACGCGTTATACACAGTTTTTGCTGATGGCATTTTAACAGATGCGTCATGTACAAAATCATATAAAAATTTTAAATACTCTTTAGGTGTTGTTACTAACCCTGCTAAACCATCATAAAATTGAGCAGCATCATCTCCTAAATTACTTTTTACCCATGTTCTACCTTTAGCTCGTTGTATAGATACTCCTGAATCTTGTCGTTTCATAGAGAATTTTTTAGCAAGAGTTTTGTAATTTACACCGCCCTGTCTACCAGTAGTAGTACGTTCTGCGGCTGCTCCAGTAACACGATCAAATACAACATTAGGAACTAAACCATGTCTATGACGGGTTATTCTACGACGAAACTCTGCAAGTAGCCTCATAACATCGCGTTGATTTACTCCTTCTAAGCGTTTGTATTGCCCAAAACCTGCACCTATAGATTTAATCTTTTTGCCCATTCCTCCTGCATCAATAGTCAACGCAAACAAATTTGGAATAAAAGGATCTGTTTCAGTATCTTGCCTAGATTCAGGGATTTCAAAAGCTTCAAATGTTAATAAAGGTTCTTGCATGTTACCAGAATAAACATCCATCTGAACTTCCATAGGAGATCCCTCAACAAATGTTCCATCCATATTTTCTTGTATTTCAAAACCAGCTATAGTTCTTATATCTGTATACTCACCGATTCTTGAATTTTTACCCCAAGAAAAAACTTCTCCCCCACGACCAGTACCTCTTGTTACGTTTGCGTCTTCTTCCATAAAAACGCCTCTGTCCGATCCTGCATAATAGTCAGCAACTATAGTATTATCTTTAGATGTTGCGCCTAACTCTGTATAAGCTTGATGGTAAACGCCTGCGGCGGCTCCATGTGATAATGATACTAATTCAGCAGGGGTTATCTGTTTAGTTTTGTTAGTAAAACGAGAAACTAAATCAGAGAAAAAAGCCTGAATATCACTAAGCCATTTTTGAGCAAGATTTTTAGATTTAGCATCGGGTTCAACACCCATATTTACAGCTTCTTCTACAGCATAAGCAATAGTTTCAACATCTATGTCACTTTCGTGCATACCAGTTGCCCTAGCAAACACTATACGCGCCATTGTACTGTCATGTATTTTTCGTTCTATAGAATTTTCAGGACTATCTCTCCATTCATTTACTGCGCTAGCTAATTTAGATACTTGATTCGGAGCAAGCAGTTTTTCTAATCCTAAATGAACTCCAACTTCGTGTAATATAACTCCTTGTTCAGTACCGACATCTATATTATCAGCTATAAGATGAGTAGTAACTCCATCAGGATCAATAACACCTTGTGCTGTTTCCAATTCTTTTAAAGAAACAAATTCTTCTGATTTTTTTAACCCGCGATTAATTTGTTTGTAAGCGGTTCTAGCATTTTGATGTACTTTAAATACACTATATGGACTATCAGGGTAAACTGGAAAAGATAATATTGATTGTGATGAAAGTCGTCCAATACTTGAGCTTTTTGTGTACCCCCGCGTTTCACCTGTATCGTCTTCAACAAAAGCTTCACCTCGACCAAACATTTGTTCAATAGTATTGTTAATATTTTCAACAGTTGTCTTGCCTTTTGGAGCATCTTTAGCTGATCGTTTTACTTTTCGTTTTTGTTTTGTTTCTACTGTTGGTCTTGCTTGTTCGTTGACTGCGGTGAAACTGTCTGGGTCTCCTTCTTGGGACTGTGTCTCTGTATTATCCTGAGTTCCGACCTGTTCAGTTTGATTCCTGCCGCTTGAGCTTTTAACAGCCCTGGCAGTCTTTCCTTCTGTGTTATTTTGGGTGGTGTCTGCGTCATATCTTCTTTCTATCTCCCTTTGTTCTTGTTGCATTTGAGCGTCAGAAATATCTCCTACACGATTTTCTTCAACAATTGAAATCCATTCAAGTAAATCATTTCTACTTAAATTTTTAACATCAACTGCTCCGTCTGATTTAGTATTTCTCCATTCTGTTATAGCTTCTTGTCCATATTCTTGAATCATTCTAGTTTGAGCAGCGCGACGTTCAATATCAGCACGCTCTTGACGTACATCTGCGTATTCATCTTTTTCTTCAGCTTTTGCTTTTGTCCAAGCTCTATCTTCTTTACTTACTCCTGTGTAATTACCTTGACCTACAGAAGCTACAGTACCCATTCCTTGTTGTTGAAAAATAGAATTATCAGCAATATCGTCGTCGGTAACTTCATCTGCATCCGGTCGTTGGTCAACGACATTTTCTGTATCAGCTAATTCATCAGTTTGTCTACTTGCTTCTATAGTTGCCGCACGTTGCGCTTTAGCCATTTCAGCAAGACCATTAGCAATCTTAGCAATTCCTGCATCTTTTTCGGCTTTAGTAGCGTTTTTAGGAATAACGCCTTGCTGTTCTAATATTTTTGTTTTGAATCTATTAATCGAAGTACTAACAGCTTGTTTGCTCTTAACGCCTGCTAGTTCTGCAATTTTTGTTGTTTGAAATTTTCCTCCCGCCCAAACATCATCTATATTAGATTTATTTTCTCCAACAAAATGATCGACAAGAACGTCATATATTTTTTTCTGATCGTTACTTAAACCTTTTACTTTAGGAACTTCTTTAACTGTCAACGCGTTAACAGATTGATCCGTAGTTTCATC
>CERT01016320.1_pt1 | contig 11459 bp, 5 predicted proteins | sample 530691 | NCBI WGS metagenome assembly CERT01 (sample SAMEA2620861, study PRJEB7988) | marine metagenome | biome: marine biome (ENVO:00000447); feature: surface water layer (ENVO:00002042); material: "saline water (ENVO:00002010), including plankton (ENVO:xxxxxxxx)" | depth 5 m
TGCTGGTACTGCTACCAAGCCTTCCGCATTCTGATTGCGGTTATATGGGAGCCTCTTCGGGGGCTCCTTTTTTTTAATTTTTTATTGAGAATAATACTCATTATCAATCATGCCTTACCTATCTACTGGCTCCACTGAGCTTAAAGCTGTTAATCAGATCCTGGCGTCAGTTGGTCAGGCTCCTGTTACCACGCTGACAACTGAAGAAACTATTGTAATTAGTGAAGTTGATCGTTTTAAAGGTTCTATTTCTGGTACTACACTTACCACTGAAACTGCTAACATCCCTGTTGGTACATATATTGGTGGTACAGGTGTAACGACTGGTACCTCTGTCGCAGTAGCTGGTGTACAGCAATCCACTAACCCTGTGACTTATGAGTACACTCTGAACATTTCACAGACTGTATCTGAACGATCTCTTACACAAAACAAAGTTACAACTAGAGTTGAAACTCAAACCAACCCGGACGTTGCGATTGCACTCAACACCCTGAGAGAAGTCTCACGCGAAGTACAGGCTGAAGGCTGGTCATATAATACTGAGTTTGATTATAAAATTACACCTGATTCTAATGACGAAATCAGGATTGCAGACAATGTTCTGCAAATGGATCTGAACCAGGGTTATACTGAGAACATTGAAAAGGATGCTATCTTCCGTGGAGGTAAGCTCTACGACAAGAAAAAGCATAGTTATAAGTGGACAGCAGAGACTGTCTATGTAGATATTGTATGGTACTTTGATTGGGAGGATATTCCACAACCGATCCAAGCATATATTGTTGCACGTGCTGCAGCTATTGTGTCTAGCCGTATCATCGGTGATGCCAATCAATACCAAATCCTGCAACAGAAAGAAGCTGTTACACGCTCTCAAGCCTTGGAGTATGAGTGTAACCAAGGTGATTATACCTTCTTTGGTTCACCTAGCCATGGTAACTTCTATATACCATATAAGCCGTTCCATACCCTACAACGCTAATGCCAGCAGTAACTCAAACAACCCCTAACTTTCTTGGTGGTGTATCCCGCCAGAATGATGACAAAAAATTAATTAATCAGGTTACTGAGTGTGAGAATGGGTACCCTGATCCTACTTATGGTCTGCTGAAAAGACCTGGTATGGAGCATATCAATGTACTTAAAAAGGCAGACGGTACTGCTTTTAATGAACAAGAGTTGCGTGGCGCTGCATGGTTCTTTATCGACCGAGATGATGCTGGTTCTTACATTGGTGCTATTAAGGATGATGACATCTTTGTATGGACTAAAGACGAAGGTACTTTCTGTACAGTAACTAACAACGGTGCTTCCTACCTGACTGGTACTAAACAGTCTGATTATCACTTCCGTAGTGTGCAGGACGTTACAGTTATTACTAACAAAACTGTTACCACTGCAATGCAGGCAGCTGGTACATATGTTGCTAATTCTGTCGCAACTCTTAAATTGGTAACACTGGGTGCTGAAAAATACACAGTAACTATTCAAGGAGAGACATCTGAAGCTACTGCTGTAGCTACTACCACATATGATGATTTTCTTGTCTATGATTCTAGTAGTACATCAGCCAGCGAGCATCTAGTTGACGCTATACATGCTACTATTACTGCAAGGCATTCAGCAAACGATGCTGATTTTGCTGGTACATGGTATTTGGAAGCATATCCAAACAGTCTTGTAATTAAACGTACAACCGGACAAACTGGTTCGGGTACTACAAATGCTATAGTTACAGATTACAGTACACCCGTTGGTACTCCTACTGCATTTACTATTGAAGGAAAGGGTGGTGATAGTAATCTACGTCTTGAAGTATTTCAGGACAGTGTAGATGCTTCTAGCGATCTACCTGCAGAATCCTTTGATGGTCATCATGTAAAAGTAATTAATGGCAGTTCTGCAGATGATGATTACTACTTGCAGTACGAAGCATATAATGACCCAGCTTCCGGCAAGGTAAAACGTGGTAAGGGGTTTTGGAAAGAAGCAGTTGCTAGGGACACATCCCCTGGTCTTAACGCTGCTACTATGCCTTATCAGCTAGAAAACACAGGTGCTACTACATTTGAGTTTAAACAACTCCCATGGACAGCAAGGCAGGTTGGTGATAATAACAGCAACCCTGAACCTTCTTTTATCGGCTCTACTATTACGGGTACTTTCTTTTACAGCAACAGATTTGGTGTCCTTTCAGAAGACAATATTTTCTTCGGTTCTGCTAATGATTCCTTTAATTTCTTTGTTAGATCTGCACTGGCACAAACCGATTCAGATCCTGTCGATCTAAACGTAGCTAGTGTTAGACCTGTGGTCTTGACTGATGTACTACCTTCTCCGCAGGGTCTTCTGTTGTTTAGCGCTAGACAGCAGTTCCAAGTACTCTCTACAAATGGCACATCTTTAACACCTAAGACAACCGTTATCAGAACTGTTTCTAATTATGAAATGGATACAAGAATCCCTCCTGTGGATGTTGGTACTACAACAGGCTTTATCAATACAGTTCCTGGTTATGCTAAGTTGTTTACTTTACAACTACGTGAGATTGAACAGAGCCCACTCGTTGTTGACATTAGCAAAACAGTTCTAGAATGGATCCCTGATACCATTGATGGTCTAGCGGTTAGCCCGCAAAACTCTGTACTTATGATGGCAGATAGAGGTTCGTCCTATATCTACCTTTACAGGTTCTACAACAATGGTGAGCAAGACCTATTCCAAGCATGGGTTAAATGGGAACTACCTACTACTCTTCAAGCTGTAGATATTATTGATGACGATGTTATCATTGTGTCTCAGCATGAAGATGAATACACACTTGGTAAAATCACACTTGACCAGATTCCCACAGGAGAGGTTGTAGCGACGGCAACTAGCATGACGGGTAATCCGTGCCTAGACATGGCTACACGCCCCGTCAAGCCGGCTACAGACGTCGATGCGGTGGTGTATGACTCGACCAATGATCTTACAAAGATCTATGTCCCGTACACACCAATCGATGAAAAGCAAGCTATCATGCTGCTAAGTATTCCTACAGCAGATGTAGGTACAAGTTCAGTAGTTGATGCTGATGCTGGTTATTATACTACAGTAGAAGAGCGTACGGAATCTGGTACAAATTACCGTTACTTTGAAGTTAAAGGTAAGTTTACTGATTATGCTGATGGTATTATCGTAGGCTATGGCTATGATTTTGAAGTAACATTACCTAAATTTTATTACCGCCCGGAACCAAACAAAACTGATTTTACTGCTGCTCTGACTGTTTCAAGGGTTAAGTTTTCTGTCGGTAGAACCGGTGCTATCCGGTTTAAATCAAAAGCTGATGGATCTAACGAATGGAAAACCGTAGAGCATACAACTGATGGTGACTATTACAACGCTGACAGTAATCCTGTAAAAGCTGAGAGACAGTTCATCGTCCCCATCCATCAACGTAATACTAATTTTGAACTTAAAGTGACAAGTGATTTTCCATACCCTGTATCGTTGGTGTCAATGATGTGGGAAGGTATTTATTCCCCACGATTCTATAGGAGGGCTTAATGTTTAATCCAAAAGGTAATAACCTCCTAGATGAGCAACTTGCTGTCTCTGGTCTGGAGATGAACATCGATCCGTTTCTCGGTATCAGTGCAGGTATGCAGCTCCTTGGCGGCATCATGGGCGCCAAATCGGCATCCAGTGCAAACCGTAGAGCTAGAGAGGCACAAGAAGCACGGGAAAAATATGAATTAAAAATTGCTAAGAAAACAAATAAGCATAATGCAAAACTTGATGCAGCTGATAAGGCTAATTACTACGCAATGCGTGAGTATAGTCATGAGACTAACTTGCGTAATTGGGAGCATGGTAAAGAGATTCAGGATTTTCAATACGCTCAACAGCTTAAACAGTACGAAAGAAGTACAGCAATTGCTGATGCACAACTTGGTTTAAATGCTCGGGGAGAGGCTCTTGGGTTTGAAGCAGAACAAGCTGCTATTGAGGAACTTTTTACTCAACAACAGTTCCAACATAGGCAGTCAATGGATGCGCTTAAACAGACTTATGTTGAGCAGAACATCAATCAACAGGAACAGTTTGTAAAGTTACAAGGGATTCGTTCTAGAAAAGAGTTTGGTGGTTTAAGTTTCCAAAATACTGTAGAACAGTTGATGACTCAAGGTGCCTTGGCACGAGAGACTGAAATGGTCAAAAGTCTGGTCGCTCAAGGTGCTACACAAGCTGCTGGTCAAGCCGGTAAATCTACTGCTAAAACTCAGCAATCTAACATGGCTCAATTGCATCGTGGATTGATGGTACTTGAGTCTGAGTTGTCTGGTAAGTACAAACAAGCTGCTATTCAAATGGCAGAACTTAATGCTGACTCTAGCCTGCAAGAGGCGGGTGTTGGTCTCAATGTAGAACGTATTCAAGCAGCTATTAATAATGCTGAGACTGATGCTAAGTTTAATCTTGACACTATGCGGGAAAGCATGAAGAGTGCTATTAGACAATCTCAACGCAACATTGAACAGATTAGATTTGAACGTGAGGTTAGTGACCTCAACACCAACGCTGGTAGAATGCTCTTCCCAGAACGCCTGCCATATGATCCTGAACCTGTGATGCCACCTGAGCGTGTGTTTGTTGATCGTATGAAGGCTATCCCTGGATTTGTTCCTCCGGCTCAACAGCAAAGCACCTGGGCACCTCTTATTCAAGGTATTAGTGGTGCAGCTAGTTCGTTGGCAAGCGTTGACTGGGGCGGCGGAGGCGGCTCTGGTGGCGGTGGTAACACTGGTAACTACGGAACCGGATCTGAAGCACCAATATCAAATATCCCTAGAAACATTTACTAATCTATGGCACGTATCCAATACAACCCCTCTGCACAACGCAGGGGTTTTAAAACACAACAGCTAAGTACAGAGGGTATCTCCCGGATGCGTGAAGAAAGCAACCGGTTGATCCAAGGAATGGAGCGTCGTCGTCGTGCTGAAAAAGCACAGCGTGACGAAAACCTCCGAGCAATGCAAGATAACGCTGCTTACACAGAGCGTATCACTAGAGAGAATCAAGCAATTGAACTCCAGAACCTTGCAAATAAGGAAAAGCAAAAGATTGCTGATATTGAAGGTGCTCAGCGGCAAGCTCAAATTGACGCTGCGGCTCAACAGGACATTATGAATAGCCTGTTAGGGTTTAGTCAAACTGTTCAAAAAGAGTCGGCTAGACGCACTGCTCAGATGATCAAAGATCAGACCGCTGTTGGTCTGTCTGCATCAGCTCAATATATTTCTCCTGAAGACCTTGAGACATACATTGACGGAACACAGCAACAGCTTTTAGGCGGTATTGCTCTTGATACTGAGGTCGCTGCTAACGGTGTTGAAACCAATGAAGACCCTTATGAGACATATAAAGGTTATGTAAGTAACCATGGTTTCAAAGGGTATGCTGCCCGAGCAAATGACAATAAGGTTGCTGTCCAGCTGTATAACCAAACGTTGAACAAACGTCTGCAAAGTGCTGACGCTACCTTTACCGGTGCTGATGGCAGAACCTTTAGCGGTATCGAAGCTCTTAGCAACCCTGGGCTGATGGCTCAGCTGCAAGCTCAGACTCGTAAAGACGTTGCTTCTTTTATGGGTTTTACAGACCCTCTGTACCTTTCTGATGCTAACAAAGCTATCGATGAAAGCGATGCGACAATGCGTCAGGCAGCAGGTAAAGAAGGTATCAAACAAGCTAAGGCTGTCATTAGACAGCAGGCTATAGATATTGCAGGTACTGGTACCGTAGAAGGTGTTACTGGTGCCTTTGTTCGTATCAAAGCTTCAGAAGGTGCTGCTGCTGCTCATGATTTTTATCAAGAATATGTAATCGGTAATCCTGCTATTCCAGAAGAGGTTGCTAGAGCACCTGACCTGATGGGTAATGGTAAAGATTATTCTCAAGAATGGTCAGCCCGATGGGAAGCTGGTATTAAAAAACGTAATGATGCTATTGTCAAACAGCAGAATGCTGAGGACGCTCTTAAAAAAGCAGAGGATGCTGCATGGGTGAATGCCAACATTGACAGTATTATTGCTGCCTATGATGAGAACCCTGCACAAGCTGCTATGCTTATTCAACAACGTTACTTTAACAAAGGTATGGTAGTACCTCCTGTTATTACAGCGATTGAGCGTGAAGCTATTAAAGAGAACAAAGAGATTCTAGAAAACTTGGTCGCTCAAAAAACTAAGTTTGGCAACCTTGACCTTACTTTTGTTAACAGCATCCAAGACCCTACTTTGCAGAAGACAGCTCGTGCAGCTTATGAGCAGCAGGAGTTGAGCAAATATGGGGACGAAGCGTTAGGTATTAAAAAGGGTTTTAAGGCTACTGCTAGGTCGTTGACTAAAATTAACCCTAACGAAGAACAAGGAAGTGCCCAAACATTCTTGGTTCAATCTCGTCTTGAAAGTGAGTATCTTAAACAATTACAGGTAACTAATGATCCACTTAAAGCACTTGCAAACGTCAATGCAATGGTTGACGCCGGTCGTAATGGGGATAAGTCTAGCCCCTTTTACATTGACCCCAGTCTAGGTGATAACAACCGTCCGGTGTTTCCTAACATCGAATCTTCTGATAGAGAAGTGGCGGAAATGACTACCTACATTGATAAGCAGATTCTTAAATCTGGTACAGGTGTTGTAGACAAACCGTTTGCACTGGCTGATTCAAACCAGATGGATGCTGCCTATACATCTGCTACTGCAGGTGTTGTACAATATCCTGCTGGTATTCTTAGATTTGCTGAACAGTTTGGGTTTAAACCAAGTGAGGTTTATAACGCACAACGTCAAGCAAACAACGCCGCAACTGGGGACAACAAACCACTACTTACTCCATCACCCACGTCCTTGCTGATTGACAACGCACCGCCTGCAATGCGTAAGCTGTTCTTGTCTGATGTACCTGAACAGATTAACCGTGGTAGTGCTGTGGCGACAGGTGATCTTGGTTATACACGACAACAAAAGCGTACAGCTAATGAGTTTATCAACATGGCTGCGACCAGCGGTGCTAAGTTTCCTGAGCTAGTTGCTGCTCAGATGATCCTTGAGTCAGCTGGCGGTACTGCTTTGTCTGGTACTAACAACTTTTTTGGTATGAAAGCTACCTCAGCAGAGTCTTCTACAGCAAAACAAACAACAGAGTTCCGTGATGGTGTAGAGCGTGCTGAAGTGGCTAATTTTAAAAACTATGGTTCTCCTCAAGAATCCGTCGATGATCTTGTGAGCAAATGGTACAAAGATTATCCTGGTTATCAAGGTGTAAACAATGCTAATTCTTTGGAAGAAGCAGCAATGATGTTGCAACAACAAGGTTACGCAACTGATCCTGAGTACGCTCAGAAACTAATTCAAATCGCTAATAGACTTAGATGAAAGATCCCTCAGAATACACCGACCTAGGTGAGGATTTTGTGTTGGATGAGCAAGAGCGCCAAACCCAACTCTCTAATGAGCAGATCCAAGAGATCGAGCAGAGATTGGAAGCACCTCAAGAGGAGCTTACGGTACCCGAGCAACAAGCCGCACAAGCTGCTATGGCAGCGCAAGCCGAGCTACAGGTCGAGACTGAGCCTCAGCCTACGGGCGAGCAACCACAACAAAAACCTGGTCTTTTCCAAGGGTTGACATATTTTGGTCAGCCTATTGGTGAAACAAGTCAACAAGTACAAGAACGTATGAGTGCACCAGGTCAAGGTCTTGTTGACTTTGGTGTAGATGCTTTAAATAGCGCCCTCGGTCTTATTATGCGGGACTTAGAAATTCCTAAGATCCCTAAAGCCACAAAATATGAAGATGGAGTGGCGCAAGCTACTCGTACAATTTCTTCCGTTGTAATGCCTACCGTGCTTTTGCAGGGTGCTGGTATGAAGCAAGCCGCAGCTGCGCAAACAAGGGTTGGTAACCCGTTGGGTAACACAGCATTTATGAAGTTTGTTGGGGCACGTGGTGTTGAAGCTGGTGCCTCAGCTACTGTCGGTGCTATATCTCAAGAGTACGAAACAGGTGACAACTTAGCTGGTACAATTAAAAAAGCACTTCCACCTCAATTTGATTTTATCCCTGATAGCTTTGCTACTCTTGACGGAGAAGCTCCTGATGTTAAACGGCAGAAAAACATTACTGAAGATCTAGCCTTGGGTTTTCTTATTCCTATGGTTGGGTTTGCCGGTAAATTTGCAGATGCTGTCAGTGAAGTAAAAGACGTTTTTAGAAAAGCACCTGTTATTGTAGGTGAGAGCGATCAAGCTGTTAAGTACCTTGCTGCTAATAAACCTAAACCTACCAGTGATATTCCTGAAGAAGCTTTGCTTGAATATCAAGCTAAGCAAGACGAAGCACTGGATGAGCTTGGTTATTACAACTCAAGTAAAGCAGAAGATCCTAACATCCCTCTTAAAGGTGTTCATGACCTATATGAGTTCCGTGAGACCGGTCTCCGTACTGTAGATGACTTTGGTATTGTCGGCGCTAGTATTGATGCTGCACGTATCCAAGGTAACAAAGGTACTGTTTACGGTCGTCTTGGCAACTTTATTAGTGGTCCTGCGCTTAAGTATGGTGCAGAAACACCTGGTGGTGTAGAAGAGATCACCATTGGTCTTACGCAGCAACTCAAAGAAGCTGACCGTGTTGGCATGGTTGCTGATGACTTTACTGTAACTGCAGATGAAGTAGCAGCAGCTGGCGATAATCTTGTTCTAGAACTGTTTGACCCGACTGCAAGTATTGACGACATGCGTCGGATGCTTGATCCTCAGATCGTTAAAAACGAAGCTGGTGTTGAGGTATTGACTCAAGATGGTTACACCGATGCACTTAGCTCTATCAACAGCTTGGTGAAAGAATACCAAGGCATTGATGTTGCCCGTGCTCAGGCATATACTGCAACGTCTATGGCTGGTCAGATTGCAGACCTTGCTGAAGGTATGCGTTTGAATCGTGGTTCTATTTCTATTGAGAATGCTCAAGAGCAGATCCTGGATAAGATTAACTTCCTGCAACAGCTGGTCGGCTCTACTCGGTACTTTACTACTCAAAAGAAAGGTCTAGCTGCCCTTGGTGAGCGTGCTAAGAACTTGTTTAAAACTCCTGAACAGATTGCTCAAGAGATTAAAGAAGGTTATCCTGTTGCACTTCGTCAGATTCAAACTGATAGTGAGAAGTTTACTGAGAGTTGGATGTACTTACAAGAGAACCGTCCAGACATCTTGGACTCGTTCCTTGAGTTGTATGAGCTGAGTGATGGTCGTATTAATACCATTGCTAAGATGAACGAGGACATCCTTAACAGCTTTGTTAACTTCCGTCCTATCTACGATCCTAACCCTGAGCAACCTAATCTTATTGCACAGGCTGTACGTTCTAACTATTTTAACAGCTTGCTGTCTGCAGTAGGTACAGCTGGTAGAGCACTCTACGGTAACCTCAGTGGTCTTGTAGCAGAGCCTGTTGCATACTTTGGTGGTGCTATGCTCCGTAAGGACATGAAGGCGCTACAGCGCGGCTGGATGGCTTACAGTGCAATCTTCGATACACAGAAGAAAGCATTGCCTTATGCCGGTCAGATGTTTATGAAAGCATCTCAAAACCCTAACGCTGTTAAAGGTCAATCTCGTTTGGACCTTGTAATTAAACAGGAAGACAAGATTAACCAATACCGTTATATTGCTGAACAAGAGGCTGCACGTGGTAGAAATGGTTTTAAGTTCCTTGTTAAACAATACGAGGAAATGCAAGCAATGGCTGCTGATCCTGTGTTCCGCCTTGTGCCTAACTTGTTCACTGGATTTGACGCTTGGGGTGGTGCTACCTTAGCTAACGCTCAGGCACGCTTCCGTGCTATGGATGAGTTAGAACGCCTTGGTGAAGCAGTTACACCTGCTAGAGTTAAAGAACTTGCTAATGCAGAATACAATAGCATGTTCGATGCTAGTGGTATTATTAAAGACCAAGCTGTTAAATATAGCAACGCTGATATTGCCCTTAACCTAGACACCGGTCTTAGCAAGCAAGTTGATGGTCTTCTTCAGACGCTACCCGGACTGACACCATTCCTCACGTTCCCAACAACGATGATGAATATGGTTCGTGTTGCTGATGATTACATTCCTGCACCTCTCAAATCTTTCCAAAAAGATGTCAATGATCTAGCATACACGTCCATCCAGACGTTTATGGAAAACCCTGAGTCTATGGAACGTATCCTTGCAGCTCGTGGTTATAAACTTGACACTATGGATGAGATTGCAAGGATTAACACTTTAGTTGATCTTAAAAACCGTACACTTGGTCGTAAGGCTATCGGTACTTTTTTTACTTCTATGGTAGTCGGCAGTGTTATTAAAGATAAGCTGTTTGGTGATGGTTTGTTTAGTGTGACTGGTGATGGTTCTGTTGACCGTCAGCTTAACGCAGCAAGGATGAAAAACAGCAACTTTAAACCACGTTCAGTTGTTGGTCCTGATGGTACTCGTTTTGAGTACAATGAACTGCTTGGTCCTGGTTTGAGTAACTGGGTTGCAGCTGTTGCCAACGTGGCTGATAATTTTGACATGCTTGGTGAAGCTGCTACTGAAAATGCATTTGAAAAGCTTAGCTTTATTTTAGGTGCAGCACTAACTGACAATGCAGGTTTGTCCGCACTGCGTCCTTTGGTAGAAGTTGCAAGCGGTAATGAATACGCTGCTAACCGTTGGATTGCTGGTCAAATTAACTCACTTGCTCCTCTTGCTGGCGCTCGGAATGAGTTTGGTAGGATTCTTGATGGTGGACTGAAAGAATTTAACAACAACATCATTGAGATGCTTGGAAACCGCAACCAAATGATTGGTTTGATTGACAAGAGTAATCGCCTTCCTGAGGTTGTTAGTCCTGTTAGCGGACGTGCTCCTAATAAATATAGTTTCTTACAACGTCTTTACAACGCTTATTCTCCTTTAAAAATCCATCCAGCTATGACAAAGGAGGAGAAGTTTTTGTATGATATTGAATATGATGTGTCTTCTGCATTTAAGAAACGCAACGGTGTAGATCTGCTGGCAGACGAACGTGCTGCTTTAAACCAAGAAATGGGTGATATGCAATTCTTTAAAAAAGAAATTGCTCGTATTGCCAAGACAGCTGAGGCTCGTAATACTATTAAAGAGCTGAAAACAATGCGTCGTCAATTCATTGGTTCTGATGAAGTGCCTATCGGCAAGTATGATCAAATCCACATGATGTTGCGTACTGCACAAAAGACAGCAGAAGAACTTGCATTTAATAATCTAGACCCTGAAATGCGTAATGCTATTGAGCAACGTATTATGGTCAAGAAAATTAATGATCAACGTGCTGAACAGGGCATTATGCCTATCCCAACTAATCGTTATTAAACAACATGGCGTGCACTGACGTACA
>CERT01021477.1_pt1 | contig 11344 bp, 13 predicted proteins | sample 530691 | NCBI WGS metagenome assembly CERT01 (sample SAMEA2620861, study PRJEB7988) | marine metagenome | biome: marine biome (ENVO:00000447); feature: surface water layer (ENVO:00002042); material: "saline water (ENVO:00002010), including plankton (ENVO:xxxxxxxx)" | depth 5 m
TAAGCAGTTGGAAATAGAAAAGAAAATCAAAGTATTATGGTCGTGCGGTAGATCTAATTATCCATGGCATATTATTCATTTTTGGAATCATTTAGAAAATTTTTCCAAGAAGCCAGAGCTTAAAAGCATTTTTGCCAAACATAGTCTCACAAAATGGGAAGACTGTAAAGATTTTCATTTTTATGATTCTTGTGCTGCTGGAGAGTGGGTTGAAAAATGGGGCGAATGGGAATGGGAAAAAGGAGGAGTTTACCTTAATGATATAGAGATTATGTATTTTCATTTTATGAATTTAAAAGAATTATACTCCTCTCTCGATGTCTGGACAAATCATTCTGATTTATCAGAGGTTTTAAAATTAGATCACTTTAGGTTTAATTACGAAGGGGTTTATGTCGGGTGAATAATTATTACTATTTTACTCGTGATACTGGATGGGGCGACACCCTCTGGCATTTAACTCATGCTCTTTTATATTGCGAAGAAAATAAAAAAGATATGCTCATTGATTTTCGGGGAGCATGGATGAGTAAAGGAGAAAAGAACTTATTTAATGAATACTTCTCAGGCATAGATACTAATATAAATATCATCACTGATGAAACAGAAATTGATGCTAATGTAAAAACAGCTGAAAAACACAGCGCCAAAGTACTTAAGATTAGAGATGCCTCAAAATCCAACGAAGACCTAAAAGAATTTTATAGAAACTTCAAGAGGATTATCCCCAGTGAATCTATTTCTGCTCCTATGGAGTCTTTTGCCTATTCTCATTTTACCGGAAATTATATTGTAGGCATTCATGCTCGATGCTCAAATGGAGAAGTGCTCCCCCCTAAAAAGGGCAGCTCAAATAGATTCCACGGAGAGAGGAGTCCAATTGAAACTATCTTTGATATTTTTAAAGAGCGAGTTGACAACATTCTATTTGATTCTCCACGTGCTTTTCTCAAAGCTTGTGATAACTACAAGTTTTTTATTGCTTCTGACTCTCTCCAATTTGTGGAGTTATTTCAAAATGCGTATCCTCAGTCTATAGTTGCTGACAGGTATTTTGCTCCACCAGGATGCGGTACTGGTCACGAAAAAGGAGAAAAGTCTACCCCAGATGTTCTTAAAAAAGAAGAGGATTATGGCAGGACCAAGATTGCCAAAGAAGCCTTGATTGATTTTTACCTATTGCAAGAGACCAATTTTTTATTCAAGAATTTCAGTCGTTTTAACGAGTTTTGCCTATACAAAGGCATACCAAACTTTCATATCAATTTCCAAGAAAAGTGTTATTAAATTATGTATGTGATTTTAGGCAAAAATGGATACATCGCTCAGTCGATTATTCGTGAACTTGATATCAGGGGGCTAAACTATCTTGCCCTTAGTAGATCTGATATTGACTACACAGATTTTAAAACTTTCTCAAACTATGCACAGATTCATTATAACGCTTGGGGAAAGCCTTTTAAAAACTCTACAATCATAAATTGTGCAGGCTATGTAGGCAGCCCAAATGTTGATTCCTGTGAGTTAAATAAGGGCGATACTATTATGGGAAATGTTATATTCCCAACCAATTTAGCTAATTTTTGTACCCACAACTATTCTACTCTTGTACAGATATCTTCTGGTTGCATTTACAACGGATATTCAAAAAACTTTTCTGAAGAAGACGAGCCTAATTTTGATTTTCAAAACGGTAGCTTTTATAGCGGAACTAAAGCTTTGTGTGAAAAAATGATACTTAAACACAACCCAAGATCATATATTTTTAGATTACGAATCCCCTTTGACAAGTATAAATCTCCGAGAAATTACCTAACAAAACTTCTTTCTTATGATAAATTACTTAACGCCATAAATTCACTTTCTCACAGAGGTGATTTTGCAAAATATACCATAGATCTACTTGAGCAAAAAGTTCCTTACGGTATTTATAATATTACAAATAAAGGTAGCGTTGACACTAAAACAATTGTAGATCTAATAAAAAAACACAAACTTATCAATAAAGATTTTAATTTTTTTGAGACAATAGAAGACTTTATGGATATTGTTTCCGCTCCTCGATCTAATTGTGTGCTTGATACTAGTAAAATTGAAAAATATATAGACATTAGGCATGTAGAGGATGCACTAAAAGATTCAATAAAAAACTATTCTTAATATGACTACTGTCCATGTATACATTTTATGTTATAATGAAGAAGTATTAATAGCTGATACTATTAAGCATTATAGGGATAATTTTAAAGATTGCTCTATAACTATATTAGACAACTACTCTTCTGACAACAGCGTATCTATCGCTAAAAATCTTAACTGCTCTATTAGGCAATGGAAATCTCCTAGGTATAATGGGGTTGACGAAAAAAAATATATTGGCCTTAAAAATAGATGCTGGAGAAACCAGAGCGAAGATTGGGTTATTGTTTGCGATATGGATGAATGGCTTGATGTTAATTCATCTGACTTATCGATTAATGAATCTCTTGGTTTTACTGTTTTAAGCGTTCAGGCCTTCCAAATGTTTGGCGAAAGTCTTTGTGATGATCTTTCTGATATAGATTTGTTCAATGTACAGAAGTGTTATAAAATAAGTAAAGACTTAAGTGGCTTAAACCTAGAAAACTACAATAAAAAGTGTTGCTTTAATTCTAAGTTCATAACCGACGTTAAATATTCTCTTGGCGCTCATGACGCTAGCTTTACTGGTTCTAAAATTGAATTCTCAAAGAATATATACCCACTTAAACACATGAACTTTCTGGGGGAATCTTATTATTTTAAAAAAATTACTCAAAGGTATGATAGGTCTAAAGATCAAAAAAAAGATCACCCTAAATGGGCAACTCAATACATTAATAATAAAGACGAGATATTAAAAGTTTACCAAAAGCACTTGTCTTATGCTTCATTAAATTACGATGATTATAAAAACTCTATATCCTGACGACTCTGGAGCTTATCATATTACCCTTCAAGGGCTTACCACTAATAAGTATCGCTCTTCCTTAAACATCTCTTGCATTGTTAATAATGATTCTTCAAAAATACCTTATTCTGAGCATGAGGCTTTCATGCAGAAACACATTGATGACCTAAATAATCTTTATTCATTTTCTGAAATTAAAAATAGCGTTGCATCTTTTTCAGATTTTTTTGTTTGTATGGAAGACTTCAGGAACATCAGCAAGGGATATATAGAAGAATTACGCAATGATTCTTCGGGTTACTCCTCTAGTCGCATTGGTGGTTTTGGTGCTCTTGAGAAAAAAGGTTCAAAACCTATGCGGGCTAACTTTATAAACAAAAGTAAAAAAAATCAAGACAAGCTTGAATACATAAAAACTAATAAATACAACCCCTCTGACCCCTCAATGCTTTCTTTTGTTGATATAAAAAAACGCTTTAAGTACCTTATAGATCTTTGGGGTCATACCTATAGCACAAAACTATACTCTTTTCTTTATAGTAAGAGGGTTATTTTTCTAGCTGAGCCGTTCCCTAAATATTTTAAATGGGAAAAGTTATTAAAACCTTACAAGCATTATATCCCTGTTCAATATAACTTATCTAACTTATTGTCTCAGCTTAATTATATTGAATCTCGCCCTGAGCTTTACTCTCAAATTATCGAAAATTGCAATACTTTATTAGAGCAATGCATACCTCCATCTTTTTTTATTAACAACTTAAAAGACGAAATCCTCAACAACGCAGTGTACTTAAATAAATGATACCTAAAATCATACATCAAATTCATTTAGGGAACTCTAGTCTTTCTCCAGAGGAGCTGGAATGGAAAGATAGCTGGTCAAAATACAACCCTTCCTGGCAATATATATTTTGGGATGAAGAGATGATTAATGATCTTGATTTTGACAGTAAAAAATTTTTAGAATTTTGCAGCTGCTATGCTATGAAATCAGATATTATTAGATATGAGCTTTTATATAAATTTGGCGGCTTATACGTAGATACTGATTTTGAATGTTTACGAAATTTTGATTCGTTTGTTGATGGTAAAGATTTTATGTTTTGCCGCCAGGTACATGACGGGAAAGGTGATTTTCCTAGGATCCCCGAAGTCTGTAATGCTTTTATAGCATCTTCTCCTGGGCATATTTTTCTCCAAAAACTTATAGATGGATTAAAAGATAGGTTAGAGCTAGGTTATAGATATCCTTTTTCTACTGGTCCTTTATATATGCATGATATCATAGGTCCAGAAAATGCTCTTGACCCTGAATATGTATACCCCTTTATGTGGTGGGAAGATAAACCTAAAAAGGGCGAGGATCTTAGATCTAAATACCCAAACTCTTATGCCGTCCATCACTGGCAAGGAAGCTGGGTGTAATAATGTCATTATAAATATGAAAAAAAATAACCTTTTCTTACATATGCCGAAGTGTGCTGGAATGTCTGTTGAGCTTATATCTTATGATATTCCAAACATTTACATATGCGCTATTAACAGAACCCAACAATGGATTGACGATGACCCAATAAGAAAAGAAAATTTTGTTCTTGATTTTAATAAGCTTGATTATAATTTTTCTTTTTCTTTCGTCAGGAATCCTTATGATAGAGCCGTGTCTTCTTATTATTGGACTAAAACCCACCATACAATGCCTTATTATAAAGACATGACTTTTAAGTCTTTCTTAAAAGATGTAGTCCTGAACCCGTCTTTTTTTGATAACATAAAAACTAATCGAGATATTAATTATTTTATTAAAAATTATTTGTACGGCTTTAGTAATTATAGTTTTTTTATGCGTAGTCATTTTATGCCTTTTACCGACCCGCAATTAAAGTTGTTTAATTCTTCTTTAGATCAAACTGTTGACTATATAGGTAAGGTGGAAACATTTAATGAAGACCTTCGTTCTTGCTTTAATAAAATGAACATTGAATTACCCGAAATCTTACATGAGAATGCCTCTGAAGGGAGAAAAGACTACAGGGAATACTACGACGAAGAATGTCTTGAAATAGTATCTAATGTATACAAGAACGATATAGAAAAATTTGGTTATGAATTTTCTTAATTTTCATGTCTTATAAAATTCTATATTTGGTACTTGACCATCATACTGTAAAAAAAAGATCCTTAGCCTGTCAGTCCACATGGATGCAGGATATAGCGTCTACCTCTGATATAGTTTTTATTGGAGACCCTCGAATGCCAAACTCTATAAATGGTTTTGAAGTTTATAAACCCATAAAAGATGAGCCTTTAACTTGTAGGGACAATATTACTGAAAAAATGGTCTTATCTTTTGAATTTATTTTAAAGAAAGAGTGGGATTTTTTGGTTCGAATAGACGTGGATGCTTATTGTAACATAAAATCTCTCAATTCTTTTTTAGACTTACAAAATAGAGACCATCTACTTTATGCCGGTCAAGGCATTCATTTTCTTAACAAATGCGGCCCTCTTTATTTGAGTAATGTTGGCGACTCCTTACCTCCTAGTCAATATGAATATTATTATGCTCAAGGCGGTTGTTATGTGCTCTCTAGAAAATCTTTGGAAAAATCATTTCCTCATATGTTTTTCCCCGCTCCAGCTTTAGACTGGGCTGAAGATCTTATGGTTGGGGTTTCTATGGAAAAGGCTGGAGTAACCTTAAATGATCGGCCTGATTTATTTAACTCTGGATACAAAGGGAAAGGTTGGCCGGGAATGGGAACAAGAAGGCATACCATAAAAGAGCATATAGACATGATTAATTCTGGATACATCTCTACCCATACTTTAAATTCAAAGCAAATTCACTTGATACATAATGCACTTTGCATGCAGTCATGAAAAAAATATGCATACTTTCTTTCGAGTGTCCTCCTGCTAAATTTAGCGATCTGTCATTCCCTAATAAACAAAAATATTGTGATTACCACGGGTATGATTTTCTTTCTTTTTCAAATACTCTTTCATCAAGACCCCCTTCTTGGGATAAGATTCTATATATTGAAAAAGTTTTTGAAGAAAATGACTATGATTGGATTTTTTGGCAAGACTCTGATTCTTATGTAATCAATCATCTTCGAAAAGTAGAGGAGTTTTTAGACGAAAGCAAAGATCTTGTGGTGTGTGAAGATGATGTAGGTATTAATTTAGGTCTTTTTTTGATTAAAAGATCTGATTTTTCTTTTTGGTTTCTTAAAGAAGTTTGGAATTACCAGAAATATGGCAACACTCTTTCTGGCACCGTCTGTAATTATATAGCGAAAGAAAAAAGGCGCTGCAAGTATGACGCTTGGGAGCAAACTAATGCTCATTCTATAATTGGGTTACATGGCGAAAAGTTTACTAAAAACATTAAGCTTTATAAAGAGCATGAAGACCATTTTAATGTTACCCCAAATTTGTTCAGCGAAAAAACTTTTATAATTCATCAAAGGAATGGTTATAGGAATATGAATAAATTTAAAAAATATATATATTAATTATGACTTCTCCCGTTTTATCTAAAATTCAAATTCCGGAAAAGTTTTCTAACATTTATTCCCACCATCGTTTTGGATGGAGGCGTGTCATTGAAGAGTTGAACAATTCTTGCCCTAACCATCGAGGCTCTGTTATATTAAATCCCTTTTTTGAACATGACTTTGTTTATGTAAAAAAAATAAACCCAAACTTGGTGGAGCCATACTCTAAAACTCCATGGATAACTTTTGTCCATGAACCTGCTGATAGGCCCGATACTTGCCTCTCTGATTTTTTGCAAAAATATTCCAAAAATAGTTTAATTCAAAAATGTCTTTCTAATTTAAAAGGCATATTTACTTTAACTAATCACCAAAGAATAAACTACAATAAATTGCAGTTTCCTAATGATATTTTTATTTCTAATTTACTGTATCCTACTGAACAAGAAGTTCGTAAATGGTCTGCTGATTATTTTTGCGGAACATTATTGTCTATAGGCAAACATTGCAGGAATCATAAAATCTTTAATAATCTTATACGAAAAAATTCCTTTATAAAAGAAAAGCGTCTTATAGGGGGCAAAAAATATAATCATCGAACAGTTGATAACAATGAGTATGATTTACTACTATCATCTTCTGTAGTTTTTCAAAATTATGACTATTGCGCTGCCAGTACTACTATTGTTGAATGCATATCTTCTGAAACTCCTTTGATTGTCAACCGTATAAGTCCTATTGTTGAGTATCTTGGCGAAGAATACCCACTCTATTACAACAACAATGAAGATGTTAGATTTTTATTCTCCAATAAAGATGTTTTTTTATCAAAAATCTTAGAAGCAAATATTTATTTAAAAACCCTAAATAAATCCAGACCCTTAAGTTACAATAGTTTTTTGCATGATTTTTATCGTTCCGATGTTTATAATAATATATGATTAGTCATAACCATAAATGCATTTTCTTGCATATCCCAAAAGCTGCAGGGACATCTGTTGAGAGGTTTTTGCGCTCGTCTGATCCAAGCATACCCGAAAAGGTTTTAAGAAAGCGTGGGTTTTCTCGTTTCTTAAATGATTATTTGGATTACTATGTATTTTCGTTTGTTCGTAATCCCTATGATCGTTTTGTTTCTGCATGGAGATGGGGAGAGCTTAAGTTTGAAAAAGAAGGAGATTTAGACTTTTATAAAAAAGACAGCCATGTATCTTTTGAGCAGTATATCTCCCTAACTACTGATTTAGACTATAGAAAAAATCATTCATTTTTATGGAGTGAGTATGATTCTTATCACACTTTACCTCAGTTTGAATTTTTTCCTCATTTAAATGGCGGGCATTATTTCACTGATAAGATAGATCCTGATTTCACTTGTGATTTTATAGGTAGGTTTGAAAACATAAATGAAGACTTTAATAAGGTTTGCTCGAGTATAGGGCTGAAAGAATTAAAGTTGCCTCATGCGTACAAAGGAAAATCTCGTGAATCAGATGCCATATGGACTGATAATCTAAAATCAAAAGTGTACAATTATTACAAGAAAGACTTCGAGCTTTTTAACTATGAATCTTAAGATTATATCTTTTTGCAATTATCCCTATAGAGAGATAGCTCTTAATTGGGTTAAGCACTTAGAGGCTTTGTCTATAGATAATTATGAAGTTCTATGCCTGGACCCTGAGTCTGACGAGTATTTAAAATCTCATGGCTGTCACTCTAGGGTGCTTGATGAATTTAATGATGACTGGATTTCTGGTTGCAAGCATACAATGCGTCGAACTTTTATATTTAAAAAATACCTAGAAGACGGTGTTGATATCATTCACTCTGATACTGATGCGCTTTGGCTCAAAAATCCAATACCCGACTTAATAGAATCAAACAATCAAGATATAATCGTTTCCACAGTTCGTCATAGCTACGCATTCCCCCCCGAGGTAAGAGAAGCTTTAGGGTTTACTTGCTGTATGGGTTGGATCTTTTTTCGCAGTAATCATAAAACAATAAGCTACCTAGATAGGTTTCTTAATACCAGGGAAATCAAAGGTTCTGATCAAAAAAACTTTAATCAATTTTTATTGCACAACAGACCATCTTTAAGCAGTCATAACTTAGGAGACGAATTGTCTATCGACAACACTGCTGATCAAGATTACAATTACAATGAATTATCTTTGCTAGCCCTTAACAAGCCTTCGGTTAAGCGTGGTCCCATAGAAGACTCAACCTATGTCTGGCATCCTAATACAAAAAAAGAAGCCGAACACAAAAAAGAATCATTTATCAATGCCGGAAAATGGAAAGTTTAATATCACACATCGATAATCCAAACAAACAGATTATCAATTTAATACAACTCCCAAGCGATGAAGTTGTGAATTCGCCAAGCAAATGGTTGAGTGATCGCTGGTTTTTGCGCGAAACAAAATTTCAGACAGATTTAAATTGCGTTGAAATTAGCCCCCACAGGAATCCCGAGAAAGATTCTAATGTTTTTGTCGGCGAAAAATATTTAGGGCATAAAGTAATTAGGTCATTACAGAACCCTTTGTGTTCACTTATGCACATGTATGACGAAATTGATTTGTTTTCTATAATAGACCCTGACCATGCCCTTGAGTTTCTTCAGAAGATTGACTTTTCAAAACACAAGATAAAACATTTTATTATAGCAATTAACCCACTAAAAGAAAAAAATTTCAAACAAAACCGCAAGAATATACAAGAATTCATGCGAGACAAGGCTCATTTCGTAAAACAAAACAGAACTGAGCTTTTGTATAGTGTAATATAATTATTATGGATAATATTGAAATAAAAACAGGAGCAAACCTTAGCAGACTTCTTCAGTCTACTGTCAACATCCCCCAAGCCTTTACTGAGTTGGTAAAAAATTCTATACAAAATTTTGCTACCTTTACAAAGATTGATCTTTTTGATTCTTCTGCCGTTATAGTTGATGACGGCCAAGGTTTTGACCACGAGAAGGACGAAAACGACATGACTGCTTTTGAAAAATACTTTGTGTTTGGTAATTCCTATGACCTAACAGAAGGCAAAGGTCTTAGATTAGGTCATATGGGTATCGGAGGCAAGCTTGCAAATGACAAGCTTTCTCATGAAATTAATATTCACTGGACAATTGAAACTAAAAATATTCACGGAAAATGTTTTTTAGTTGAATACAAACCTGATTCTTCTCAGTTTTTAAATGAATACTCTCCATCGCTGACCGAGCTTAAACCAGAAGACTGCTCCATAGATACCAACACTGGCACTAAGATTACCATAGTCGCCCTGAAAGAAGAGATACAAAAAAACGGATGGAACTTAAAACCAATTAAATCAGAGCTTTGTACTTTTTTTGGCTTTCTTTTGCCTCAGCTCGAGAAGAGGGGTAAAAAATTTAATATCTATCTCAATGGAGAGAGTTTAGATTTTTCTTACAAACTTCCTGGTTCGAACATTCCTATCCTTAAACGTTCTTTTGAATACGATTATTACGGAGAAACACGTACTGGTAATTTAGAGCTTAGGCTTTCGTTGGTATATAATAGAGATTTAATAAAAAATCATCCTTTAAAAACTATTGACATTATTTCTAAGGTAAAAATTTGCCCATTTCATCTCTCTGACCAAGACATGATACATTCGATCCTGAGTAGTCTTAGTAAAAAAGAAGAAGAGCTTCCTGGTTTAGATCAAATTCATGGTGTGTTTTCAAAACTTATTGGTTTTATTTCTTGTGATGATCTCTCAGAAGTTATGGATAATACGGGTATGCCTGCAAAAGACTTGTCTCATCACGGATTAAGAGAAGACCATCCAGTTACAATTCCTTTTTATAGAAAAACTTATGAAATTATTGTTAAATGGATTATTGAGTACATCAAATTAAACGAAGAAGAAAAGATGGACATACTTGATGCTCTAGCACAAGAAGTTTCCTCTCTTTTGGCGGATTATTTTGAAGAAGATGACTTGGTAGACTTATGGGAAGATGACCTCGGAGAAGATCAAGACGAGGAAGAGGAGCCCGAGATAGATGATGAAGAAGAAGAGTTGAAAAAATTTGCCGAGTACGCTATAGATAAAGAATGGAACTTTGATCCAGAGCCCGATGAACCTAAAGATGATGATCCGTTTATTCCTCCTGTTCCTAAGTCCTGGAGAGGTTTTTCTAATAAAAAAATCAAGAAGTCAAAAAGAATACGTTACAGAATCATTGACTTTGGCGAAGAACAAAGGCATCTAATGTCACGAATGGATGATGCTGGAGACTTTACCATTTTAATTAATAGTGGAAATCCAAAATTTCAGCGTTTTTCAAATGAAAAATCTCCTTTTTTATTAGCTCTTCATATCGCTGAGCTTTTAATAAGAGAAATTGTCATCATACAGAACCCGCTATCTCGTCCTAGTGATATAGATAAAAGAGTTAGTGACTTTTACGATAACCAATACTCTGCACTTAAACAGAAAAGTGAATAAGGAAGGTTTATTTCTAGAAAAAGGGGTTGTTTATGTTGCTGTTAATCCAGAAAACTCACCAGCTCCTTTTAAATTTAATTCCTCAAACAAGCGAATTAATTTAGAGTTCTCCCATTCTTTTTTAACTTTCAAAAAACATCACCCTGAAATTCCTGTTACCTTATTTACTGACTACGAAGACCTACTTGACAATCCTCTAGAAGTAGATACTGTTATAGAAATTAAAAATGACTGGGGCTTTATACCCAAAGTTTATGCATTAAATAATTCACCGCATGACAAAACAGTTTTCCTTGATTGCGACACTCAAGTAAACCGCCCCTTCCCTGAGATATTTAAACAATTAAGCTCTAAAGATTTTCTGATATCTAGAGAATACCATAACCCTGATATTCTCAACACAGGTTTTTTTGGT
>CERT01069794.1_pt1 | contig 11312 bp, 5 predicted proteins | sample 530691 | NCBI WGS metagenome assembly CERT01 (sample SAMEA2620861, study PRJEB7988) | marine metagenome | biome: marine biome (ENVO:00000447); feature: surface water layer (ENVO:00002042); material: "saline water (ENVO:00002010), including plankton (ENVO:xxxxxxxx)" | depth 5 m
AATACCTCCTTGATCATGTGATGGTCCAAAAAATTCTTTATTTTGTCCATCAATAGTTTTTATAGTCTCTCCACCTTCTACTTCTATCTCTACATCTCCTGAAGAATTAGGATCTACATTACCACCCATCTCCATATTACTTAATATCTTAGTTTGTACATAACCAGGTAATGCTTTAAATCCTGGGTTATTGACACCACCACCTTTTTCAAGATTCCATCTTAGACCTCCCATAATATTAGTTTGTTTTGTATCTAAGTTATGTTCAATACCTCCTCCTAATACACCATATCTAAAATCTGCGCCAAGTGATTTACCTTTATCTGAAGCGTATTTACCATATAAATCTAGTTGCCATTGAGGCATAAAGTCTGCATGTGATTTTGCTCTATAATTACCGAAAGTAGGTAATTTTTGAGGTCTTGTAGATTTAAATTGTAACCCAGCTTTACCTCCATAAAATTTATTAAAATCTGAATCCATATTAATACCACCAAACCCTTCTGCAAATACACCTGAAGGTGATCCTAATGAATATAAATCTAAATTAAGTCTTCCTCTAGCTCCTATATTACCTTTCATATTCAATTTTTCAACCATTTCACTATCTCGTTCACCTGTAGTAGGATTATAAAAATTAGATTGAACCATACCTTTATAAGGAGTAAAGTTACCAAAGAAGCCTGGAAGAAATTGTCCTCCGCCTATATCTCTACAAGTACCTCCCCAACAATTTCTTAAATCTGCGCCAAAACCTAAAGTAGTTAACCCTTTATTTTCTCCTAGAAGATTATACTGAGTGCTAAATCTTGGTTGTGCGCTCATAAAACTACTAGTACCATATTGTGCTTTAGGAATATTACCGCCACGCTCAGCCATTAAATGCTGTTGCATCATTTTATATTTACTATGGTTAGGCCCTAAGTTAGAAAGTATACCTTTTTTATCATAACCTATTCCTGCATTATTTTGTCTAGCTGAATCATCATATGTTCTATCTTGTCCTACTACTGTGTTTTTACCAAGTCTTGCAAACTCATCCATATTTTGGTTTCTAGTAAATTTATTACCTCTATAAGTAACATTCTTTAAACCATAAGGCATTTCATCGCTAGGATTAAAATAACTTTTTAGTTCCCCAAATTTATCTGTAGCAGTATTTAATAAGTTACTAAATTTATCACCTACTTTTAAATTACTTAAGTAAGACATTATATCAGGATTGGTCCCCATCTCCATTTTTTGAGGTTTGACAGAGCCTCCTTTGTAGTATTTCATCATATGTTTTCTCATCTTATTACATTCTTTACATTCACCGATATTACCTCCTCTTTCTGCTGCTCTAAAGAACCCTGTATTACCACCACCCATCCATCCTTCATCAAGAAGCTTTTGTTGATTACTAGCTTCTAATGCTGCTTCTGCATCACCTACTAGTTGAGATTGAGTTCTTGCGCCTGGCTTCCAAGTATTATATATACCTGCAGCTGCAGATGCTAATCCTACTGTTTGTCCTAAACTTTTAGCATCTAGATTACCTATTCTTGTTGTTAGATTACCCTGACCTTTTCCAAATAAAGTTTTAAAATTACTTCCCATTGCATCACCATATTGTTGAGCTCCTACTGCAGTTTGATTAGCAAATGGTTTTATAAATTTATCACTAAATCTATTAAACATATTGTAGTTATTCGGTGTGAATGACGCAGAATATTCTGTTGGATTTCCTGCTGCATCTACATATGAATTTAGATTTGGATCAAATTGAGTAACATTAGAGTCTGGAGTTAATAAAGTTATATCTTTATTAGTAAGATGTTGACCTCCTTCTAGACCTCTATATAGATTACCTTTCTCAGTTGTAAATGGTCTCCAGTAATTACTTGTTGTAGAATATGTTCCTCCTCCAAATTCAGTTGGTACTGTATTTTGACCCCATGTACCTGGATCCCCAAAATTACTTGGAGTAACATTAAAGCCCATATTACTAGGTTGAAAAGTAGAAGCTGATAAATCAGTACTCATCATATTTTGATAGTTTCCAGCTAATTCAGGAAATTGTAATGAACCTGCATTATTATTAAACATATTCATACCTATACCTAAATTATTTAAATCATAACCACCAAGACCTAAATTAGTATTAAATACAGATCCTGTAGTTTGGTGTTTTTTAATTTTACCACCGTGCTCAGCAACTCCTCCAGCTAAAACACCTGCAGCATCTCCTACAAAACCAATAGTAGAAGCTGTCTTTTCAGCCCATGCATTATGATCTGAATGTGTATTATCTTTTAATCCTAAAGCTTGACTACCTTTAGTTAGTCCAAATTTACCTGCATGATATAAAGGGCCTGCTACCATAGTACCAGCTATATCTGTACCAGCTCCTATAATAGCTGAACTTATATCACTAGTATTTTGCATAAAATCACTTTCAAACTTAGGGTCATAAAAGTTAGTTCCTGTTATTGTTTCAAAAGGAGTTAACACTTGATTTAAAGCAAACTCCCCAACATCAATAACATGATCCATTAATCTTGGTTTGCCTGGTGGTGGAGGTGGCGCATTGTTTCTTCCGAATGATGCTCCTACACTTCCTTGTGCTTGATATTTATTTCTATATTTCATTACCTAGCTGTAAATGTTTGTTGTGTATACAAATAATTAAAGATCAGTTTACAATTATCTGTACCTACAAAGTTACTAAAAATTAACCTAATTCCCAAGTATTTATCTCTAAATCTCTCAGCTTGGAACCAAGGCTTAACACCAACTGCATTTGAGTTAATAGCATCTAAATAACCTTGGTTATGAGCAAATTGATAATTATTATCATTCCAGTCTTTTGTAAACAAAGGTTGTGTTCTATCTATAACAGCATCTCGTAAAGCATTCATAGAAAAAGTACGTTCTTTTCTAGCTATAGTAGTTTGTCCTACATGTAGTGAATCAAAATTAGATATTGTTGTTAAGGCTGTTGGAACACCATCTTTATTTATTAAATTAATAAGGCCACTAGATTGATAACTATTATAAAATAATACATGGTCAAATGTAAAATATCTTTGATCAGTATATGTTCTAGTAGTTGGGTTATATACAGAAGCATGTGTTATCCAATGTATATTGTTATATTCAAAAGTTGTTAATCCATTTTGAGTTACAATAAAATCTACAGCAAATGGTGATGGATTTGATGAATAAAAACAAGTATAATTATTTCCTTCAGGAGATACGCCATGTTTATATAAAGTATCTGAGTTATCAACATTCCAACTATTTTCTTTACTAAAGAAAGAGTTTTTAAATATTACATATGCATTAGGCTTGTAACTATGAAATGATGCCCATGCTCCTAAACTAAAATTAAAACTTACTGTATAACTTGTGTCTCTAAAAAACGCTGGACTATTATTTACAAACTGCATACTAGCTGTTTTGTTTGCTTTGTATACCCATCTTTTCCAACCACTATCTGATGTACCGTATTGTTTTAACCATAAGTATGGTTTATCAGGATCAAAATCACGAGTACCTTCTACTTTTCTATAACCATTTAATAAAGCATCTTCATCTAAACATACATAACTTCTTTTAGTTAGTATATATCTAGTGTGCCTAGAATCATATGCAGCTATAAATCCTGATCCTTCAGGGTGATGTGGATGATCACCTAAAGGAAATTTATCACCCGTTAATCTTTCATACTGTTCATTAATTTCTAAAGTTAGATTATTCTCAAAGAAATTTCTCATACTAACATTAGATAAATCTACAGGTTTATCTCCTTGTAATAAATATACTCTTCCTTGCCTAGAATCAACAAAGAATGTACCATTTTCAGTTACTATTGTAGCCCACTGAGATTGTGATCCTAGATAACCAAACTCTGCTTCAGTCATTTGTTGTGGTGGTTCTGCTAAGAAAGCGCCTGTACCTATTCTAAGACTAACATTATCTGTTTTTACTTCTTGTCTTGATTTAAATAATCTCCATAAAGATTCAGAACAGTGTGCGTATATTGTATTACCTATAGTAAATAGATTTGTAATATCTCCTGTATGACCAGGTATATCAGAATAATTTTCAGCAAAAAATACTCTATAGTTATCTGATACTTCTTCTTTAAATGATTGTTGTGAATAAACAATTCTTGTTGGATAGTTTTCATAACATCCGCTACAGTAATCATAAGTCATAGGTAATCCTCTATATCTTTTTTCTGTATTAGATTTTATAAAATCATAATTTAAATTATATTTATTGATATGTATTTTATTGCCAGGTATTTTTTCTGTACTTTTTGTACCGTCAGATATTCCGTATTTATCTTCTGAATCTAAAAACCCTCCACCATGTAAACCAAAACCATCATTAATATTTCCTAGTGTACAATAAGGATAATGAGAATCATAATCATTTGTGCTTAAACCAGATAAAGATGTAGATGTACCAGGTGATGCTGTACATTGACTATGCCTATATTCACAATTTATATATGACTCTACATAGTAATGTACAATACTATTATGGAACATACCTCCAAATCTAGAGAATTCTCCTCCTGTAATTCCACCATCACAATTATAACATAGTACATTATGGTTAGTTTTTCTAAATGCGAATTTAGATATAAAAGCATCCCCTCCAAACATAATAAAACCATTATCAGTAGGATCATCTACTAATCCAACACCAGGATAATCTTTTCCTAATCTATTTATTTTATTACCTGTTTGTACATAATCAATATTTGATAAATTACCAAATGCATTAGGAGCATTTTGTTTAAGAGAAACATAATAAGCACTAGCTTGTACTTTACCCTTACCACTATAACCTTTTGAATGATCCATACCGCTATTTGAATCATCTAGTTGATAACAGCTATTATCTGCAGGAGGTTGCATAAATCTATTTCGAGGGACATCTTGATCTCTACTACAACCATTACTATAAGATCTGTGATACGGATAAGGAACTCCTACTTTCATCATACCATTTCTATCTCCTGCACTTTCCATATCTTCATAATGATCATAGTCATAAATACTATTCATTATTTCATATACGTAACACTCTTGTTGGAAATAACCATTTTTAAAATCATCGCTACTAAAAGTAGCTTTAACAGATCCTCCTTTAGCTGCTGCATAAGCTTGTGCAACAATACGTCTATTAACTAAAGGTTTGTCATAATATTCATGACCAACATAACTATCATAACTACCTCCTTGATCATCACCTCCATCATAAGCTCCCCCTCTAAATAATCTTCCTTGATCATGTGTAGGTATAAAACTCATACTAAAATCACAGTATTGAAAAGTCCAACTAGCTGGTCTGTAACCACAATCGTCACAACCTTCATGAGAATTATGTCTTGTAACATTAACTCTACCTACAAGTATTCTTTCATATTTTACATATTCTGCATTTATATTAGAAGTACTAAATTTACCTAAAGGACCATGATAAGCTATATTAAATAAACCACCACTAAATATTTGAGTATGTCTTCCCCAGCCACTACCAGAAGTAGTTACTCTAGAACAAGGCATATTTGCATGAGGATAACCTACAAAAGGTTTATGCTCTACATAACCACAACCTCCGTTACTACCTGTTCCTTCTATACAACTATGATCAGGACCACAATCATTTTCAGCCCACCAAGGCATACATCTATTATTTGCAACATTACTATTACAATTCTCAGGATAATTACCATAAGGCCTTAATAAAGTAGTTACTTCATCATTAACACATTGACGCCAATCGTTTTTATTACCCCAACCGCTTGAGTTTTCTCCATGTCTAAATCCTTTTGTTAACCCACCACACTGTTCCCAACTACTTGCAGATGATACAGCAGGTTGCCAACCATTTACATAAGCTCCAGCATTGCCTACACCTGTTTCTGGTTCACAACGACCTGCAATACTACCCCAGTTATTATACATAGTTATACCTTTATCTAAAACAGATCTATCTTGATCAGTTCTAATACCTCTAACTATTTTAAAACCTTGTAATCTATCTTCAAAACCTGCAGGTATATTAACATTTAAAGCTTTTATTCCTAAACTTATAATTCTTTCTAGTAAATAAGAATCATCATTTGCTGGTTCTGCTGGTCCTGCGCCATCACCCATTCCCCATCCAGCTCCATAATCATTATTACCTGTAAGAAAATATTTTGTAGAAGGATCTACCCAAGTATCGTTTATACAATAAGGATTTGTATTTGTACAATATTGTGCAGTACCAGAATTATCTCTAACTCTTCTATAAGGATCTCCATAATAATGTGGCTCTAGTGTAGTATCAGGCATTCTATGGTGTCTTATATTACCGTCTGGAAATACTCTAGCACCAGAACAATCTTTTTTATCAGGATATGCTTTATCTCTACATTCGTAATATCCCATATGACCTTCAGTAATAAGAGTCGTAGAATCTTCAGATCTAGTAGATCTGTTACCATCTTCATCTAACCAATAATATTTATCTCTTATTGCTGTATTCCAAACATTCCATCTTTGAGTTCTAGCTACATTACCGTCTTGAGCAGAAGAATAGCCTACTAAATGTTCAGTATTACAATCACGTGACATAGCGTTTATATGATTAGTATCACCATCAGACACACTTTTATCACCTAAACTAGTAGCAACAGGATCAGTATCCCACCCACCTTTATCAGGATCGCTATTACTAAATCCATTTTCAATAGGTCTTCTATTATGTTCTGCTCTAATCATTCCATTATAATGAGCTCTAGCTGCTGAACTATGATCAACAGACTCTGGATTATTAGGATCAGCTCCTGGTATACCATTAAAAGCATAAGGAGTTCCAAACGGATCTCTATTAGCTTTTCTACCTGGTATATGGAATACAGGCGACTCTTGTCCGTTTCTAAATATCCAAACTATTCCTAAAGCATATACTTCATCTCTCATAAATGTTCTATAGTCTGAATAGTATCTATAAGATGTAGGTCCACCATGATGAGTAGAATATGCATACAAAGGAGTTGTATAATACTTAATAGCTATATCATTAGCCGCTTGTTGAAATTTAGACCAGTTAGTTACAGAATTTCCTATATTACCAAGAACTAATCTATTATCTATTTGTTCTAAAGTTTTAGCTCTTTCAAATACTAAACTAGGTATTAATAAATCATCTAATCCTAGCTTAGGTGTAGCTGTTTCATCCCATCCTGAAAAAGCAAATTCAACTGTTTCTGATGAAATTGGTATATTAGCTATTTCCCATACATCTCCATCTATATTACCTGTACCACTTGTACTTGGTAAACAAACTAATCTAAGAAATGTAAACGAAGTATCTACATTATCAAACCTTAAGTTTATCGTTTTTTCAGTAGTCTCCCCAGGTTCTGATCCTTGTATATCAAAAGCATCTGCTTCATTTAATGGGCTACCAATAGGATCTTTTGTAATAGGAATAGGATTTGAAATATCAAAAAAGTTAGTAGAATTTAAATCTTCATCTTGATAAGCTACAGCAAATTGATATGCTCCTACTTTTAAAGTACCCCCTCCATCTATTATAGATTCTATAAATATATCAGGAATTGTCATGTTAGGAAACATTCCCATTTTTTCACAATCCCATATACTAGGAGATTCTTGATAAGAATCAGGATTGTCTATTATAAAATCTTCTAATCCTTCTTTTAAGTAATCTCTTAATGAATCAAGATTTAAAACTCTAACTGTATTATTATTATCAGTAAAATAAATATGTCTTTCACAACCACGTCTTATTCTATAAACAGCTTGAACTGGATACTCTGCACTAAAATTTAAGCAGTCTGATGTCATGATAGTAGTAGACTTACAAGAATCAGTAATTTCTACTATCTTACCCATACCAATATCACCAGCACCTCTAGGAGCTAGAAATACAATAGCAGTATCTTCAGTAGTATATACATGTCCTATTACTAGCCAATCACTAGTATTTAAACTACCACATTCATAATTACCTTGTTCGTTAATTAGAAACCCTTGATCTCCTTCTTGAGATTCATTCATTGCATTAAGAGCAAATCTATAACTACGTTCAGGTTGTGCTTCAGGACTAGTGTCTGTATTTAACCCTTTACCTGGAGAACTAGTTAACGAGCTTTTTAAAGATGCCGATTGTTCTTTTTCTTCTTCAGCCATTTATCTTGTTTTATGCGTATTCTATAATCGCGTATTCTATTTTTTGAGCACCTCCAACTGCCTGTGCTTTAAGTACAGCAGTACCAGCAGATGTAGAAGGTGTGTATGGAAACACAGCCCACTCTTGTTTTTTAAGTATTGTTAATACGATACTACCCGCATGGTCTATAATTTTTACAGTATGAGTACCAGTAGTTTCTATATTTCTAACATATACAAATGCTCTAGTTATATCTGCTAAAGATATATCTACAGCACTAGAAGTACCTACATTAAAAGTATTGACAACTGCTTTTTCATCTGCCATAGATAATGTTTCGCTAACATCTACTTGATGTGTATTAGAATCTCCAATCGCGCTAGCTAAAGTTAAAGCTAATGTTGTTGTTAAATTTCTTGCCATTTTTTATTTATTTATTCATTTCCAAATCTTAGTTGTTCTCTTGAGTTCATATTACCAAAGAAGCCATAGTAGCCACTTCTGTATGGTATAAGTCTTACATGTCTATCTAACATATTTTGTAACTTGTCTACTGTATCAGGCATGTTAGCTTTATTTCTTGCTTGCGCACAATACCAATGCCAATCATCTTCTAGCTTAGCAAATATATTAGGATTGATTGCTCCTTTAATAAAATCTGCATATGATATTTTCATAATCAGATATTTCTTTATAGCTTCTATATAAGATACTTGATCAGGCACCATAGGTATATTCCGATCATCTAAAGGTTGTTTAAGATAAGCTATACATATGTGTCCTTTTTGAAAACTAGTATTTATATAAGGATGGTCTATACTATATTCTGCATCACATGTATTACTTATATTAATACAATTCTCACAATGTGCTGTCTTAGCTTTAGCATAATTACTTGTAGCTAATCTCATTGGTTTCCATTCTTTATAATAACCACTACCTCTTGTAAATCTATACGTTAGATGATAATCGATAAGTTGTTTAGTTTGAGTAACTAATGTAGACTCTGATGTAGTAGATAAACTAGCACAAGGATCTGCAGAACATCCAGAACAACTTGTACAACTACATGATGATTCACCATCACTACTACTTTGTATTTTAAATGCACAACCACAAGGATCCCCTGGAGTATATTTATATGCAATTCTAACTAATTGATGAAAACCACAAGGTATCATTGCTTTATAATCAACTACTGGGATATACTCTACTGCTTCAGTGTATTGAGTATAAGCGCCTATTTGCTCTAAAGCTTCTGCTGCCCATTCAATTAAATCGTTTTCTTCTAATTGTGTTTTAGGTCTAAGATCTCGGTATACACCTGAGATAACTCTTTCAATACTTACCATTGCATATTCACTCATAACTTAAATGTTTATATAAAATAATCTACTTTATTTTCTTTTAATAACTTTGCCATACCTCTTTTATATTTACGCAAAGGCTTAAAAGAGTAAACAGATTTATTGGTAAACAAAGCATTTTGTTTCTTCCAATGCCATTTATAATAATACCCATCTGTATGCATATTTAAATGGTATATTAGTTTACCGTATTCTTTAGTTAACTTCCAATCAACCATCTTTCTTTCTTTGCTCTTTATCTTTTTAATCCTTAAAGTTCCTAACCTACAAGGTAAAGAAACTTCTTCTGCATCTGATACAATTAAATCAATTAACATTTCATTAAAATCTATACATATATTTCTATATGTTTCTTTATCTACATTATAGATATTATCACCAGACTTTTCAAATTCTTTATAAGAATCTACTAGTGTTTTACTTTTGTTGTCCTTGCCCTGTTCTATCATCTACTGCGTTGTTAGTTTGATCAGAAGGAATTTGTGCTAACATTAATAATTCTTTCATCACTAATTCTATTAAAGGTTCTACTAAATATTCATCCATATCTAAAAATTTATCATAGTATGGTTGACAGCTTATCTCAGGATTTACACAATCTTCAGCACAAGTACACTCTTCTATAAATAAGTCTGCTTGATCAGGATCTTCAAATATACCACTTAAAGAAACTGCTTCTAAATCAGTATTTACTGTTATATATAAATACTCATCTCTTAAAAAATAATCTGGTTTATTTGCAGTATATTTATCTGCACTTCTATATTTTTTTCTAGACCAAGTAGTAGCTGTAAATATAATACTACCGTCTAAAGAAGTAACGTCAGTTAAATAAGGACCAGTAAAATTACTTTGTATAGGTTTAGGAATAGGGCACTCTGATCTTAATATCTTACATCCTACAGGTGGAGCACATGGACATTCATGTGGAGGCACTAACACCATAGATACACAAGGTATAGTTTGTATGTTCCATTCTGAAATCGCTTGAGCATTTTTACGTCTATCTAATTCTCTTTTTAAAAGAAAAGATCTAGATGTTTTCATTTTAGAATATATATGTCTAGCTGATAAACGAGAGTCATCGCTAGCTGCTCCTTTACTATACATAGCCTGTATACGACTAATTATATCTATACGCCTTGTCTTTACCATTATTAATATGTTATATCTTTAAATATTTTATTTAATTCTTTTACTTGATTTCTATATATTCTTTTATTATTAGGATATACTTTAAATGTCCAAGTATCAGTTGAGTGTCCTGTAGTAGCTAACCATTTTACTTTTATATTTCCATCACCTAAATTTAAAGGTACAAACTGTAATGACAAACCTCTTTGTGTTTCTCCATAAGCACTAGCAGGAGTAGTAGATGATATATATTCACCTGCTCTCCATTTAAATGTTTCTGGAACAGTTGTACTGTCTATCTCTATTTTTACTTCTATCTCATCTCCTGTATAACCTGAAGCATCTATAACTATATCATTTAGATCTCCAGTATGTACTATGTCTTTTAATACTGTATAACTCCCTTTAGGATAAATACCTTCTTTAAATAAAACTATCATCTCTGCTCTATAATCAGGATTTTCTTTATAAGCTGCAATAGTATCTATATCTACATCTACATATGTGTCTTCTCTACTTTTCTTTACAGCTTTAATTGCATGATTATTAACAGTTTGAGTAGCTGGAGTATAAGGATATGTAGTTGGTACAATTAATAGCTCTTTAGCTAAAGCATCTACTTCGTAT
>CERT01030281.1_pt1 | contig 11282 bp, 8 predicted proteins | sample 530691 | NCBI WGS metagenome assembly CERT01 (sample SAMEA2620861, study PRJEB7988) | marine metagenome | biome: marine biome (ENVO:00000447); feature: surface water layer (ENVO:00002042); material: "saline water (ENVO:00002010), including plankton (ENVO:xxxxxxxx)" | depth 5 m
TTATTTCAAGATATAGTGAGAAAGAATAATGGCTAAATACAAAACCGCTCCGGGATATACAGTTGTAAGAGATACAAGAGAGCAGCAGGGATACTTCTTTAAAAAATTTAATACCTGCCAAGGAACTGTACAAAGAAAATTAGACACAGGCGATTATTCTATTTTAGGAATGGAAGAAAAAGTTTGCATAGAAAGAAAAGCTAGTGTTTCAGAGATAGCGCTCAATCTAGGAAAAGGAAAGTATGCTTTTTATAATGAAGTAGAAAGAATGAGAGACTATGAACACAAGTTTATAGTTTGTGAATTTTCTATGGAAGATGTAATGAGATTTCCAGAAGGCGCAAAGATACCAAAGGAGCTTAAAGGTAAAGTAAAAATAACCGGTAAATATATTCTAAGATGTTTAATGGAGTTTGCGGTATTCAATGATGTTCATGTTGTATTCGCTGGTAGCGAAAGAGGAGCATTTGATTTAATTAGCAGTTTATTAAAAAGAATAAATGAAAAATACACGATAGGGCGCAAGTCATGACAACAAATAGAGATAGTGTCGGTGAAATCCACGCTTACAATCTAGATGTAAAAAATAGAGAAATATATATAAATGAGTTTGATGACTCAGGAGAGTCTGCCGGTGTAGATCACAGAATGCTCCAGAACTTTATTAAAAATATAAACATATTAAAAAATCTTAGCAAAGAGCCAATCACAATACATATGCAGACAGTTGGCGGCTGTTGGTATTCTGGTATGGGTATATATGATGCTATAAAAAGCTGTAGGTGTAAGACTACTTTCATTGGATATGGTCAACTATGCTCTATGGGTACAGTAATAATTCAAGCGGCGACCAAACGTTTAATTACTGATAACTCTGCGTTTATGGTTCACTGGGGCAGTAGCGAGATAAGTGGATATTATCTTAGTTCTCAAAACCTCGCTGACTTTGAAAAGTACGCCGCACAGCAAATGATAGACATATATGCAGAAAGATGCCAAAAGGGAGAATACTTTAAAGAGCGTCAAAATAATTTATCGAAAACTAAATCATACATAAAAAGAAAATTAGGAAACGGCGACTGGTACATGACAGCAGATGAGGCTGTTTACTATGGGTTTGTCGATGGAATTTATAAATGAACAAACTTAAAAAAATAGATGAAGCTTGGCTAAAAATAGATGTAGACGAAAAAGATCTATTTAATCCTACATCAATGTTGAATCCTTCAGATGATGATTTTCATCTTAAATTAACTTGGCTTATGACTAGACCAGAGTACTTCTCTTTTCTAGTAAAGCAAATATTTAATATACAACTTCTACCATCTCAAGCGCTTATCTTGTACGAGCTATGGAACCGAAAGTTTCCTATGCTTATAGCAAGTCGTGGTTTTGGTAAATCTTTTATGCTATCTCTATATTGTATGCTGAGAGCGCTTATACTTCCGGGCAGAAAGGTCGTAGTCGTAGGTGCTGCATTTAGACAATCCAAGGTTCTTTTTGAGTACATGGAAACCATTTGGAACAATTCTCCGATTCTAAGGGATATATGCGATGGAAACTCTGGACCCCGTAGAGATGTTGATCGTTGCGTCATGCGTATTAACGATTCAAGGGTTACTTGCCTACCTCTTGGTGACGGACAAAAAATTAGAGGTCAAAGAGCTAACGATATTATTAGTGATGAATTTGCTTCCATACCTCGCGATATCTTTGAAACGGTTGTTGCAGGTTTTGCTGCCGTAAGTTCAGACCCTATTGAGAATGTTAAGCGACTTGCCGCAGAAAAGAAAGCTAAAGAGCTAGGCGTAAATATCGAAGAAAAAGATGAAAACAAACTAGAAGATAAAGATAATCAAATTATATTGTCAGGTACTGCGTATTATGACTTTAATCATTTTGCCACATACTGGAAAAGATGGAAGTCTATAATAAAAAGCAAAGGCGAGGAGACAAAATTAAGAGAAGTGTTTGGTGGAGAGGATGTTCCAGATAATTTTGACTGGACAGAATACTCAATAATGAGAATACCTTACGAATTGTTACCAGATGGTTTTATGGATGCCTCACAGGTCGCTAGGTCTAAGGCTACGGTTCACGCTGGTATTTATCAGATGGAGTTCGGGGCAGTGTTTACGCGCGACTCAGAGGGCTTCTTCAAGAGATCCTTGATAGAGTCTTGTGTAGTGGACGATAAAGAGCCAACAAAAGACAATAAGGGTAATGATATCGTCTTTGAAGCAAAGCTTATGGGAGACCCAAATAAGAAATATGTATTTGGTGTTGACCCTGCGTCTGAGGTTGATAACTTTAGTATAATTGTACTAGAGCTAAATGAAGATCATAGACGTATAGTACACTGCTGGACTACCAATAGGTCTGAACACAAAGAAAAAGTAAAAAGAGGATATTCTACAGAGACTGACTTCTACTCTTATTGTGCTAGGAAAATACGAGATCTTATGAAACTGTTTCCTTGCGTCCATATTGCTATGGATGCTCAGGGCGGTGGCATTGCGGTTATGGAATCTTTACACGACAAAGACAAGATACAGGATGGAGAAGTGGAAATCTGGCCTGTAATCGACGAGGACAAGCCTAAAGATACAGATGACCAACGTGGATTACACATATTAGAAATGTGTCAGTTCGCTAAGTACGATTGGCTAGCAGAAGCAAATCACGGACTAAGAAAAGATCTAGAGGATAAAGTTATTCTATTTCCTAGATTTGACTCAGTTACAGTTGGTATATCAAACATAGAAGATGGCATGAAAGGCCGTATGTATGATACTCTGGAAGAATGTGTAATGGATATTGAAGAATTAAAAGATGAGCTATCAATGATACAGATGACTCAAACGGCAAGTGGTAGAGACAGGTGGGATACTCCAGAAGTCGTCGTCGCCGCAGGAAAGAAAAGTAAAATGAGAAAAGATAGGTACTCCTCCTTGATTATGGCGAACATGGCGGCGAGGAGAATAGCTAGAACACCAACACCTGAGCAATATCAATTCTTTGGAGGCTTTGCTTCTAATCTACCTTCGGACTCTAAGGAAAAAGGAGAGAAAAATATGTTCAGCGGTCCAAATTGGTTTACAGAGAATATGCGAGATATTTATTAATTTGTGTATAATAAGATAACAATTGAAATGCAATCCAATTACCTATAAAGGGCCACAATGAAAAAAGAAAATTCTATGATAACTTGGAACGATTCTGACGCTTCAAGTAAAGCGGTCGCGTTTCAACAGTTTTCAGAAGCTGGGGATAGCTACGCCGGTGTAACAAAAGCTAATCATTATAGAGATTTTAAAGACATTGAGCCAAATAGGTCAGTTAGACCCGGATTTAGAACATCTGATTACCATGCGTTCAGGCCAGATGAGCGAGTGCCGTACAAGCAAAAACGCGCAATCAAGATGTGCATGGATGCATACGAGAAGGTTGGCATAATTAGAAATGTTATTGACCTAATGGGCGACTTTGGTTGTCAGGGTATCAATATAGTACATGAGAATAAAAGCGTAGAAAAGTTCTACCAGCAATGGTTTAAAAAGTGTAGCGGAAAAGAGAGGTCTGAAAGATTTCTTAATTTGTTGTATAGATCAGGACAAGTACCTGTCTACAGAAGCTATGCAAATCTAACTCCAGAAGTTGTTAAGTATGTGAAATCAATCGGTCAAGACATAACTGTAGAAGTTCCTAATTTTGAAAGGAATCAAATACCTTGGAGGTATAATTTCTTTAATCCAGTTTCCCTTGAGGTTAAAGATAGTAACATCAATCTTTTCTTGGGAAGAAAAAATTTCCAAATATCACCGTCAAGCTTTTTAGATAATTTTAAAGACGGCTCTGTTCCTGCTCACATGCTAGACACTTTACCTGTAGATATAAAAGAAAAAATCCAGAATGGAGAGAGAAAAATAACACTAGATCCAGAAAGACTTTCTATGTTTTACTACAAGAAGGACGACTGGTCTAACTGGGCAAATCCTTTGATTTACGCAATTCTTGACGACGTAATAATGCTAGAGAAGATGAGACTCGCTGACTTATCTGCGTTAGATGGCGCAATCTCAAATATCAGACTATGGACTTTAGGTAATCTAGACCATAAAATCCTACCAAACAAGGCTGCTATTAATAAGCTTAGAGATATCCTTGCTAGTAATGTTGGTGGAGGCACAATGGAACTAGTCTGGGGTCCAGAGCTTTCTTACACTGAATCAAATAGTCAGGTGTACAAGTTTTTAGGTTCAGAAAAATACAACTCTGTTCTTAATAGTATTTACGCTGGCCTAGGAGTTCCTCCTACGCTTACAGGTATGGCTGGCAACGGTGGCGGTTTTACAAATAATTTTATATCGCTCAAAACTCTTGTTGAAAGATTGCAATACGGTAGAGATCAATTAACTGCTTTCTGGGAAAAAGAGTGTGAAATTGTCAGAAAAGCTATGGGCTTTAGAAAGTCTCCACATATTACTTACGATCAAATGAGCTTGTCTGACGAGTCCTCTGAGAAAAATCTTTTAATTCAACTGGCTGATAGAGATATTATATCACATGAGACAGTTCTTGAAAGATTCAAAGAAGTCCCATCTGTAGAGAAAATGAGGCTTAGAAGAGAAGACAAAGCCAGAGACTCAGAAACCTTGCCAGAAAAAGCAGGTCCATTTCATCCTCCATCAAAGCCTCAAGACATGAAAGAAGAAGAAGCAAATCTAAATCAAGTAGAAAAGACTAACGATTCTGACCCATCTCCCGGAAGACCTTTGTTCTCTAAAGATGAAGAACCTAGAAAGAAAAGGGTTGAAAAACCAAAGTCAAAGCCGGGGGTAGCAGAACTGATCACTTGGGTTAATGATTCTTTTGACAAGATATCAGAAATAACAACGGCTGCATATCTAGGTGTTCTAAACAAGAAGAACATGAGAGGTCTAGCTAAATCTCAGTCCGAAGAACTAGAGCAGCTAAAATTACACGTACTTTCTAACATAGAGCCTCTATCTGAAGTAACTACCTCTAAAATACAAAAAGTGATTGGTTCCACCAAAAAGATGCCCAAAGACTTCTCAAATTCTATGGAAAAATCAAATATTAATCTATCAAATCTTAACACAGAAAATTTTAGAAGGCAAGCTATTTCTTGCTATATCCAGTATGTTTTAGACAATTAATGTTGTTTTTTTAAAAAATAATTTTTTTTGTGTATATTAATTGTAGAGGTGATACATGACAATAAAAATATTCCAAAACGAAATAAATGACGGCATTGGCGAACTCATAAAGAGTACGGCTAGTGTTGCATACTGTGCTGAAGCAACAGTCCAGAAGGAGATCCCTGAAGAGATTGTTGTAAAAGCAATTGCTGAAAACAAAGACCAAGTTGATCTATACTATCTAGAGTCAGTTTTAGTGTCTTGCGGTTGGAACAAAAATGATGACGTGTTTATGCCAGAGGCGACTTGGGCGGCACGTAACACCCCAGAAGATAAACAATTCAACTTTATGCACAATGAAAACGATATCATTGGGCATATTACTGGTAGTTATGTTTTAGGTAAAGATGGCAAAGCTGTTTCTGATGACAAGGAAATGCCAGAAGACTTTGATATAATTACTCAAGCAGTTCTTTATAATAGCTGGACAGACAGTGAGAATAAAGAGCGAATGGACAAAATTATTGCGGAGATAGAAGAGGGTAAGTGGTACGTCTCTATGGAGTGCCTTTTTGCTGGGTTTGATTACGCCCTATCTAGTGATAATGGCTCTAGAAAAGTTTTAGCAAGAGATGAAGAATCTTCATTTTTGACAAAACATCTAAGAGCTTACGGTGGTACAGGTGAGTACCAAGGTTATAAAGTTGGTAGGGCATTAAGAAACATTGCCTTTTCAGGCAAAGGTCTTGTTTCCAAACCAGCCAATCCAAGAAGTGTAATTTTAAAAAGTGTAGCTTTTAATTTAGATGACGACTCTCAATTCGATATAGGAGAATTTAATATGTCAGATAATTTACTTGAAAAGCAATTGGCAGATGTTCGTGAAGAACTTGTTTCTGCTAAAGCTGAGAATGAGGCTATCAAAGCTAAAATTGAAGAAGCAAAAGACAAAGAGTTTGCTTCTAAAGTAGAAGCTTTTGAGGCTACTGTGGAAGAAAAAGATGCAAGCATCGCAGAACTTGAAGAGAATATCAAAAGTTCACAAGCTCGTATCGCTGAGTTGGAAGATACTCTTGCTAAATCGCAAGAAGAACTTACTGTCGCCATGAAAGAAATGGACGACATGAAGAAAAAAGCAAAAGTAGAAAAAAGAATGGCTGCTCTCGTAGAAGCTGGTTTCGACCAAGAAGAAGCAGAAGAGACACTTGCTGCTTTTGAAAGTGTAAATGATGAGTCTTTCGATGTTATCATTGCTAAGATGGGCAAAATGAAAGCAAAGAAAGAGGACGAAGCTGAAGCAGCAATGCCTCCAGCGCTCAAGGAAGCACTAGAAAAGAAGAAAGAGAAAGAAGCTAAAGCTGACGAAGAAGCTGAAGCTGAAGTAACTCCAGAACTTCTTGAAGACGTGGAAACTTCTGAGGCAACTCTCGTAGATGCTACTCCAGATGTTGACGAAGTAGAAACTACAAGAGCTAGTATTTCTGACTGGCTTTCCAATAACGTACTCTCAACTAAGTAATCATAATAGGAGATTTAATTATGGCTCTCAAAGCAGATAGATACGAAGAATCAACAGATATTAGCTTCTTTTATAACGAAGGCACTGCTACTCGCGGTGGAGTCGTTCTACTTGATGCTGTTAATGCTTCTGGTGCAGCAATGGATCAAGGCGCTAACAAAGTTAAGTATGCAGCAGCTAGTGCTACAGATGTTCCTGTTGGAATTCTTCTTAATGATGTTGTAAACAAAGACCTTACCAGAACTCATCTTAACCAGTATAAGGATGAAGTTCAAAAAGGCGGTAAAGTCACCGTTCTTACTCGCGGCTGGGTTGTTACTAACAACATAACTGGTAGTCCAGTTCCCGGAAATGTTGCTTATGCATCAGAAACACTTGGAGAAATTTCAACTGTAGCAGCAACAGCGGCAGCTTCTGGAAACTTGGCGATTGGTCGTTTTATGTCTGGTAAAGACGCAGACGGTTATGCTAAAGTCTATGTCAACCTTCCAAACCACGGCGCTTAATCAATTAACAAGGAGATAAATACAATGTCATATACAGAAAGACCAAGCGAAGAATTTATTTCAGTACTTCGCAAATGTGGCGACTCCGATATGGAAGTCGCACTCGCAGCACAGAGAGAGTTTGCCAAGGCTTTGGAACTTCCTTTGCGTAAAGGCGTTCTCGTTGGAAATATTCTTGGTAATATTTTCGAGCAGATTAATGTAGAGCCGGGTGGAAGCACTGAGTATCCTCTCGACTTGCTTTCTCCGGGACTTGAGGGTGAGCATGTTGCTTACACTAATCCGGGTCACGGTCGCGTCCCTGAGCGCGCAGTCGAAAGCGATTACGTCATGATTCCAACATATAGCATTGCAAGTAGCATTGACTTCTTGCTTCGCTATGCTCGCGAAGCTCGTTGGGACATTACCGCTCGCGCTATGCAGGTTTTGGAAGCTGGCTTTGTTAAGAAGATGAACGATGACGGCTGGCACACACTTCTTGCCGCTGGTGTTGATCGTAACATCTTGGTTTATGATGGTGATGCAACTGCTGGTATGTTCTCAAAGAGACTTGTTAGCTTGATGCAAACCGTTATGCGTCGTAACGCTGGTGGTAACACTGGTAGTGGTGATCGTGGTCGCTTGACAGACCTTTACGTTTCTCCTGAAGCACTTGAAGATGTACGCAACTGGGGCTTTGATCAGGTTTCTGACGCAACCAGAACTGCTATCTACAATGCTGGTGGAGATGGCGCTCCTATCACCAACATCTTTGGTGTAAATCTTCACGATCTTGACGAACTTGGCGAAGGTCAAGAATATCAGGCTTTCTTTGAGGATGGTCTTGGAGGCTCTGTGCAAGGTAGTGACTCCGAGCTTGTTGTTGGTCTTGATCAAGGAGCTAACGATAGCTTCGTGATGCCAATGAAGCAGCAAGTTTCTATTCACGAAGATCCAACTCTCCACCGTCAACAAAGAGTTGGCTGGTACGGTTTTGCTGAACTTGGATTCGGCGTTCTTGATAACCGTAGAGTTATTCTCGGAAGCTTCTAATCTAATATTTATATTATATAGATTATCTGAAAAGGTGGTTCAATTGAGCCACCTTTCTTTTTATGCTCATTCCGTTTAAAATGTGTATAATAGACTGTATATTTGAAATTAGGAAACTTTTTTAGGAGTCTTAAAATGGCACATATGTCAGATTATCTAGAGTCTGGTCTACTTCACCATGTTTTCAGAGGTGATACCTTTGCCAAGCCTACTGGTATGGCTATAGCTCTAACTAGTGGTGTCCCTGTAGAGTCTGGCGATGCCCTAAACTTAACAACTGGCGGTTTTTTAATGGAACTTCCTAGTGGAGATCCATCACTAGGAGATACTGGTTACAGAAGAGTAGAGTTAGGTCCGCCCGCAGATAGCGGTAATGTTACTTGGAAATTCTATGAAGATGATTTTAACGCTGGCAGTGGTGTTATAAAAAATTGTAATCCAATATACTTTGGTACAGCTTTAACAGAGTGGGGCTGGGTATCAGGTATTGCGCTTTGCGAAGACAAAGAGTGGGGTTCTGGAAAATTAATTATGCAATCCCAGTTGGACAACCCAAGATATGTATTTAAAGGAGATTCTCTGAAGTTTGATGCAGAAAAACTAAGAATACAATTTAAGTAAGGTGTAAAAATATGACATCCCTATCTAGGTTAGAGTTTAATTCTTTCATAGAATCGACTCTGCCAGACAATTCGTCTAGGCAAATATCAGCATCAGATTTAAGACAGAGCTTCTTTAATCTAGCAGACTCTATAGAAAATTTTAACGCTACTATAAATATAAACTCGTTAAACTTTGGAACAGAGTCTCTAAGAACTACTTTTGCGGGAGAAGATTCTCTTGTAAGAAAAGATAGCGTAGGTTTTGCAACTGAAGATAATTCAGCTTATGGGTATGCTTCTTTACAGTTAACTTATACGGGACTGAGAAATACCGCCATAGGTTCTTATGCTCTTTCCTGCGCTTCTCTTGGAAGCGACAATGTAGCTGTTGGTGTAAACGCACTAGGTGGATTAACCGTTGGGTCTGGGAATGTTTCTGTAGGTAATTATTCTTTACTAAAAAAGAAAAGCGGCAATTTTAATATAGCTATTGGTCATGGTGCTGGTTATGTCAGTCATGCTGATAGTCATTTCAAATTTAATTTAGGTGTTTATCCAGAAGCTAGTGGTGACTGCGAAACTACACACACATTCGATAAATCACCCCTACTTCACGGAGATCTAGATACCTTACAGCTTGCTATAGCAACTTCAGGTTTTAGGGGAGATGAAAAATTATCTGTTTCTGGAAACATAATTCCTTATGAGTCTGGTGTAGGGTTTAGCTTAGGTTCTGGTGAATATAGATGGGATGCTTACGTACAAGATCTTTATGTTAGCGGTAGTATAACAACTCAAAACCCAGTCTATTCACTCTCTTTATCCGATGGTTTCTCTGCACCTGAAGTAATAGCTAGTAACGAAACGGTATTTATTAGTGGTATTAGCGGAATAAAAACTGATTATGACACATCCTCTAATCTAATGAGAGTGTCTGCTCATCCAATTAGTGGATATCTTCTACAAGAATTAAATCTACTTTCCGGTCTTGCGCCAGCTTTTGGTGAAGATGATGGTCTTATATGGAATGTTAGCGGTTGGGCAAAACAATATGCTGATGGCGTTGGAGTTTCCGCTGGAGCGTATACTCACTGGAGAGTTCAAGATGAATCTTCTGTGGGCGAGAACATAACAAACCCATCCACATCTGAGAATACTGTTACATTTGCTGGCGTTAGCGGTAACTTTACAAACTACAGAAGTGACACTAACACACTAGAAATCTCAGCAAAACCTATCTCTGGAATCCTTCACGGTATTATTGGTCAAAGCGGCGCTCTGGTTAGTGGCTGGGCTTCTGATACAATAATTAATACTGGTAATTTGCTTGATGGTAGGATCACAAATACTGGAGAGGCGGTAAGCGGTTGGGCTAACCACACAATAGAACATTATGCCAACATTAGCGGCGTGGCCGTTAGTGGTTGGACTAAAAGTGTCAGCGGTTACATTGAAGATAATTTTATAAAAAGCGCTCCCGGAGGAGCTTATACCAAGTGGACTATTTCTGACGGAACGACAACAAAAGATGTAATAAATCAGGACACTGCTTCGTTTGACGGCATATCTGGAATAGAGACAAACTTTAGAGAAATCGCTGGTGACAGTTACTCCATAGAAATATCTTCAAGGCCGCTATCTGGTGTTCTTCAGGAACAAATAACTGACATAACAAAAGAAAACGGCATAATAGATTCAAAGCTTACTTCTTATGTTACTAATACTACATTAACAAACTTTAACAATAGCATCTTTGGTGGAGGAGATGTATTACCAGAAGAAAGTCTGAGTGGTACACTTCATGCGACTATAGATAATTCTGGAAATTATTTACTAAATCTTACTCACTCTAGCGGCAACGCAATTAGTGGCTGGGCTGACTATAATTTCTTTAACAAAGATAAAGATAGTCTTGATGGAGGCATAGTAGCAAGAGTTAGTGGATATGCTGAAGATTATGCGGATTTAAAGTTTTCTGATCTAAATGATCAATCAAATCCAGACGGACTATACGGCCACTGGAAACTAAAAGACGGTGCGGGTAATACCAGAGAAGTAAAAAGATTTAAGTCTGTTAAGTTCACAGGAGATAAAGGTCTTCAAGCTAATATATCTGATATAGATGGTAACTTTGGACTTCAAGTATCCGCCGAAGGCATATCTGGATGGGCTGATTCTACGATATACAATTCCGGTATCCTTGTTAGCGGCGCACTACATAGAATTATTGACTCCAGTGGTGATTCTTTAAGATACAAAGTGGATTCTAGCGGGAACGCTCTTCAAAATACAATTGACGCTAGCGGAACTGCAATATCTGGATGGGCTAACTATAATTTCTTCGACGAAGATGGTTATGTTGGCTTAGTTAGCGGCTGGGCGACACAGACTTTTAGCACTATTGTTCCCGGAGGTTCATATACCCACTGGACTATCTCTGACGGAACCAACACAGACAATA
>CERT01024312.1_pt1 | contig 11281 bp, 19 predicted proteins | sample 530691 | NCBI WGS metagenome assembly CERT01 (sample SAMEA2620861, study PRJEB7988) | marine metagenome | biome: marine biome (ENVO:00000447); feature: surface water layer (ENVO:00002042); material: "saline water (ENVO:00002010), including plankton (ENVO:xxxxxxxx)" | depth 5 m
CACAATCATCAGAAGTATCATGGAGAGTTTCTTCATGCGATGGCGATTGCGGTCACCACCATGCCTACGAGATGCCTTAGCTTCCAGGTTATTTTTACCGGAGCAGAGACATACGACAACGATGAACCGAATGTTCATGGCGGGGCAATGTGGGCAAGAATGCCGATAACAGGATTAGTGGGCGATACGCCGTTTGAAGAATGGCCTGAGCCTATGCCTGTATGGGCTGCACAACCGTGGGATTGCAGCTCAAGGACGCACAGTGTCTATGTCCTAGACAGGGCAACCCCGTGTCCTTGGCTTGCTAAGATAGATGGGGCGTTCTACCCGGCGAAATACTATTTCACGGTAGACTACACAGACAATGAGATAGCAGACGATCCAGCACAGCATAAACAGTCTCATGTTATGGAGCTGTTAGACGCAGGGCGCTGGACCGGGAATATTGTGGCTTTGCCAAACAACCGTGTTAGGGTAACTCATCCAGCGTGGTTTGAAACAGGCGAAGGAGCGCCTGACTTCAGGCCTTCGCAACATATTCATTACAGCAAATCAGATCTGGATTACACGTTAGATGTGAATCAGGTGTTCGATAACTTATATGTAGGAGATTCAGATGAAGTCTAAAATGTCCACAAAAGGTGGGGCTATGGGCGGCAAAAAGAAAATGCCTCCAGGTTATAAAGGCGGCGGTAAGTTAGAAATGGTTGAGAAAGACGGAAAGATGGTTCCGTTTTTTGCTGCTGACGGAGAAGGCAAGATGGCTGCTGGAGGCGCAGTTCCTAAATCCAAGGGCTACTTCAAGGGCGGCAAGGTTATGAAGTCCAAGATGTCTACCAAAGGCGGAAAGGGCGGTGGAATCTAAGCTCCGTAAGGATCAAGTCAAAAGGCTTAATAGAACTAGAAAATCTGCTGATAGGGCAGAACAAAAGCTAAAAAGCATGACAGAAAGGTTTGATCTTGAAAAAGAAACCAAGAAGCAGTTAAAGAAAGATTATGGAATGTCTGGAGGTGGCAAAGTGACAATAGCCAGAGGTTCGGGTGCTGCTAGGCCTCAGATGTTTAGGAAGAACGGATAGATGGCTGTCGATAGGACGCTAGCAACGCCTATGGCGCAACCTGGTGATGAATCAGAGGGCGCTGTAGAGATCGAAATAGTTAACCCAGAGTCCGTTTCAGTAGAGGCAGGTGGGGAGACTATATTCGATTTTGACGAACAGGATATGTTTGGCGGTCAAATACCGCATGATGCAAACCTGGCTGAGTTTGTTGAAGACAAAGAGCTAAACGTCATTGCTAGTGATCTTGTATCTGCGTATCACTCTGACAAAGAGAGTCGTGCTGATTGGGAAAGATCCTACATAGAGGGGTTGGATCTACTAGGTCTCAAGCATGAAGATCGCACTATGCCTTGGGATGGAGCCTGTGGAGTGTTCCATCCACTGCTTACAGAATCAGTCATACGCTTTCAGTCACAAGCGATACAGGAACTATTCCCTGCATCCGGTCCTGTAAAGACCAGTATCGTTGGAAAAATAACTGACGAAAAAGAAAAACAGGCAAATAGGGTAGAAGATTATCTAAATTACCTGCTGACTGAGAAAATGACAGAGTACAGAACGGAGACAGAGCGCATGTTGTTCTCTCTCCCTCTTGCTGGATCTGCATTTCGTAAGGTGTATTACGATCCAAGCATGGGTAGACCATGCAGTATGTTTGTCCCAGCAGAAGATTTTGTTGTCAGTTACGGCGCATCGGACCTAGCAACGTGCGAAAGAGCTACGCATGTGATGAAGAAGAGCAGCAACGAGATAAGAAAGCTGCAAGTTGCTGGTTTTTATACAGATGTTGATGTTTCTAGCGGTGGATCTGGCGATTATTCCTCCACTGACAGGATAAAAGACAAGTATAACGAGCTGACAGGCGATAACGCCACCTACGATTCGGACAATAGACACACTATTTTAGAGATGATGGTCGATTTAGACCTTATCGGATTCGAGGATGTGCAGAACGGAGAGCCAACAGGGGTGCAGTTACCCTATGTCGTAAGCATAGATCTTGGCTCAAGAGAGGTTTTAGCCATCAGGCGCAACTGGTATGAGAACGATGAGCGTAAAATGAAGCGCCAACACTTCGTTCACTACCAATATATGCCAGGTTTAGGGTTCTACGGGTTCGGATTGATCCACATGATTGGTGGATTAGCCAAATCAGCGACCTCTTTGCTTAGACAACTAGTCGATGCGGGAACATTAGCCAACCTTCCGGGCGGTTTGAAGGCAAGAGGACTAAGAATTAAGGGTGATGACACCCCAATCATGCCCGGAGAGTTCAGAGATGTGGACGTTCCGGGTGGTGCGATAAGAGATAACATCAGTTTCTTGCCTTACAAAGAGCCTAGCACTGTTTTATATCAACTTTTGGGCGATATTGTGGAAGAAGGGCGGCGTTTTGCCTCTGCTGCTGACGTAAAAGCGGCAGATATGAACGCAGAAGCGCCTGTTGGCACAACTTTAGCGATATTAGAGCGGTCAATGAAGGTTATGAGCGCCGTTCAGGCGCGATTACACTCATCTATGAGGGATGAACTGCGTCTTTTGTCGAATATTGTGCGTGATTTTGGTCCAGAGGCCTATCCTTACGAGGAAGACGGTCAAGAAATGACTTCTCAGGACTTTGATGAACGAGTTGACATAGTTCCTGTTAGTGATCCTAACGCTGGGACGATGGCGCAGAGGATTATGCAGTATCAGGCGGCTCTACAGCTAGCTGCACAGGCTCCAGAGATGTATGACATGCAGCTTTTGCACAGGCAGATGCTGGAAATACTCAATATACGGGATGCAGACAAGATCGTACCCCTAGAAGACGAGATACCGCCGACAGATCCGGTCTCAGAGAACATGGAGCTGTTAAACGGCAAGCCAATCAGGGCTTATATCTACCAGGATCACGATGCACACATAAAAGTACACATGTCTTTTGTTCAAGATCCAAAGATACTAGAGATTATGAGCAAGAGTCCGAATGCACAGAAGGCATTCAACGCAATGGCAGCCCACATACAAGAACATCTGGCATTCAAGTACAGAATGGAGATAGAGAAAGAGCTTGGCGTACAACTACCTCCACCAGGAGAACCTTTGCCAGAAGACATCGAGCTGAGGATATCAAGATTGGTCGCAGCGGCGGCAGAGCAGTTGTTAGGAAAGAATCAAAGAGAAGCTCAACAGCAGATAAATCAGCAGCAGATGCAAGATCCTGTAATACAAATGCAGCAAAAAGAGTTGCAAATCAAAGAGTTAGAAGCTCAGGCTAAAGCTCAAAAAGATATGGCTAAGATACAGCTAGATATGCAGAAAGCAGTTGATAACTCTCAACTACAAAGAGAGAGAATGAATCAACAAGAGCGTATCGCCCAAGCCAAGATAGCCGTGGATATAGCTCAGGATAATTCCAAGCAGCAGTTAGAAGAAAGAAAAATAGCCTCTAAGGATCAGATAGAGGGCTTTAGAATTGGACAGGAAATAGCTAAAGACATGCTTGATGAATAGTGTATCATCAGTAAATAGTTTCGATTATTTGAAGAAAGCTATACGCGAGAAGATGAACGACTATAGTGATCATCTGTGCGGTGGAGCATGTAAAGATTACGCAGACTATAGTAAGTGCTGCGGAATCATAGAAGGACTTGCTCTAGCAGAGCGTGAGCTTTTGGATATGAAGGAAAAGCTAGAAAAAGATTACTCCGCATAAGCGGTGCAAGCGACTCTGGACGCTTTTTTCCAGTGCAGGAGAAACTAATGAGTCAATCATTAGCACAAAAGACGGAAGAGTTACCTGAAGATCAGGATGACAATTCCAGGAAGGCAAAGCAACTGCCCACACCAAAGGGCTATAAAATCCTCATAGCTTTGCCAGAGCCTGAGGCAAAGACGGAAGGCGGCATATTAAAAGCCACTGAAACGCTGCACAATGAAGAAATAGGTTCTATTGTGGGTATGGTCATAGAATTAGGGCCAGACTGTTACAAAGACCCACAGCGATTCCCTTCTGGGCCGTCATGCAAAGAGGGCGATTGGATATTAATGAGATCTTATTCGGGAACCCGGTTCAAGGTTCACGGCAAAGAGTTTCGTTTAATAAACGACGATAGCGTAGAAGCAGTCGTTGAAGATCCAAGGGGGATAGTTAAGGTATGAGTGAAGCACAAGAAACAATGGAGTTCGAGGAAACCTCATCCGAAGATAAGTTTTTTGGCGTAAAAACAACAATAGGTTCAAATGACTCTCAACCAGATAGCGGTCAAGACTCTGATTTTGAGATAGAGCTTGTTGATGACAGGCCTGAGGAAGACAGAAGGCCACCAAAAAACGAAACTGTCAGCGAAGACATAAGCGAAGAAGAGCTTTCTAGCTATAGCGAAAAAGTTCAGAAGCGCATAAACAAGCTTCGTTATGATCAGCATGAAGAGCGCAGACGCAGGGAAGAGGCGGAAAAGATGCGCGAAGAGGCTGTGAGATATGCACAGCAAGTAACAGAGAAGAATAAAGAGTATGAATCCCTGATAAACAGGGGAGAAACTGCTCTTATAGGCCAAATAAAAGATAAGGCCAAGTTAAGCTACGATACTGCAAAAGAAATGTATCGAAAGGCTTACGAAGAAGGCGACACTGATAATGTCGTAGCGGCACAGGAAAAGCTCATCAAGGCTCAGACAGAACTGTCAGAGGCAGAAAAGTATGAGAACAACCTTGCCAGAACAGCTCAACAACAACCGCAAGCGCAGCAGCCAGCTCAAGATCAGTTCCAGCAGCAGCCTCAGCAGCCGCAACAACAGGTTACGGTTCATCCAGAGGCGCAGAAATGGTCTGAAAAGAATCCCTGGTTTATGCAGGAAGGTTACGAAGAGATGACTAGTTTAGCGTATGGAGCGCACTCTAGGCTTATGAAGCAAGGAGTTGCACCAAACAGCCCAGAATATTTTGCTGCGGTTGATACTGCGCTAAGACAAAGATTTCCAGAATTTGATTGGCAGGATGAAAGCGATACATATGGGCGTAACGCACCCGTGACTGTCAGTCAGCCCTCGTCGGTGGTGGCTCCCCAAACAAGAAATAATGGAGCCAAACCGCGCAAAGTACGGCTAGCGCCCAGCCAGATCGCTCTCGCCAAGCGACTTGGACTTACCAATGAACAGTACGCAAAACAACTCTTAAAGGAGAGAAATTGATGACTGAAGAGCGCACACCAAGAAACTCGGAAACGCGAGAAGAGTTTGCTAGACCTGATGATTCATGGATTCCAGCATCTATTTTGCCTGACCCGGAACCTCAAGACGGTTACGTTTTTAGGTGGGTTAAGACAAAGCTTCAAGGTGAATCTGACAATGCACATGTTTCAAGAATGTTTAGAGAGGGTTGGGAGCCTGTGAGAGCAGAAGACCATCCTGAGCTAAAGCTAGCTTCAGACATGGGCAGTCAATTTGAAGGCAACATCGAAGTCGGAGGACTGCTTTTATGCAAGGCCCCAGAAGGCAAGATGAAAGCTAGAGAAAAACACTTTGGTGAGATAGCTGAAAACCAGATGATGTCTGTAGACAATAACTTCATGCGCGAAAACGATCCCCGTATGCCTCTCCTAGAACCAGAGAGACGCTCACGGGTATCTTCATTTGGCAAGGACTAATCTCTGGCAAGGGGTTAGTTGTTAACTAAAGGAGGCCGATATGGCAACCGTTGCAACCCCTATGGGTGCAGAACCAGTTAATACGCTAAGTGCTAGTGGCTCTTACACAGGTAAAGTTCGTCACATTAAAATAGCGTCTGGTTACGGCACCGGCATTTTCTACGGCGATTTCGTCAAGCTTGTTAGCACAGGCACAGTAGAAAAAGACACGGGTACTTCTTCGCTTACACCAGTAGGTGTATTCGTTGGGTGCTCCTATACTGACCCAAGCACGAGTCAGTTAACTTTCAACCAACAGTTCCCAGCAAGCACTGCTGCTAGCGACATAATGGCTTATGTTGTGGATGACCCTAATGTGGTCATGCAGATGCAGTCATCTGGCGTTTTGTCTCAGACAGAGCTAGGTAATAACATTGCTGTTGTACAGACTGGCGGTTCTACTTCAATCGGACGTAGCAAGAACTCCCTAGGAGACACTGGCGCTACGACTAACACGCTTCCAATGCGAATCATCGAGTTCGTTGAGGGGCCAAGCAGCACAGTTGGTGATGCGTTTACTGATGCTCTCGTTTTCTTTAACGTGGGCCACCAGTACACAAACACCACTGGCGTATAAGGGGGATTAAGAAATGGCAATTTCTAGAGCGCAAATGCTTAAAGAACTCCTGCCTGGGCTTAACGCCTTATTTGGTTTGGAGTATGAAAAGTACGAAGATGAGCACACTCTCATTTATGAGACAGAAAGCTCTGATCGTAGCTTTGAAGAAGAGGTAAAACTGTCGGGATTTGGGGCAGCGCCTGTTAAAAACGAAGGTTCTGCAATCACTTATGATTCAGCTCAAGAGACCTTCACGGCAAGATATAATCACGAAACCATTGCGATGGGATTTGCGATTACGGAAGAAGCGATGGAAGATAACTTGTATGACTCATTGTCTGCACGTTATACCAAAGCTCTTGCCAGAGCGATGGCTTACACTAAGCAAGTCAAAGCGGCTAACCTCTTAAACAACGGTTTCACCACATTCCAATCTGGAGATGGTGTGACATTGTTTAACGCATCTCACCCGCTTGTAAATGGCGGCACGAATGCAAACCGTCCGTCTACGGCTGCGGATTTGAACGAAACGTCTTTGGAGAACGCAATCATCGAGATTGCAGCCTTCACGGATGAGCGTGGTCTTTTGATTGCTGCTCGACCAACTTCGTTGATCGTTCCTCCCGCTTTGATGTTTACGGCAGAAAGACTGTTAGAGACCGCACAAAGGGTTTCTACGGCTGACAACGACATCAACGCAATCCGTAACATGGGAGCAATCCCCGGCGGATATGCGGTCAACCACTACCTGACTGATACCAATGCTTTCTTCTTGAGGACTGACATACCTAACGGTATGAAGCACTTCGAGAGAACTGCGCTGGAAACCAGCATGGATGGTGACTTCGATACTGGTAACGTGAGATATAAAGCTCGTGAGCGTTACTCGTTTGGAGTAAGTGATCCATTGTCAATATATGGTTCGCCAGGAACAAGCTAGTTCCATTAACAGGGCTACCTCAGAAATCTGGGGTAGCTCTTTTTTTTATCCTGACTGTGTTTCACATGGAACATAGACACTAGCCAAGACAGGAGAAAAGCATGGCTAAAACTACTTTTTCGGGTCCAGTCCGTTCAGAGAATGGTTTTCAACAAGTCTCTAAGAACGCTACGACTGGCGCTATAACAGTCACCTCTGGTGACAAGTGGGCAACAGAAGCAACCGCGAGTGCTGGTATTGAAGGCACTGCCGCTGTTTATGTTACTCAGGTTACTCGACTGAAAAGCGATGTAGACACCAACGTAAACATTGTTAAGTCAACCATTATGATTGACCTGACAGGCTTGAAGGACGGTGGTACTGCGGGAGACATTATCGGTAAAGACGGTGATGGCGTTGCGTTTATCGGTAGGGTTACCACAGCAAACCAAGGCACAGTATTTGGCGTAACGATGACTTGTGTTGAGACTCCTGCTGGAGGCAGCACAGATATTGACCTGTTCTCTGCTACAGAAGGAACGGGTGTTAACGATACCGCTATTGGTGATTTAACAGAAACTCAAATAATCAACGCTGGAGCGGCTTCTGCTGGCACTGTTGTTGCTGGTGGAGATATAGCTGCTGATCAGTATTTGTACCTGGTTAGCCAAGGCACTGGCGATGCAACTTATACCGCTGGACGTTTCTTAATTGAAATTACAGGGTTTGACGCAGCATCCTAAAGGAGTGAATCATGGCTGATGCAGTAACTACACAAACCATACAGGATGGCCCTTCAACAGCTATCTTTAGGTTTACAAATGTAAGTGACGGTACTGGTGAATCCGCTGTTGCAAAGATTGATGTTTCTGCTTTGTCAAAAGACCCCATGACTGGTGCATCATGCACTGGAGTTACAATTCAAAAAATTTACTACTCAACTATAGGTATGAGTGTAAGGATTTTGTTTGATGCCTCTACGGACGTTATGGCGTGGCAATTGAATGCCGATTGGTCAGATACTTTGGATTTCTCTGATTTCACAGGTATACCTGACTCTAAGCCAAGCGGAACCACTGGTGATGTTTTATTTACCACGATAGGTCACTCCAATGGTGATGTGTACAACATAATCATGCAAGTTAGGAAGGTGTACTAATGGCAAAGCTTGAAATATTTGTTAGTGGAGTATTCGGCAAAACTGGCGAAGATGCTTATCAGATTGGTAGTAAAAACGAAGATGGTGAGTATGTCGCTATTTCTGGTGATGTGTTTGTTAAGGCAGACGCTGAGGCTGCGTTGAAAGACATTGCCCCAGAAGAGAAGAAAGCTCCAGCTAAGAAAGCTGCACCCAAAAAGGCAGCGCCCAAAAAATAATCTCTATGGCTAGGAACTATAAAAGAGAATACAAGAAGTTCCACTCGAAGCCAGAAGAGAAAAAAAGACGGGCTGGCAGAAATGCGGCTAGAAGGAAAATGGCTTCTTCTGGGGCTGTTTCCAAGGGGGATAAGAAAGATGTCCACCACAAAGATGGGAACACCCGCAACAACAGAAGGAGCAACCTTCGCGTTGAGTCTAGGTCTAAAAACAGGGCTAGGAAAAAATGAGTTTAACAGACGCAGAGAAAAACAGATTAAAAAAGGTTGGTCTATCTGGTCTTAATAAACCAAAAAGAACCCCTAAGCATCCAACAAAGAAGGCTGTAGTTGCTGTTAGAGATGGCAGCAAAATGAAGATTATTCGTTTTGGCGATCAAAAGATGGGCCACAACTATAGCGCAGAGGCTCGTAAGAGCTTCAAGGCCAGACATGCCAAGAATATAAAAAAGGGGCCTACCAGTGCAGCCTATTGGGCAAACAAGGTTTTTTGGGCTGGCAAAGGTGGAAGCAAGAAGTCTCCACCTAAATCTCAAAAACAAAAGTTTGGTAAGTCCTGATGGCTATCAGCAGAGCGCAACAAAAAAAGCAAACATCATCTGGGCCAGCAAAGCGCAAGCAAGCTAAAGTAAAAAAGGTTATGAAAGAGTTTAAATCAGGCAAGTTGAAGTCTGGCGGCTCTGGCAAAAAGGTTAAAAACAAAAAGCAAGCTATAGCAATAGCACTGTCTGAAGCTGGGCTTTCTAAGAAAAGAAGGAAGAGATAATGGCTACAAGCGGAACACATGCTTTTAATCTAGATCTTTCTGATGCAATGGAGGAAGCTTTTGCCAGGGCTGGGTTGGAGCTGCGTAGCGGATATGACTACAAGACTGCCAGAAGAAGCATAGATCTTTTAATGCTTGAGTGGCAGAACAGAGGGTTAAACCTTTGGACTGTTAAGTTTGGCACACAGACGTTGACTGCTGGAACAAACACATACGCTTTAGATGGAAAGATATTTGATATTGTAGAAGGCTTTTTGAGGACCGACTCTGGAGATACTGATAAACAGTTTGATCAGAGTATGAGCAGGATATCTGTCAGTCAGTATTCTCATTTATCTAACAAGCTAACCAGGTCAAAACCTTTAGAGTACTATGTCGAGAGAACCCCAGATAATATAACGATAAACTTGTGGCCTACACCGGATGACCAAGAGACTTATATTTTTGGTTACTACTACATGGAAAGGATAGAAGATTCTGGCACTCCTGCAAGTAACAACATGGATGTTCCAGCAAGATTTCTGCCTTGTCTGATATCAGGTTTGGCGTTCCAGCTAAGTTTAAAGTTCCCAGCCGCTGCTGGCAGAATGGAGTCTTTGAAAGCTGACTACGAAGAGCAGTGGAGAATGGCTGCTGATTCAGCAAGAGAGAAGGCTTCTTTGTTTGTTGCACCTGGAGGATATAGATTTTGAGTTATGCGAGTGGCAAACATGCTTATGGTTTCTGTGATCTAACCGGATTTAGATACCCACTAAAAGATCTCAAGCCACAGATAAAGAATGGTAGACCAACTGGTTTGCTTGTCGGTAAGGACGTTTTAAGTCCTGATCAGCCTCAGTTGCAGCTTGGAAGGGTTAAGGTGAATGACCCTCAGGCTTTGAGAAATCCTAGGCCTGATCAGGCTCTTGAGGCAAGCAGAGCGTTGTCAGGGTTCGATCCTGTGGGTAACGATGCGGTTTTTATGCAGGGTCAAGTCGGTATAGCAAGGGTGGTTATAAGCTGATGGCATTTACATTTACTACTTTAAAGACAGCCATACAGGACTACACAGAAAATACAGAAACAACTTTCGTAAATAATTTATCGTTAATAATTACACAAGCAGAAAACAGGATATTAAAGTCTGTACAACTTCCTGATTTTAGAAAAAACGTAACTGGCACAACTACAAGCGGGAACGAATATTTATCTACGCCTTCTGATTTTTTGGCTGTTTATTCTATAGCTATAGACAACAGTGGTTATGAATACCTGATACAAAAAGACGTAAACTTTATAAGAGAGGCATATCCTTCTTCCTCTACGACTGGCATACCCAAATATTACAGTTTGTTTGATGCTAACACTTTTATATTAGGTCCAACTCCAAATGGTAATTTAACGAGTGAGCTGCATTATTTTTACAAGCCAGAGTCAATAACTGTTGCTTCTAGTGGTACGAGTTGGCTGGGTACAAACGCAGAAAGTGCGCTTTTGTATGGATGTTTAGTCGAGGCTTCAACATTTTTGAAGAGTGAGCCTGACATGATGCAAGCTTACAACGCTAGGTACGAGTCAGCACTGAACGATTTAAGAGTTCTTGGTGAAGGGTACAACACCACGGACAGCTATCGAGCTGGCGCTGTTAGGGTGGCTAGATGATGTCTGGTTTTTCATCTTTTGAGGTTGGAGCTGTAAGCGTTGCTACGACTGAGAATATAGGCCATGACCCAGATTTTTGGGCAGAACAAGCAACAAAAAGAATAGTAAGCATAGGCGGTAATTGTCATCCAATTATTGCCCAACAAGCAGAGGCATTTAAGGATGCGGTTCTGGAACAGATTTCATATTACATGAAAGAGGCAATCAAGAGTGACCGCACAACCTTGATAGCGGAGTTAGAGAAACAAGGCCAACAAGAGATGGCTAATATTATAAGGAGACTATAGTGG
>CERT01010320.1_pt1 | contig 11257 bp, 14 predicted proteins | sample 530691 | NCBI WGS metagenome assembly CERT01 (sample SAMEA2620861, study PRJEB7988) | marine metagenome | biome: marine biome (ENVO:00000447); feature: surface water layer (ENVO:00002042); material: "saline water (ENVO:00002010), including plankton (ENVO:xxxxxxxx)" | depth 5 m
TAACTCACAGCCAATGATAGGATTGATTCCAGTTTCCACTGCATGATTGTAAAATTTATAGAAAGACGACATATTACCATGTTCAGTTAGTGATATACCGGGTGCACCAACCTCTTTTGCACGCGTCATTATATCTTCTATTTTCGTTACACCATCCCCTTGAGAATAAGTAGAATGACCATGCAGCGGAATATAACTGGTGAATTTATTACCTTTTTTGTATTTTAATTTGTAATCGCACTTTACACACATATTTTATCTTTTTTATTATATACTATAATATAGGCAATTTTTCCGAGATATGAAAGGATTTTTGTAAAAAGTTATTAACAAAATGTCCACGGCTTCTCACCGTTTTTTATAATTCTATGAAGAGATGTAACGTGTACATATATTTTACCAAAGTCTTTTTCAGGGAATAAAAGTAGCATAGCGCACATTAACTTCATATAAGTTTGATTGTCATAACAAAAATTACTATCAAAATTTTGACTTCTTACAAAAACGTGTATATCTATTTTATCTTCTCTAGATATTACCTGAAACGTTGAAAGACATGCAGCCAGTCCTGTATCATCATCTTGATATTGTTTATGTAATACACACTGTCTAGATTCTATACCTCTAACCAAAGCTATTTTTGACATATCTCTTATTATTTCTTTTCTTTCTACCTCGTCTGCATCTAATGCTGGTGGTATTTGTTTGTTCATAAAAGAAGTGTCAACCTCTATATCATAATTAAAATTGTATATTTCTTTATACGTGGTAGAGTCTAGTTTTTCCAGTAGACTTTTTATTTTCTTTATTATCTTTTCCATAATGCTCGATTATTGATTTATATGTTTTTTCTATACCTTTTTCATTATCATAAGCTTCTGCTGGTAATTGATAATGTGGGAATAGTTTATAAAAGTTTTTTGATATACCATTATGCCTTGCTAAATAATCACCAGCTGGTATTAGATTTATGTGGTCTCTTAAATCATATGATTCTGTTATATTCTCTATAATACGCAAATATTGAGAAAATGGTACAGGGTTGTCTTTACTGAATATAAAATCATTTCCCCAACCATTATCCATAAGTAATAATTCTAAAAACATATCTGCAAAATATTCATATCTCATATAATCCTTATCGATATCAGGATTAAGTAATACATCTAATTTTCCACTTTCATTAAGTGGTGACAATGTATAAGGTATACTATTTTTATCGCAATATATCTTTTCACATATTTTTCTAATCATAGACGAATTATCAAATGGTGCATCGCCATAAATAAATACAGGCTTAATTACCATCATTTTATCAAAATCCATTGATTGCTTTGTCGCTAGTTCGCCAGAATATTTAGAAAGACCATAAAGTGTTTTAGGGTCTATTGGAGCTCCTTCACTAAATACACCATTGTTTTTCATATATTCATCAGGGTCAAATACTGCAGTTGTTGAAAAGTAAATTAGTTTACAACCAACAGAATTTGCAACGTCAATTAAAAATTGAGTACTAATTATATTTGAGTTTACAGCCTCATATGAAAAATCATCACACTTATCTGTATTTACATAAGCAGCTGTATGTATAATAATATCTTCTGGTGAAAGACGCTTAGCTACTTTTGCCAATACTTCTCTATTTGTTACGTCTACTTCTTTAGGTTTTACTAAAACACCATTAAGATAACTAAAGTCATTTGTATATTCAGCAAGGTCTGAATTGTCCATTACTTCAAATCTTTGTTGGCTGCTATTTTCTAAAGCTTTAATTATTGAAGTGGCTAGCATACCACTTTCTCCTGTAATAAATAATTTTCTCATAATTCCCTTTGTATTTTATTTGCTGATTGTTTTATTGTGTCTTTTGTTGTATCGATTCTATTCACTTCAATATCATATTGTTCATTAGCTTCCTTTAATACTTCGTAAAAAACTCTTCTATGCTCTTTCCAATCTTTGATATCTAAATCTTTTTCGTCATGTTTTACAAATCTTTCTTTTACCAATTCATAAGAACAATCTATAAAATAGAATTCTTCACCTCGAACAATAGCTTCTGCCCAAGACATAAAAAATACTTTTTCGTTTATATTTCTATTATATAGTCTTGAGTATACTATTTGTGATAAAAAAGACCTAATATAAACCAATGTATTACCTTTTCCATTTTTAACAACTTGTCTTCTTATGGAGTCTTTTCCTGTCTTGTCAGGTCCGTCTATATGTATTATTCTAACTAACGCCATTTTCCTTTATTCATTAAATCAATCATAATAGAAATAAATTTTAATTGGTCTGATTCTACTTTTCCAAATATTAAAGTTTTATAATACTTTAGTTTTCCTGGTATCTGATGAAAATTAAACTTGTCATTTGCAATTGATGATACATTATGAATACCTCTAAATTCTTTTATATCTTCAAGTGGTATACAAACAACCAATTCATCTCCTTCATCGTCGTTTAGATGATAACTCCATCTGTCGTCAATAAAAGATTTTGATGATATTTTATCTTCTACCAATCCTTCCCAAAATTTTATTTCTTGTTTTGCAGCAGGATTTTCATAAAAACATATTGTTAATTTAGTTACCAGTTGAGCCAAAGCCTCCATCTCCTCTATTTGTTTCTGTTAATTCGTCAACCTCTTCAAACTCAAAATTTGGTACAGGCATTACTATTATTTGACCTACTCTATCGCCAACTCTATATCTTCCACCAATAGGACCACTCATCTCCTTAAATCTAAGTTTTACTGGACCTCTATAACCAGAATCAACAACACCAACACAATTTGCTAATACTAAATTCGTTTTTGATACCGAGCTTCTTGGAAACAAAAAGCCTACATGACCTTCAGGTATTTCCATAGCCAAACCTGTATCATATTCTACATAAGTCTCAGCCATATTCATACTAATACATGTTAAATCCATACCAGCATCACCGTGCTTTGCATATTTAGGTATTGTAGCTGCTGGGTCTAATTTTTTAATTTTTATGTTCATAAACTATCTCCAATATATTTCCATTTAATATTTGTATTCCTTCATTTAATTTTCTATCCATAGTCTGTTCTGTATATAATCCTAGATTCTTTTTTAGATAAACCTTAAATCCGCTATCATGAAGTTTATTTGCGTTGCCAATATCATCATCTAAACAAAAAGCTACTTGTTTAGGGTCAAAGTTATTGATAATATATTTTTCTTTTTCTTCGTCAAATACTATCGCATCATAACAGATATCATTTTCTTTTAACCAACTTAAAGTATCTGAATATATTCTAAAGTATTTTTTATAAGGTCTTGCAGTTAATAAAACAACATTGTAATTTTTACATGTTTCTTGCATAAATGCTCTAGCACCATCAAGTACATCAAGCTTTCCTTTAATACCACATGTTCTATATTCAGATTTTATTCTGTACTGCTCTTTTTTATCTACTTCGGATTTGAATTGAGCAAGAGATTTATATCCTGCCCACTTCAAAAATCCACCTGGCCAGTCTGCAAGAACACCATCAATATCGATAAAAGCTATCTTTTTATCTGACGCCTTTATTTTTTCCATAACTTCTTCTTGTCTAAATTTTGCCTCGACAACCTTTGATTTATCAATAAACTTTTGATGTAAATCATCTACAGAAAATCCATTAAGTTGTATAATGCCAAATAAATATTTTAGTACATCAACGCATTCTTCAAGTACATTGTCATTAATATCCTCTGTATCTTTAGAAGTATGCATTTTCCAATCTATCTCATCTAACACCTCATACACTTCTTTAGACAGCGCCAGAACGTATTCTTTGTTCCATTTGATTTTTAATTCCTTGTTATTAACTATATCATTAACGGAAAAACCTTGTTTTTTGAAAAACTTTTCTGTAAATGATTTTTGTATTTCAAATATTTCTTTTAATTTATCCATTATTTTTTAACTCCAAAACTCTATCTAAAACTTCATTTGCTTTTATTTTATGACTCCATTGAGCAAACCTACCTAATAATTCTATGTTATCCATTCTTTCAATATTTATACTTTCTTTAATTTGTATTGGTAGATTTTCGAATTTCATTTCTATTTTATTACCTTGTATTTCCATGCCTTCAATTGGCTCTGCTGATTCGTATACAATATAGTCTCTAAAGAATGTTTGTCTAGTCCAATCTGTATCTGCAGAATATACGTAATCATACCAAAGCGATGGATGCTTTTTTGATTCCATCATATCATCTAGTGTTTTACTATATTCTGTTTTATAAAATGATTTGTTTGTTGTTTCCAAACTCCAATACATATCTGTCCAATGAGGTGTAATTTTTTTCATTACATTTAGATTTAATGTCGATATAATATTATTATAGTCTGATGAAGTACCATCAGTAAATTCTATATTACGCTCTAATACATCTAAATTCTTTACAGAAGTCTTAATTAACTGACCTCTATTTTCAATTATTTTTAGCAATTCCGTAAATAAAAATTTATAACTATCTTCACCTAAACCATCTATTTCAACATGCTGTATTTCTGTCATACCTTCTGATAAAAAAGAAGATTCTGATGTGTCTCTACCTCTTGTTTTTTTAGAATATAATTTTCTAAACTGCTTTGAAGGTTCATCGTTAACCTCACCGTTTTCATTAAATCCTATAGTTGCTATTTCCAATGAAATTTGACTTTTTGGTAAAACTTCTTTTATAAAACTTTTCATATTATCAGTTGCCTGTAATAATCTTGGACCTGGTATGAAAGGTAAATTTAATTGACCTAGCGGTTTTTCGTCTATTATCTTATATTCACTAAAATAATATGCTGCAATTAGTCCGGCTGGACCTGCTCCTAAAATATAATTATTGTTCATTTTGTAACCTCTTTATTGTATATAATATAACAAATTTTTTTAACATATAAAAATTTATTTTAACCAATTTTCCTTCTCTTTATCTGAAGGCCACCTTAGTGGAAGTTGGCAATATTTACAAACCCATCTTATTGTATAACCTTTTGTAAATTTTAATTCTTGTTCTTTATGACTGCAGTTATTTTGTATCTTTTTTATTTCTTTTTTTAGTTTGCGAATCTTGTCGTTTAATGCGGATACGTCCATTGGAGTTCTCCTGTTTTAGATTATTGACCAAAAATTCTTTATAATACAACTGCTCTATCCAATCAGGTGATTTCACAACTTCCTCCTGCACATGCTAATTCACCTGAAAGATTTGTATTATCTTCTACTTCAATAACACTTGATAAATCAACCTCAGCTAATGATTTCATCATTTCTTCATATTTTTCTTTTGTAATATCTTCGAATGGAGCTTGAGTATATGTTCCTCCATCATAAGGTAAAACAGATAAACCGTTATAGTGTTTTCTATTTGTCCACATCCATTCACCAGCCAATTCCCAATCTTCTTGCTTCAAAGATATTGTTGCTGAAACATTATGAGTATTAGAGCCAGCTCTATGTCCTGATACGACCCATTCGTTAGCAACTTTTTTAACTCTTTCTAATGTATTGAATGGAGACTCTGTTCTTAAAATAGAGCCTTCAGGTGCCTTTTGAGGTACTTGAATTACTGCTGTATCGTGTGGTCTAAAGTATTCGTCTTCTACTAATTCTGGGTGATTACTTACTAGGTATTGGTATATAGATTCGTTTTTACCAACTCTAATTCTACGAATATAATAATCATTATGCCATGCATGAATACCAGATGAAGTACCTAGAACTAGACTTGTGGTACCTGCAGGTTTAACAGTTGTTGTTCTTGCTGATTTATTTATTCCTATAATTTTAGCAACTCGAGTATTTTCTCTTTTTACTAAACTAGCAGCCTTTTTCATATCATATCCAAGTACAACACCAGAACCAATACCTGTCATACTAACACCAATTAGTGCATCTTTTTCAGTTGTTTCTTTCCAAATATCTCTTAAATAATGAAAGTCAGTATATCCTGCTTGAAGTGTACCAATAAAAGCAGCAACTTTAACTCTTTCGTTTAAGTCATCTTGTGACTCAATATTTGAAACATTTACTTCACATAAATTACAAAACTGATTAGGTCTTAAAGCAATTTCACAACATGGATTCGTTCCCCAATCTTTGTCATTATTAAGATATATACCAGGTTCTCCTGCTCCTGATAATTCTACACGTTTCCATAAATCAAGAAAAAATTCTTTTGTTATTTTATGTCTCATTAAACACGCTGAATTATTTGCTCTACCTCTCTGCGGATTAGTTTCCCACCAATTACCAGATTTACACGCAATCATTTCGTCATCATCTGCATTAAATAAACTAATTAGTGCCGCTCTTCTAATACCGCCTGCAAGAACTGCATCTGCAATATGACAGACAATATCATGAGCCTCTAAAGTTGTTAACCTATCACCTGTTTCTTTTGATTCTAATATACCTTTTACTTTTAATATACATTCTTTAAGCGGCTGAGGTCCTGGAGCTTTACCACCTGAAGTAACTAACATTGCACCTTTTGGACGAACATCTGAATAATCAAACTCAACTCGACTACCTCCGCCATTCATATAAGATTTCATTAATACTTTTATTGCATCTGCCCAACCTTCAATTGAATCACCAATTAAAAATCTTCTTTTTCTTTTTGGATATGGTTTTTGAATCATTGGTAATTTATTTACATGATGTCTTTGAACGGAATAGCCAACACCTGTCCCACCTAACAACAAAAACATTGTTTCACTAAAAGCATCAATAGAGTCTATAGGAAGATACGCACAATTATATATTCTATTAGGAGATATTTCTATAGGCTTACCACCAAATTGCAAGCTTCTCATAGATGGAAGTACTTTTTTATCGTATACCAATTGGTATTTTTCTTCAATTTCGTCTTTTAATTGCGGAAATTTCTTTTTGTGCATTTCCTTATTTCTTGTAACTAACTCTTCCCACGTTTCTCTTCTGTTTAGCTCTGGTACAAATTTTGCGTACTTCATATAAACAGTGATTTCTGATAATATTTGATTTGATACTTCCATTTGACTCTTTCCTTTATTAAATTAAGACTGAAAAAATTAGCCGGCCGTGGTATGGCCAGCTTACTACTATAAATATACTAGTCATCTAATTCTTCAAATCTTTTTTTCATTTCTTTTCTTAAATATTCTTCGTGATTTGCCATCTGACCTTTTAGCTCGGCACCCTTTACAGATTTTTCATCATATATTTCAAAGCTACCATTGTTTGTGTTTATTTGACTTGGAAATGTAATACCATCTGGACCAAATCTATTTTTAATAACATGTATTCTACCTGTGCCTCCAACCTTATCTTCAATTTTTCTACTTAAAGACATAACAAAATCTGCTGTCATTATTTTACTATAAGATTCTGCAATTTTATCTGCTTGAATTACATTTTCTTGTAGTGCAGAACGATTTGCCTGTGATGCAGTCCACACTGGTACTTCTAGCTGACCTGCCAAACCTCTTAGTTCTTCATATATGTTTCCTAATTCTAATCTATATTCTTTTGTACCACCTGAACCTCTTAATAAATCTGCATAATCTACAATTACCATATCCGGTTGTTTGCCTAACATTTTATATCTTTCTACATGTGAAAATATTGTAGATATTGCAGCTGTTTTTGTTGGATAATATTTTATAACAAGATTTCCTTTTATATCTTTTACTGTCTCCTTAACTGTATCGATATTATATTTTAATTCTTGATTTGCTATTCCAGTTATAACTGAATCGTATCTTAAACCAACATAGGCTTCATTTAATTCTAGAGTATAATGTAAAACATTTTTACCTTTTTTTATTGCCTGAGCACCTAGATTAACAAGCAGAAACGATTTACCAATACCAGCTGGTGCAACCACAACTCCTAACTCTCCTTTGCCTAAACCACCATCCATAAGATTGTCTATAACATCCCAACCAGTTGGTGAAATATATCTTGTCGCTTGATTATATCTATCTTCAACAGAATCAACATAATCATGGCCTACATTTCTTTCAGCTCCAGCTGTCATTGCTTTATCTATTTTATTTTTTATTGCGTCATATTTTCCTGACTTTAATAATTCTACTGAATCTATTATTGCATTTTTTAATACTTTGTTTTTACAAAAATCAAGTGTCTGTTCCATTACAAATTCTAAATCCTCAGATTCCAAATATTTGTAAGTATCTTTTATATTAGAAACTACACTTTTCTTTAATACATCATCAGAGATTTCTGATATTTTTACCTTCATAACCTCAGCTGTAGGTTGTGTTTTATATTTTTCAAAGTATTCTTTTATTGTTGAAACTAAAAATTGATTTGACTCATTTTCAAAATATGATACATCAAGAATATCTTGAATTTGTTGTAAAAATTCTTTACTTTTTAATAAACACGTTATAATTTTTATTTGAAATGTATAACCGAATTCGCTTAATCTATCACTCATAACTCTTTACTGCCATTGCCTCTAAATGTGAAAAACAAGTTTTTAACCACATATCAGGATTTTTTATTGCTGTATATGTTTTGTCCTCCAACATTAATTTTTGAAATTTATATTTTACTAATCTATTTATAGGTTTTCTTACTGCGTCTATAATATATGACTTTATATTACCTGGAATATCAACTTCAGATAGCTGCATTAACTCATAGTTTAATCTTATTATATCTTCACTATCTAATATTTCTTTTATTACTTTTGATGTATCATCTGTATTTTTTACATAATCAAGTAAATCTTCTATTGTCACTTTATTTTCTTCAAATAATATAGGTAGACGTTTTTTAAGTGTTTTTACACCTACACCTTTTATGCCTGGTATGTTATCTGAAGGGTCACCTTTCATTGTTCTATATAATAAATAATTATGAGCAGGTATTTCAAAGTCTTCATTGACTGTGTCCTTAAAATAATATTTCTTTTTTGTTGGTGACCAAACTTGTAGTCTATCGTCAACAAGTTGTAAAAAATCTTTATCTGTTGACATGATATATACATGACTTTTAGGATATACTTGTTGAGAAATGTATGCCATTGCATCGTCTGCTTCTATATTTTCTGGTGCAATAACTGTAATTGGTAGTGTATCAAGATATTGTGTTAATCTACTAATTTGATTTTTCATAGATATGCTTTCATCTTCTTGATTACTAAAGGAGTTTAGACGAGTTAACCGCTTTCTAACTTTTCTATTTGCTTTATACTCAGGAAAGAGTTTTCGCCTTTTACTAGAACCACCTTTGCCATCAAAACAAACAATTACTCTTGTAGGTTTGATATTTTTAATTGCGTAACCAATAGATTGCAGAAAACCCGTCATGCCTCCAATATGTATGCCGTCTTCATTTGTACTTGGATTAACGGCGAATGCTCTAATGAAAGTATTCAAACCATCTATCAACAAAATTCTATCGTTAGGTGACTGACTTGTTGAATTACTTTCTTTAAGATTTTTTAGAATGTCTATATAACTTTGCTTCATGTATTAAATATAACAAAAATTTCCGACATAATAAAATAAAAAACGTAATAAGTGGGCGTGTTTTTATTTTATTGTAATTGTCTTTGCCTTAGCTTCTTCAGACTTAGGTACTGTGATTTGTAATAAACCATTTCTCATTGTTGCGTCTAAATTTGATAAATTGTAGTCTGGACTAACCTTCCATCCCATGTCAAAGCTTCGTCTTGCAATACCTCTATGTAGGTATTCAGGAGCTTCTTCATTAGATGGGTTAGACTCTACGCTTGGTTTTTTGTAGGCAACCTTCAAAGTATTACCTTCTACTGAAACCTTAATTTCATTTTTTTCTAAACCAACACATGCAATATCAAAACATAAAGTATCATTTTGAGTAAATACATCTACTGGATAATCTGGCTTTGCTTCTATAAAAGAATTAAAACCAACGTTTGAATCAAAAAAGTTTTTGAATAATAAATCGGTCGAGAGGATTCTCTCACCTATCAAGTGTCTTGTCATAATAAATCTCCTTAAATAATTTAATTGTTGTTAACGCCCACTTAGTACGTTAATCATATATAAATATACAGCTACTTGTTTTAATATGCTTTACCATTTACTATAGTTGTCCAAACATATCCTTTTTCTCTAAGCTTTTCCATTTTTAGATGATATTGATTTTTTCTTATAGCTTCATTTTTTAATACACGCTTCTTAAATGAAGGCTTAACATATTCTTGTTTAGACCTAAACTTACCTATAGTATCTGAATCTTTCATTTGTCTTTTTAGATATTTTAAGGCTCTTTCTAATGTTCCAGGACTTTCATCTGGAACGTTTACACCATTAGGATTACCTTCTAAAAAGAACTCGTGTCTTCCTAATTTTTTTCTAAATGTTTTCTTTTTTCTATCACCTTTGTAATTTGTAGATGATTGATTTTTGTGCTTTTGATTTCTTTTGTACGCCATTTCTAATTTTTTAATTTATATAATTTATTTCAAAAATAAAAGGCTCTTGGTTGGTCAAATAAATCATAAATATTAGTGAGGATTTTTGACTCTTAACATTCTGCACCACGAGAAGGTGGCCTTTTTTCGCAGAACAAAGGTGTATATTATAACACCTTAATTACATCAGATTTTTTTACTTCAACTACTTCAAATTCTACTGAATCGTTTGCAAAATCTGCATTAACTTTTACTTCTGCATCTGTAACTGATACAGCTGAAACTAAATAAGCTTCTTTTTTCCAAGTAATTTTTCTACCATTATCTGTAGCTACTTTTACTCTTGCTAAATAATACATATCCATAACCTTTTCTCCTTATTGTTTAATATATAACTTACCTTGTCTGATATATAATTTACCTGTAGGTATTTCTTTTAATTCTTTACCCATTAAATCATATATTTTACTATTGTTTTTCCACATACAGCAACTACATCCTAATTGACATACTTCATTTATTGAAGTCGGTAACATATTAAGTAATACCCATGAAAAACTATTTTGATTAAATACTAACCAATCTTCTATACTACATACTTCTACCGAACCGTTCTCATAAATATATACATCATACGCTACTTTAATTGTATCTGATGTTGTGATTTGTGGAAAATAATCATACATACCTGAACCTGTATAACACATGCCAGTTCCTGCAAATCCAGTACATATTCCCCAATATATTGTCATAGAATCTGGATTGTGTACTATACCTGTTGTATCAAGTCCTATATTAAATCCTTGACTTTGGTCTATCCA
>CERT01029348.1_pt1 | contig 11215 bp, 21 predicted proteins | sample 530691 | NCBI WGS metagenome assembly CERT01 (sample SAMEA2620861, study PRJEB7988) | marine metagenome | biome: marine biome (ENVO:00000447); feature: surface water layer (ENVO:00002042); material: "saline water (ENVO:00002010), including plankton (ENVO:xxxxxxxx)" | depth 5 m
ATAGCCACGAGTCAATTGATTGAATATTGTATTCTTATAGATATTACCGATCATGGTCTTGCCTTTTTCGGGCACGCCATCAAAGTTTCTATTGATAGACTCTGCAACAGCGGCTGGCAATCCGATATCAAAAAGACCCTCTTTGAGTAAAAGAGGGTTTGATTCGGCTAACATGGATGATCGCCAAGATTGGATAAAGTTCTTCATGTATATAATTAGTTTATATTAAATATAAAAGAAAAATTTATACAATGGTTCCGGAAACACAATTTCTATATATTCCCCTATAAGGACCATAGCCAGCATATCCGGAGCCTGTGACCGCAGGTGTTGTTTCCAGGAAGTTTTGAGAATCAAAAAATCCACCACCGATGCGATGAAAATAAGAACAAATTCTTATTTTTCCACTCCAAACGGGGTTAGTAAAAGTTATTTTCAGATCATTGATTGGAAATTGAGTAAGGCTTATATAACTTGAAGTAGGATATACAACATTTGTTCTATCAAATGAGGCATAAATTCCGCCAGTTCTAGGAAAACCATATGCATTACCACCTTGATTGGCTCCATAGACAGCATATTGCCCAGAGCCAGAAATAGCAGGGAAGCAACAATTCGCCATTGAAGCAGAAGAATAAAAGTAGTGATCATCTGTATAAAATCTAGGACCATCGCCAGCACAAGGCACTGGTTTCGCGCCGTATTTATTGGTTCCGGATCCACCATTGTCCCAACCGTAATTCGCCGTGTCGACTCCATCCGCCCAGTATCCTCCTTGTTCTCGCATGTGTATTCCAACATTTTCAATTTGAGGCTGACCTTGGGATCCAGATAGATCTTCTACAATTACTACTGCAACTGCGACAGGTTGACAAAATTGAGGAAATGCACCAAAAAGCCACCCACCCCTGCCCTGTTGGTCAGGAGAAAGATCAAGATCGAGTTCAAATTCTCTAATCATACCTACGCCGAATTGGGGACAAAGTGCCGAAGTTTCGTCTGGCACCTTGAACGGAACATGATCTTGGGGATATGTTCTCATTCCCCAAAGGGGGGCATTCGCATCTGGACAGCAAGTTACATTTAAGCCACGATCTGTCGTATATTGTCCGGGCAAACCTATGCTTCCCGATCCTGTAATTACAGATCCTGATTCATTAAGATATACTACAGAAGCCGACAATGCAGGCTGAATGGGTTCCTCAATTATTACATTTTTTAATTTTAGTTCCCCAGAAGGACTTATTTTTTGATCGCCTTGCTTGGCGATAATTTTAGAGTGGATCATTCCATCTATTTTTTTCATTGTCATGGCTTAAATTCCTCTTTTAAAACATTAATAATTAGTTTATTTTACAACAATAAATCATTTATTTGTTTTTCCAAGAGCCGCTCTTTATAAGGGGACAGCCGCGCACATATTCGCTGTGTAAAACATAGGTCTGGATTTGTTCGCCTGTTTGAAGTTCTATTATTGATCGTCTGTAAAATTGTGGGTGGCCTTCTAGAATATCTAATTGTCTTAATGTGGACGGAGTTATTTTATAAATCTCTCCCACCACCGCGTCATTTCCCTCGCAGACCATCCCCGGAAAGCCTCCCAAATTATAAAGGGCGAATCCTCGACTCGTCACCGCTTCTCCTAAATATTCGGTTGTTTCACAGTCAAGAACAGAGTGGTTAGACTCTCCAGCCATAAGAGTTCCGTACACAAAAATTTTCATTATTGATCGCCTGGAAATTTTAAAACATTGTCGGGCAACGGGTCTTCTTCTAGTTCTAATTCCGCTTCCATATCTTCCTGCAAATTTGCAAACTTTATATATGTTTTAATCAGGTCGTCGTACAACTTTTCAACAACTTCCGCGTCAAATCCTTGGGGGAAGTTGTTTTTTTCAATATTTTCGTCCCAAAATAATAGTGCTTGTTCCAACGAGGCAACAACCAAATCTATCTCTCTGGGTTCTAATTTTAATGGTCTCATATTTTCCTCACTTTCTTATTATAACGACTCACAAGCAAAAAGTCAAGAAATTAATTACCATTTTTTACACGACCAATAACGTGCTTTGGTCTTAGGCCCAGGATTGTCACAGTTGTGCCTAGCTCTAAAAGACTTTCTTCGTTTGGGATTTGATTTTTTAATCTTCATGTTTTTGTCGCCAAAATTAACTTTTTTGGCTTTGATTCTTCCCTTACTATCTTTTTTGCCGGAATTGACGTATACCTTGAATTTTTTAACATCTCCTCGTGTCGGCTTATTTAAGGTGACCTTGCGGCCCTGATAATATGCTTCCATAAGATCGTCATCCCAAAATCCTAAGTCCTCAACAATTGTGCCATCATCCAAGGTGGGATCCTCAATATAGATCTCGGTATAGATTTCCAGCGCCTCTTTTTTAGGCTCTGTCTTACACGCTGATGGTGTTGGGCGACAATAGGGCTTTTTCTTTCGGTCGCCCTGGGCACATTCTTTATAACCACCGTCGCCATCAGGGGCGTTGCAATCAACCCACCCACCTTTAGAGCCTTTTTCACCCTTTCTAGCAAACCACTTGTGTAAATTTCCAGCGTCCTCGCTGCTTTGCTTTTTTTCTTCGAGCGCGTCGGATATCTCTTGTTCAATCATCGCGAGGATATCTTCTTCCTTAAGGTCTTTCCAGATTTTTCCTTGGCGACATTTAACTACAGCGCCAGAAGCGTATGCGGATGGCCACACATCGTACTTACGTTTTGCAATCCGCGTACATCGATCATCTTTTTCGTTAAGAGTTTGTGATTCTATAATTATTTTAATTCCCATGATTATAATTAGTTCCCATAAAAAGAAAAATAACCAAAAATGGTGGAGGTGGCGGGGGTCGAACCCGCGTCCGTCACAGTATTCACTTCAAGTCATTTACAGGTTTAGATTATTTTCATAAACAATCAAATGTCTTGTCGAAGTCCCGCTGCTTTACAAGATTTAGCAACTCGGATATTTATCTGTCGGCAGAATCACCTGCTTATTCGCTATTGGGTAACAAGGTAAGCGAAAACCCAGCAAACTACGCTGCTAGAGCGATTTGTTTGAAGTGATTATTGTTATTAGCAATTATCGTTTTTCAATAAGGTTAAGGCCATTTATTGAAGTAGGCCACCTGCACTATCCGCTTCCACTACAACGTCGAAGCCTAGACACCCCCAGTAAGTTTAGCAACACTTACACTTGTCGCAATCACAATTGCAGCATTCACAGCATTTACATTCTTGTTCCATAGCCCAACCCTCCTTAATACACTAGATAGTTAGAAATCTTCAGAACCGCCCGGTTCAGCCCAACTTTCTTTGTCAGGGTGACTATAAGAATCAATAGCGTCATCTCTAATTACATCTAGAATAGTCCAGTAGTGCTTGTATCTATCAAATCCCATATCCTCTAGTTGGCGAAGCATGGCATGAATTGAGTCAACAATAAGGTCTTCTGCTTCTTCTGCAAGGGGCGCCTTACCGTCATGTCCTTCGGTGACTTTTCCCACTTCTTCTTTAATAATATTTATTAATTTTTGTTTTGTAAGTTTCATTATTATAATCCTCCGACGACTGTGCCGCCTAAATGCATTGTTTTAAGTAAATCGAGTACGCTAACTTCGGGAACAGGATCGTCCTCCGTGGCAATACTCTGAACACCCAACGCTTCAAGCGCTGCAGCGACCTTTTTCAAATCGTCAACATTCGTCGTGGCCCTTACCACAATTCTGTGACCATCCTTTGTCGTCACAACACCTTCCTCGTTAGTACCGGACCAATAAGCGTCAAGGGGTTGGTGTTCCATTTCTTCTGAAAAGTGATTAGACACTTCTTCTTTGATTAATTTAACCAATGTGTGTTTGGTAAGTTTCATAACTCATCCTCCAGTTATATATAAATAGTTTTTGTTTTTTTAAAAAATTAACAATTTGCAAAATAAGTCAAACAAACAACACCAACAAACGACGATATCATTATAAGCATACCCAGACAAAAAGTAAGATAATCTTTTTTAGGAATCCTGTTCTTCATCAGGAGTAACTATGTCTGTCTCCCTATTGACGGCCACATTTTTATTTTTTTTGTTTTTAAAATGTGTGGTATGAGAATTATTTTTTGTTAAAAGGCGGTAAATGGTTTCTTGAAGAGTCCTGCATTCATCTTTTAATTTTCGATCCAATTCAAGATTCTTTTTATATTCTTTTAAATTCTCTTTCATTTGCCTTTTGTTGGCTTGAATGGTTTTTTGACGTAGCTCTACCAAAATCCTTAATTTGCTTACAAGATCCGATTTTCTACTCATTACTGATCATACCACAAACATATGGAAATTGCAAGAAATAATCCCATTAAAATTAGAAGCAATATTTCTGTTGAAATATAACTCAACATAATTATCCCAGGTCATATTTTGAGAAATCTTTTCTCAAACTCTCCATTGCGGTAGGAATATCACCACTAATGTTCATGACGTTTTTGATTGCGGCCTCAAAATTTAGAACTTCTTCGTCATTTTCTCCAAATTCTTTTTTGGCAGTAGAAATTATTTGTGTAACATATTCCACATCTTCGGGAGAAAAAGTCCTGTCGGTTGAAACAGTGCGCAGTATTTCACCCATATCGATAAGTTTTTGAGACTTTTCAGAACTAAGAAAGTCACAAATACTGAGGTTTTCGTCTGTTGAATCGCACATGGCTTGCACTTGCACTAGGCTACCAGAGAGCGATTCTTTTAAAATTTTTTTAAATTGTTGTGAATTCATTATCGTTTACGATCATCCTGATCGTCCCTTTTCATTCAAGCCTCTTCAATATCTTCGATATTTTTACCTTGATATTCTTCGGGAGGTTCTCCATAGTTTTGTTCTTCTTCTTCGTCACCAATTACGGTCTCTTCTACAACCTCGTCGCCAATTGCTCCCTTTTCGTAGTCAAAGGGTTCGGCTTCCCGCTCTTTAGTGGCAGGACTTTCTTCCGAATGGCCTTTGGTGGCTCCGTCATGGCCTTCGCCGATTTTTTCTTCAGTTAGCCAGGAATCAAAAGAAAAATCATGAAAATTAGTTTTTAACTTCTCTTGTTGTAATGAATTTTCTACGACTTCCTCTTTTCTATTCGTTGTTTCATTTAAAAAATACCTTGCATCAATGCGCCTCATGTTTTTGAGGGGCTTTCTCCATTTTGACATGCTAATGTCCTCCAATTATATAATAAATAGTCTCTAAGCGGTATTAAGGACCATTATATTCACATGGGCACACATATCCATTGACAATGATGCCGGCCTCCGTGACCTTCACATCATAACAACCGGCATAGTCACCACTGTTCATTTTGCCATAAATTCGAATATTATAGCGAGTTTCAGAATCCAGATCTACAACAGACATTGTATTTTCATTCTTACAGGTCCAAAGCCAATTGTAATTATAAAAACCATACTGCTCGACAGTATTCCACATAAAAACATAATCTTCTTCCACATACGTGCAGTAATCGTCATATGATGGGGCTAGTGTGTTTACTATGGCATTATCGGTCTCAAATGACCACCACTTCTGCAGTATTTCTTCCTCATCGCAGGTCTGAACTACATATCCTTCGTGATCAGGGTTGGCCTTATATCCCGTAGGTCTTTCGCTTGGAGCACATGCAGCAACAAATACTGTAACAACTAATAACATTAATGTGCAAAAAAGTATTCTCACATTAGTAACTATGTTACTTTTTTTCAAAAAGAAGAATTTTTATTTTTATTCCATTTCAATTTCGGCAACAAGTTCCATGACATTGGCAACAGCTGCGGTCAGAGCACCTTTTTTGCCGCCATCATCCAAGCCAGAGATAAATTTATTCATATCTTGCGCCAAATTATATATTTGCTCCAACATATCATCATCTCTACTATTATTGACGTGATTAATTTGATCTTGGGCAGAGGAAGCCGTTGCGGCTAAATGTTGGGCAGTGGCGATTTGGGCCTGATTGTTGTCGACTTCGGCAAGAAAAGAAATCTCTTCAGCGATAATTTCTTTGAGTCTTTGTTTTGTTATCTTCATATTTGAGAAATCTCCGATACACTAAATAGATTTAAATCTCAAAACCCGCCAAAAAATCATCGAGCGCTTTTTCAACTCCTCGTTCGTTTTCAGCACAAATGGTACGCAAGACGACATTAAGCATGCCTCGTGCATAGTTTCTAAAAACCACTTCGTCAAAATCGTCATCGCTCTTGTGTTGGTTATAAACACTACCCACATAAAGTGCTTGGGATAAGATTGCGGCTAATTGTAGATCCGTCATTATTTTTCCTTTAGTAATTTACTCTAACGTAATCATTATATCCATATGCATCCGATGCAATAAAATCGATAAGGTATCTTTTCCCACACTCCAGGGAGGTGTCTTTTTCTTTGGGAATATTTTTCCAGAGTGTGGCATTTGAATACTCCATAGGGAGTGAATGTATGTTTCCTTCGAAATCGTGGAGAAAAACAACTACCTCATCAACCTCTGTAGGGTGTACTGGATGATCAACCCAGGCTTGAAAAATCCACATATAGTCATCAAAGCCGTCATTCCAGTGGCAAGAGACATGTGTGGAATAGATTTCCGGCCCAGCGGGAACATAACAGCCCCCAATTATACCTAGTAATAAAACCAAATTTCTAGTTAACGACAAATAAGCCTCGCTTTATTTTGTTGCGCCTTCGCCTCTTTTCCAACCGGTCTTGGCGCGAATGGCAAAATTAATCTCTCGAACTTCTTCTTGTTCTTCTTTTGTTCGTTCCTCTTTGTCCATAAGAGCCTTTTTTCTTTTCCTAAGTTGAGCAACAGTTTTTCCGGCCCATTCGCCAGTTTGCTCAATCTCTGCATCACCCTTCCATTTTTCTTCGAGTTGTGACACGTCAGCAATTGCCACAGGCACTTCGATTTCGGCTTCAACCGGATCGCCTCCGGGCATCATTTCCATGACGACAGCCGAGATCTCATCGATAGCCGCAGAATAGCCGGCATCAAATGCTTCTTGGGGGGTCATGTTATCCAGGCTAGGCGCGCCCATATCCCCAACCGGCTCCGCCGGGACGCCGCAATTTTCTTTCAGAAAATTTTTTTTATTATTTTTACCCAAAATTTTTATTTTCATAATTTATTTTTCCTTAAATGAACTAAACTTTTTAGTCTCTCATTTGGCTCAATTGCTCTTGAACTGCTTGCTTGATTAAATCCCCAAGTGTACCCAGTTCCTCTTCTTCTAGGGCCGTTTCCGGCTCTTCAGAATCATCATTATCCGCAGCCAGTTTGTTCAAAGCATCCGCTCCAGCCACACCAGCAACACCCATAGCGCCCCCTCCGAGGGCCAGTAGTGCCATTTTACCAATTCCCTTAAGGGCCAAAGCCAACTCTTGAGGAGATTCGGCAGCAGTCACACCGGTATCAAAAAGGACTTGTGCCACTTGTTGGACCAATTCCATACCTTCTCCTTCAGAAATTTCTCCAATTTCTTCACTCGATGCTTCACTATCCGCAGGTGCATTGCCAACATAGGCAGTACCACCGGGAGAAGTGTTAACAATTTCCGGAGTTGCCTCTTGCAAGGCAAGTTCTTCAATAATGATTTCCTTAAGTCTTTGTCGTGTGATTTTCATAATTTATTTTTTCCTCTTAATCTTGTCAAATAAAATTTGTGAAAGCCTAATAATCTCATCTACGATAACGTCGGCTAAATACATTGCATTTCTTATGACAAAATGTGTAATGCATATCATGGGAACTAAAAGCAGTAATATAGCAGTTGCACCTGCAATGTATGCCGCTATCTTTCCCAATAGAAGCATCATAAAAGTTTCATAGCCATATAGCGTGCGATATCATATGCTGCAAAAGACGCTGGATCTCCAGCAGTCTGGGAATTGTACATGGCATCGTACTCTTCCATCTCCGCAAAGCCAGGAATGCTTCGAATTGCCTTAACTAGTGGCGCATTAACTCGGCCTTCGCCCATATCAGCGATAATTCCTCGAAGCAATTGCTGCAAAGCCTCGTCAGCCATAATTGCTTTTCCGAATTCGGTCCTCGCAATTTGCGTCGGGCTTTCAAAGCCACCTGGTAATTCTTGGTTGGTTATTTCACTCATCCAATCACGGATTTGGCCAACGATGCCCTCTTCGCCCCATACATACTCGCCAATGGCATTTTGCATAGCAACCTCAAGGTCGTAACGCTCGGTTGTGCCGCGAGTGCGGCCCCAGCCCTCGTCTTCTGCTCCGCGATCACTGGCCATGACAGGATCGTCAGCATATTTCTGGTTAAATGGGTCGTCTTTGCCACCCGGTGTATAATAACGCGCTTCAGTTGCAACTTTTTGCACTTCTTCAGCAATAATTTGCTTTAATTCGCTTGCTTTAATCTTCATTTTAAAGCTCTCCTTAATAAATGACACTATAATTAGTCATACAATTTTTTAAAAATCGCTCTTTTATTTTGTTTTCCATCGCCATAATGAATAAATTGTAAATAAGCCAACTAAAAACATGCCGAATAAGTCGTCAAGTTGTCCCAAAACAGGCACAATATCGGGAATTAGGTCAATTGGGGACACTGTATACGCCGCTGAAGCGAACCATGCACCCACTGTAGTCAATAATAGTGCTGAATTTTTACTGTTTTTCATGCTGCCTCCACCAACAAATCATTATTTTGCATATTATGCAACTCACGGTAGTGCAAAAGTGCCAACTCTTTGTGTTTAGCCTCGATCATAATATGCACATCATGGTCATATGTGTCAATATAATCATAAATCATGTCGGAATGAGCCTGTGGACGGATTTTAGGGTCATTGTGCTCCTTGGCGCGGGACTCTGAATAGTGAATAACGGGCGTAACATCACCCCAAGTAGAGGCCGCGAGCCCCATCGCCTCGTCTTGGGACATACCACGGTTGGTGAAAAGGTGGTGGTGAATGTCGTGAACAATCGGTGTGCCGATTCGCGGGTAAATTTTTTCCACCAACTCGGCAGTAGAGTACAAACTGTCCCTGTCATCGTTCTCAACGGTCAATCTTGACTTGACAGCATCGGATAAAAGGTCAAAATTGCGGCAGAAATTGTCAATTGCCATAGGTTTATCACCATATGTAGCACCCACATGGATATTAATCTTGGCCCAATGGGACCGTGGTAGGTTAAGAAGGTCCATAAGCGCACCATGGATCTCTAATTCGCGCACCGTATTGCAAATAACGTGCTCACGCGGGCTAGTTAACTTGCAAAAGTGATCCGGATGGGTAGTTAGGCGTTGACCTGCTTGTTTAACGAAATAGCCAACCTCGGCCAACGTAGCGGCAATTTGGTTGTAATCGGGCAAATCGGTGAGATTGTACTCGGACGCCCACGGAAAGATGTCGGAAGACATGCGAAACAACTTGATATCATTGGCATGATTCCACTTGACAATCTTAAGAAGGTCACGACAATTGAGTAATGCCAACTCGGAAGCATAGCGAATGCCACGTTGTTGGAATGTGCGCTTGATCATAGAGCGGTTGGTAGTGATGCGTTGCTTCTTGGGTCGCTCCGAAAAGCCCATATTGATGCATGCGTAGCCTAGAACTTGTGACATGGTATCTCCTTGTTGTATATTATTATAACATGTAATTTGCCCCATGTCAAGGCTTTTTGGGTCGCTTTTTTTTCTTTTTTCTCCAACTAGGTGTTTTTGCTTTTGCTAGGCGCTCTTCAAAATCACAATCGCCACCTGACGACAACATTACTGCGTCCGATAGTGACCTGCCTCTTACCATCTCTCTTCCTGATCGGTTAGGCGACTTTTTGCGATAAACTTGACCCTTTTTCACAATTTTTCTATTTGATCCTGGCTCTCTTTTTAGCCTTTCTTCGTACAAAGAACAGCAACGGCCACACACATGGATTCCTCTACTATACCCACCTTTATCGCTAAAGTAACTTAAGTTGACCGTTCCGTTACATACGGCACACCTTTTCCTTGGCGTTTCCTTGTGTTCGAATGGCCATTTTTGCTTTTCGTGGAATGAATGATGGCATGCATGGCACAAAACGGTTAAATCGTCCTGCCCTTCGTGACCAATATTGGCATAACTACGATGGTGTACAACCAACCCCTTTGTGGCTCCGCATATTTCGCACATTCTGCCCACGCTCTCGAAGGTTTCTGCCTTTATGGTTGCCCATTTTTCTGATTTCATGTGCTTTCGATAACGTTCGGCGTTCTGCTGTCCGGGGCTTAAGTGATCATAATACATGTCAAGGTGGCTCTCATCCCATGGTACATATTGCATGTCTTCTCCTTATGTAATCATTATACCACAAAAGCGTTAAATCTGTCAAATTTTTTCTGGGGGTTTTTTCGGGTACCCTTATTTTCTGGGAATTTTTCTGGGTGTGTATCGCGCGTGTATCTGACCGCCGTACCGGATAACCCAGTTAGGAGGCTAGATTCCGAGGAGTAGGGGGGAGGGGCCCCCCTCTGTGGGCGTGTTTCGTGTGACAAATCGTTTTGTCAAATTTGTGTCAATTATATGTTAATGGTTTGTCAAGGCTGCATCTTCTAGTTGCGCGCGCTCTTCTACCCTTAACTGGTCTAGCAACGCTGATTGTTCAGCATTAAGCACACTTATATACGCATAGTCCCTAGCCTCGTGAGGGATTTGCCATAGGTGCTGTAGTTGATATTCGATTTGCCAGTATCTATCTAAGGTTTTTGACATTTTATTTTTCTTTCCTCGGTTTGCCAGGATTTAACTAAAGAATCCGCCCCACCACAACAGTGCGACCATGCATGCAGTGTCAGCCAATTTGGCCCATATATTAACTTTCATATGTCTATTGTGTAACATAGTCCATAATACTAGTGTGCAACATGTAACGGTGATGTAAATGACTGCGGGTGTTGACATTATTATTTAGCTCCTCTGGTTTCCAGGCCTGTAACCTCTTCAATCTCGGCAGGTGTAGCAGGAATGAAAGTGTAAGATTCCTCACACAATGTACGCAAAAAAGCCTTTTTGTGCTTAGATGTGGTGTTTGAATAGTATTGATTATTGTGAATAACGGTGTTCCCAAGCGCACTATTAGTATGCATTACAATAACTTGTGGTACCCCATATGAAAGGAGAGCGGTGTATTCTGAAGTTTGAACCATGGTCTGATTTGCTTTGTATTGAGTG